>JGI1221J13441_10000171_pt1 | contig 32396 bp, 44 predicted proteins | sample LakVidmifraction_4_FD_13441 | JGI IMG/M metagenome (IMG submission 13441) | reverse complement strand
ATCAATTGGTAAGAAGTTAAAAACACAGAATTATTAATGATTGTAATAAACTATTTTTTAATTACTTGACTTTTAATGGGCTGAAAAGCAAGGGATTGATTTTTTGGGGGGGTTCACAAAAATTAACTTCTTTTTGTCAGCATGAAACAAAAAGAAGCAAAAAGTTCTTGACTATTTTTTATAAAAAAGGCTTGTCCTTTATTAAGATCTAGTTCACCCCTACTTTGGTACTATGGGATTGCAAACTATTTCTCCGAAAGAGGCTTTTGAAGTTTTCCACAAGAAGGATAAACTGGGAGATTACATTCCTTTTGCAATTACTTTTTATACTGCGAACATTTCCAAGGAAACTGGTGGTAAGCGGAAGACTATACACCGTGCTAGAACTAGAAGACTAGCAAGCAGCATTGATGGGAGAAGAAAGCACTTGATTTGTGTGCAAGATGTAGACAGCGAAACCCATGCAATTACTGTTCACGTGCCATTGATTGACGAAGTTAATGGTAGAAAAATGACATTTTAATGACAAAAGTTAAGAGCGCCAATGTTGGTGGTATAGATGTTATATATGAATCGCTGTCAGGTGCTATGCTGATAGAGACTTCTCCGCATAGCACGCCTGGGAAGGAACCAAAGCAAGTAGTTAAAGATATTGATGAGCTTAGTGGTGTTGCACCATGGGGATCGGACAATCTCTTTCCACAGAATGTGGTGAAGGATATTGAACGCAGTGATTTAATTCCTACTGTATTGGAAAAGAAAGCTGCTATGCTATACTCAGGCGGTGTACGTTATGGGACTGTTAACAATGTTAACGGAAAAAAGGTGCTTGAGCCAATTAATATTCCAGAGATTGATAATTGGTTAGAGGAGACTAATATTAGCCAGTTGCTGGCTGATGCCTGCAGTGACCGATTTACTTTTTACAACATATTTTTTAGGTTGATGCTTACGGCCGACCGCAGCAAAATTGCTAGAGTTAAGGTTGAGGATGCAACTACTGTAAGACTGGGTTTGCAAAATTCAAGGGGTTTAATTGATAAAGCTTTTGTTAGTGCTAACTGGGCTGATGGGGCAAGTGCTGAGGATAAAGAAACATTAAAATTTGCAGCCCTTGATCCTTATTATAATGTGGCTGAACAGATTGAAGCAACTTCTGCTTATGAATATATTTTGCCGGTAAGAAGCCAAAGAAGAGGCCGGGTTTATTATGAACTAGCGCCATGGGATGCGCTTAGAACTATAGGCTGGCTAGATGTTGCTTATTATGTGCCTCAGTTTAAGAAGTTTTTGATGGAGAATCAGATGACTTTGAAGTATTTAATAAAGATTGATGATGCTCTGTGGCCGATGAAGTTTGGCAACGAGGAATGGAAACAAATGACCAGGGATAAGCAGCTTGAAGCAAAGAAAGATTTTGTGCAAGAGTTGGTTAAGAATGCTAAAGGGACTTTAAAGTCTGGTGGGGCATTGACTATACCGAAGGAATTTAACCAAATTAGTAAGAAGTATGAAGAATTGGTAACGCTTGAACCTTTAAAGCAGGTGATTGAAGGTGGCGAGTATGTTGAGGATTCGCAAGAGGCCGATTTTCATATATGCCGTGCGTTGGGTGTTGCTCCTACTCTTGTTGGAATTACTCCGGGGAAAGGGCACAACAGTGGCAGCGGATCTGATCAGCGGGTGGCACGCAATAATTTTGTTTTGGATAGCAAGATGGACCAGGAAAGTGTGATGAGTGCTTTAAGGGCTGTGAGCGAATACAATGGATGGAATGAAGCGAATGCCGGTGATGGAAAACGATTGAATTGGTGGTTCGAAAATTATTTTACTGCTACGCTAGATAGCGGCAGTGGTGTTCAAAAAACGATAGAGAAGGCAAATGGCGATAATTAAGCACATAGAACAAATTGAAAAGATTGTTGGGGTTTATAGCGATGTTGACCTTAGCCAAATTGAAGTTTTTCTTGAAGAGGTTGAGCAGGAATATATTGTTGAATTGCTTGGTGAGACTTTTTACGACTTGCTTGAAGAAAAGAAAATTTATGAAGGGGACGAGGAAAAGCTTGTAAGACAAATTGCAAAGCCGGTTGTGACTTTAGCCTTTTTAAAAGCAATACCACAATTAAATGTGGGCATAAGCGCTCAAGGATTAGTAGTAACTAATTCTGATGGAGTTGCTCCCGCTAGTGAGGTTAGGACAGTTGATTTGAAGAGATCATTTTTAGACCTCGGACACAGAAGAATTGATGGGCTAATTAGGTATCTAGAGAAAAATAAAGCAAAGTATGACGAGTTAGAGTTGCCAATATTTGGTGATAAGACTTCACATTTTTTAAAAAATGCTGATGAGTTTGATGAAGTTATTCGGATTGAAAAGAACAGGTATGTTTTCTTAAAAATGCTGCCGCTGATTAGAGATAATGAGCGAAAGGTGATTAAAAAGGTGTTTGGTGAAACGCTTTACGATTTAATTATTACAAGCTTTAAAGATGCAGCAGGATTGGCTGTTACTTATAAACCATTAGTGCCATTTGTTAGAGACTTTTTGGCGTTTCAAACTTATGCTGACTCATTAATTGACCTTGGATTATTGGTTGATGATAGAGGTGTGACTGTTTTTAATAGCAATTATGCTGAAACAGTGAATGTGCGAAAGCCTGCGGACAAGAATGATGTGAGCGAGATTAAGCGCAGGAATGAGGAGAAAGCAAAGGACGCCTTGAATGAGCTAATTGATTATTTGAATACGAATGTTGATGCCTTTGTTGATTTTAAAGAAAGCAGCTTTTATAAGAAAGTGACTGCCGGTGATGAAGATACTACTGCAGGCAAACCGATGGTTGGTGATGGATTTGTTGGATTTTAATATTAAAACTTATGACTAGAGATAAACTTTTTAATTTAATGCGAGCGAAAGGGCACGTTATTTTTGAGGATGATTCGAAGCCATACAATTTGAACTTGATTGGCGTAAGAAGCAACGATAAAAATCCAGATACATTTAATGATGAGTTGAACATTTTGTGGAAACACCGTGGCAAATGGTGCCATTTGGTATTTACTATGACTACTGATCCGGGAATGTATTATTTAAAGGACCCAATAAATGTGGATGGCACCATAATTATGGTGCCTGGGCAATATGGTGGAGCGTATAAAAATGGATTACACAAAGGCAAGCCCGCTTTAGAACAAAAAAACCCGATGCGCTATTGGAGGGATTATAACCGAGACGAAGTACTAGATACTGGCGGGGAAATATATAAAAGTGTTGCCAAAACAAACTTGCACCATGCGGGTAAGGATAGCACATTTGTAGGAAAATGGAGTGCAGGATGCCAAGTTGTAGCCAATAGAGATGAGTTTGATTTTATAATGTACTTAACTTTTAAAGCTGAGAAATATTGGGGGAACTCTTTTACTTACACTTTAATAGATGAAGGTTAATTATGGAGTGGATTGAAGGTTTAGAACAATATGGAAAGTGGATTTGGGGGATTTCAGTAACCCTAGGTAGCGTATGGATGTTAATTGGTAGAAGGATTAGAGGCTTGGTGGTTACTTTTTTTAAAACAAAAGAAGCTAAGTTGTCTTTTGATGAACATTACGAAAAGTTTCAGAATGCGAGGATGGAGAAATTGATTAACACCATTGAGCATTACGAACGGATTAATAACGATTTGGATGACATTGCTACAGAGCGAGAGATTTTAATTAAAGAGCAGAAGAAGGATGGGGAAACTTTGCGCAAGCAGATACTTGAGCAGAAAATATTAATAGATCAGTTTAAGAAAACTATTGACCAAGACAAGGAATCACTTGAAGAAGCTCGTGTGGTGCTTAGAAGATACAGGAATCATATACGGAGACTTGAGAAATTATTAAAAGAGAACAAAATTCATTTTGATGAAATTGAATTGTAATTTATAACTATGGAAAATTTAGATCATTTAGCCCAGAGCTCGGGATCATTATTAATGAGCTTGGCTTTAGCTGTATTGGGTTTTATTCTATATTGGGGAATAATGCTTTCGAAAAAGAAAAAAGAAAGAGGCGCAAGCTTTGATTGGTGCTTTTGGTGGGGAAACAATTGGTTGGGTATTTTATTGAGCCTAATTGCTTGCTCAGCGGTTTTTATTGGTAGTTATGCAGGGAATTCGCTAACACTTGAACGCTCTGTAATGATTGGCGCGCTTGGTGCTTTTTTGGTTGAACGTTTGCAAAAAATGATTGAATGATTGACTGGAGATCAGCTTTAGTTGCTTTTTTAATTGGCGCTGCAGTGTGCGGTGGATTTTGGTTTGCTGTGAGCAGGAGTGATAATTCTTTTAGCGTGAATACTAAGGAGTATCACCTAAAGCAACAACGAATTATAGACAGCTTGGAGATTAACCTTTCTGCTTCAAAGTTGAAAAGAGATAGCTTAACTATTGTTGCCAATAAGAGTGACTCTATTGCCAGGGAATTTAAAGATTCTTTGCGAAAAAAATTTAATGACTATGAAAAGGCTAAGAAACTTAATGCTGTTAATGAGCTTGATGATAGTGCCTCTTTTGAGTTTTTCTCAAAATGGCTATCCGAAGGTGATTCTAATTAATGGAGATACTTTAATTGCTATAACTAAGAATCAGCAACGCAGAATTAACCTAGTGAAGGTTGAGCGTGATTATTATGAGCAGTATTCGGATAGTTTGAATGTGGCTACTGATTTGCTTGATATTGCTTTGGTTGATTGCAAAGAGTTGACAGATCATTTTAATAAAGAGATTGGCAATATGAAAAAACTATCGACAGAACAAAAGCGATTTATACGGCAGCTGAGGGCTGATTTTAAAGATCAGGGGATTAAAATGGAGCGAATAAAGCGGTTTAATACTATATTGGGTGGGTATTCGATTGCTGTAACTGTAATTTTAATTATATTGTTGTTGTAGTAGCGCGTCTCGGCTCCGCTCGACGTGACAACAACTAATACAACCAACTATTCAGCTCGACTTGATGATAAATTAAATAATGAACTATTAAATGATTTTTATATTTAAAATAGTAGTTGGTGTTGCACTTTGGGTTTTTATTATGTGGCTATGGTCAAAATTTGACAATAAAAGAAGGAACGGATGGAAGTGAAGGAGAGTACTATAATTAGTGAGATTGATTTGGCGCAAAAAGCCGAGGAGAGTATTGATTTGAGGATTGAAATTGGTGAAGGCAAGCAAAAAGAGACTATTAATAAGAAGGTGCCCCAAAATATTGCAGGGCTAGATCCTGATGAATTTGAGGCTTTGGCTCAACTTTACTTTACGCCTAAGTATTTGAATCCTGATTTATTTTTATTTGGATTTTTAATGCAACTGATTGGGGTTGGTAAAAACTTTTTTGATGATTTTACTGATGAAATAATTAATGATTTTAGAAACTTGGTTAAACCATTTTTGATTGATAAACCAATTGCATATAAGTGTTTGTACCCTTTTTTTGAAATAAAACCCAATAAGCATCTCCACAAAAAGGTGGTTTTTTATGGCCCAGGAAATGGCCTAGTAAGCTTATTACTTGACGAATATATTCTTTGTGAACTTTGCTTTGGCAATTTTATGAAAAACAAAAGCGATATTGATTCACTGAATAGGTTGGCTAATGTGCTTTATCGCCAAAAAGGACTTTCGTTTAAGCAATTTATGAAAGAAGAGGAAAAGCACTTGGATTTTGCAGCTACCCATTTTGAACACAAGCATAAGATGGCAGCGGTACTCAATTATATGTGCATGCGAAATTGGATGGCCAACAAGTATCATGTGGTTTTTAAAAGCACTGAAGGCGATTCTAATAAAGGAGGAAAAGGATGGAGACGAATGATTGTGCGCCTATGTGGGGATAAGTTTGGGAACCCAAAGGAAACACGATTTGCCTTGGTGCATGATGTGATGGAGGAACTTGCTGAGCGAAAAGAGAACGCTCCTAAAAAATAGCTTGTCCTTTGATTTAACCTCTTACACGGTCATATTTGACCTATGACAATTGAGCAACAGTTTTACGAATATTTTAAAGATATTGCTTACCGATTGAAGCCTGTAGCTGATGATTTGCTTAAAATGAACACGTTGGATGAGATGCTTTCCAAGTGGACTACAGGGAAAGTAAAACCAAACACTTTGATTTTAGAGTTGCCTGATTATGATGGTGCAGATTTGAGGGGTGGATTTCCTGAAAAAATATATGTGGCTGCGGTGAGTGTTGTGAGCCCTTGTAATTACAAAAAATCAGAGGAGGTTGAGCGTGTTTTTGATGAAGCTGAAGTGATACTGGATCAGATAATGAGCAGATTGATTGAAGACTCAGCGCCTGGTGTGACAAAATGGTTGCGCCGAGCTTGTGAAGAAGTGAGTGTTATACCTACTATACCATTAAACCAACAGACGGCTATTGGTAAGCGGATGCAGTTTACGTTTAGATCTCCGGTGGACATTAAGATAAACAAGGATTTATGGCTGTAACAATTTTAGAAGAACCGGTTGATGTAGCATTGGCTTATAACCCTGTGCGATTTAAAGTGCAGGCTGAGAATATTTACGAAATAGGAGGAGATGGTGGAAATCCATCTAAATATATACTTGGTCCAGATAACACTACTGATGCTGGTGATTTATATTTTGATGACACTCTCACAATTAATTTACTCGGCACTAGCATAAACTTCATATTCACTAACAGCACGACTGCGGGAGAAGGTTTGCTGCCAACAAATTTTTCTAAAATAGGTGGAGAGACTTATGCTTCTGCTTTAGTTCGGTTTTTACAAACAAATCATATTATTTTTAGAGATTATATTGTTAGTGTAAGAAGCAGCACAAGTGTTTTTCTCACAGCAAGAAATAAGGGTTCTAAGTATGATCCTGAAAAAGAAGCTGAGAATTATACATTTGGTTCTAATTTATTTCAGGTGAATCAACATAATGCGGGAAAATCAGCGTCTTTTGCAAGCAACAGATACATTAGAGGTGACTTATATGTAGAGGATTTATACGGTGGGGATTTTAATTTTTATTCGAGCATAGAGCAGCAGATAATAGATACCAATAAGATTTACTTTGATTTTAGTAGCAGAATGCGCGCTTATTTTGGTGGGGATTCTGAAAAAAATCAAATAAGTTTTGATGGCATTAAAAAGCTTACCAAAATTAATAAGCGCTACTATATTGTTTTCACTGAATATAATTTAGGGAATTATGAAACTACGAATGAGTTTAAACAAAGTAATATGCTGCGATTTATAAAAGCAGGTATTAAGCAAGATGAATGGCGAATTTTTCCCGATATAGTAGATGTTTATTTAAAAGATGAAGAAAAAATAATGAGTTGGAGGCCAAAGCGAAGGGAGATTTCTCCTGGGCAAACTGATTTACTATATTTTATTTGTTGGAAAAGTGCTGCTACCCAAGTTACAGGGAGAATAAAATTCTACTACAGCGATGGTACTTTTGAAACGGTGAGCGAGACGAATGTGAGTACGTTAAATAATTTTGAGACATTTATGTGGAATGTTGGACACAATAGAATTACCGACATGGCTGCAATACCAGAGGGAGAAAGTATAATGGGTTACGAGTGTTGGTGGGCCGATAATGCTGCAGTAAGGCTTTGTGAAAGTGTGTTTTTCACCATAAAACCTAGCACTTATTTTGATCGGCACTTTTTTTACGAATCGAGCTGGGGGACTTTTGAAACCTTTAAAACCCAAAGCACTAACAGTTACGGAGTAGAAGTGAATAAAGAAGAGGTGCTGGTTAGAGTAACTGCAGACGATGATTACAATAAGGGAGACATTAAAGATATTGTTCAGGAATTTGTTGAAGTTTTTGGTGGCAGCACTGGTAATATTAGCCAAAGTGAGGCTGCAGCGATGGCTGACTTTATTATAAGTGAAAACAAATTTTTGCTACGCGGAGATAGATTAGTGAATATTACAGTGCCAACAACTAGTATAACACCTTATGAAGATGATGGATTTCCTTATGGATTTAAGTTTAAGTACAAAAGAGCAACAACGCAATCAAAGTATAGTGACTTAATAGGCGTTGGATCAGGATCAGTTGGGGGAGGTTTAATTGGGAATGATGGAGGAATTAGCGGAGCATTAACACCGGGATAATAATATGGCACTTTGGATAAATGTGGATGGACATGATTTATTGCTGCCCAATGATTTTAGCATTGAGTGGGAAGAGAACAATTATTGTTTTGAAGATGATAGCGTGTATGGTGACTACTCTATTCCGGTGGAGGTTAGTACTAAAGGAAACGAGAAGGCTATTGGTTTTTTACACGAACTAAATACTCCTGATAGGGTTACTGTGCTCACCAATGCCACTTGTGGAGATGGTGATAATGTGATTTACAGAGGCTCGTTGGCTGTGTTAAATGTAAATAGATTGCGTGTGAGCTTTAGCTTTTTAGTGCATGATATTGCCTACTTATTTGGGGATAAAAAATTGAATGAACTTGAATTACCTGAAGTGAGCCTTGGCACAAGTGATGCAACAGTTTTGGCTGAGGCAAAGGCAAGTATTGCTGATGATACAAAATTGTATTGCTTTCCCCCTATTAAGGTGAATGATTTTTATGGAGATTCGCTTGAATTCCCTGGAACCATAAATGGAAATTTTTACGGCTCTACTACTTATGAAACTGCTGATAACTTCAGCAAGCCTCTAATCCCTTTTTTTAGGTTATTAAATTTTTTGGAGTTTTTATTTAATTCTATTGGTTATTCTATGACTGGGGATATTCGAAGAGTGCCAGAGCTCTATTTTCCTGTGATTTCTGCTTTAACGAGCTTGGATAAAAGCCGGAACCCTAATGATGTAAAGTATGGTTTAGAAGATTATACGCTTTGTTTTCCTAATCCTAATACTGATTGGAAAAGATCTCTTGGTCATACTGCTAATATTCCTTATTTTAAAACTTTACCTGATGTTTTAATAGAGGAGGATACTATTTTTATTATTTCTTACGATTTTGGCTTGCCAAGTTATGACAACTACCCTACTGCAACTGCCGAAGGTGGCTTTAGATACAGCATTGATGTTAGAATTGTTTTATCGGATGACGAATACGGTAGCACAGGTAGGGAGATAATTTTAGCAACAACTACTTATACTAATGGAGGAGCAGGTTTTTTTGGTGGGGACAGTTTGAAAGGTGTTAAAACATTTCGCCACAACCCAACACCGGCGCAGGTGGGGAAATATATTTTTATTGAGACAAAAGGCACTTTAGGTAGTTATAGAAATAACAATCCCGGAAGCATTTATGATCCATTTCCGACCTATACCTTGATTGCAAACTACCCTTTTAACTTCCCTAATTGTAATCCAACTTTTGCTATACGTTACTTGGGAACTGGTAGCTCTATTTTGCTGGATAATAAATTAGATTGGAATTTTTTACTACCGGAAACAAAAGTTAGTGAGTTTTTGGCTAATGTGCGACAGGATTTTAATTTGAGGTTGAGTTTTCATCCTTTTAGAAAAGAGGTGGAGGTTAACTTGGCTAAGGATTTGATTGTTGCGCCTATAAGAAAACTAAGCCCTTTTGTAAATAAAAATTATGAATTGAAGGTGAACACGGCGGTTAAAGGTTATGTGTTTAATCAAGATTTTGATACTGAAACAGATCCTGATAAAGAGGAGAGTTTAAAATACAAGGAATTTTTGGGAGAATTTATAGGCACTTCAAATTTTCCTTGGGCTGTTTTTAATTCTTACGTGGTTGATTCTATAACTAACGAGGTTTATGTGGGCGTTTTAACTGGGGATTTAACCAGTTTTACTTATGTTTGGGAGCTTAGCCACCAACGTGTGCCTATTGTTGAGAAAAAGATAGGTGATGGTAGTAAAACTGTTACTGCAGCATTTACTCCATTTTTGAGCAAAAAAGATGGCAGTGATTACTATCTTTTTTTTGATGGGGTTGGGAGAAGTAAATATAGTGGAGAGAAGCCCGATATTAAGGGCTTTAGGATGGTTAATTTTTTTGGGATTGATGCTACTGTGAGTGGATGGGATGAGCCTTATGCTAGTAGAACGCGTTATTATAAAGATGGCACCGTGATTAATGGGGCTATGAATTTGAGTTATGATGCAGCGGATCCGAATAGCATTTACAGCTTAATGTGGGCAAGATGGGTAGATTTTATGCTGAGTAGAGAGGAGTTTGAGTTGCTAATTTTGCATAAAGAGTTGCAGGAGATTGATATGGGCTACCGCTATGAGTTGAACGGCCGCTTGTTTTTAATAAAGCAGCTGCGAAAAAATAGAGGGGTAAATGGATTGGATAGTTTTGAAGCAACGGCCTTTAAAATAAATAGCTAATGAGTTTTACAACGCAATATAATGAGGGTGTGCGCAAGCGAGGCAAGCGAATGCTTGCTGAGGGGTTGGACAAGATGCAGGCTATGGGTGTGCGCAACACTGGTAATTTATTTAAAAAGTTGCGCTACCGCGTGAGGTACAGGGATAATGAGGCTGAGCTGATCCAATACATTATGCCGCGCTATGGGTTTATACAAATGAGCCAAGGTGGAAAAGGGAGCACGCTTAAAAATGGAAAAAGAACCGGTGGAACGGCACGGCCATTTTTAAAGCAGGCTATTGATAATAACCAGGAGGAGTTGGGCGATTATGTGGCTAGCATGTATGCTGATAAGTTAGTTGGCCTGATTGATATTGGGGTGAGGTATTAGAGGGTAGATCTGTAAAGACAAGAAGTAAATTCTTTCAATAAAAAATTTTGTTCGTTTGTTAATTGCTTTGTAGATTCCCCAATCTTATATTTACTGATACCTAATTTAATAATTTTATCAATAGTTTTTTTATCAAGAGTAACTAATGTGCTTAAATCATACCAAGTAGTCCCACGATGGATATTCCCAACTTTAACACTTAATTTTTGGTTTGGTAAAGATAGTTTAGTACCATCTCCAAATATTATAAACAAGCCCTCTCTAATTTTATAACTTAGAGATGATCCTTCAAGACGTAAGTAGTAATATGTCTCTCCATTTTCTTTATTTGCTGAAACTGAGACATCTTCTTTATATCCAAAACCAAAACTGTAACTGGTATTATCTTCAAATTCATCATAATAAGTATGAATTTTATTACAAAAATAGTCGTCAGGAAGGGTTAAGTTCTTAACCATAAAAGGGAACTCAAAATTTAAAACCTTGCTATAAGGAAAATAATATGTTTCTTTTGAATGAATGTCTTGAAGCACGAATATAGGGTCATTATCAAAACCGTAATTATTTACCATTTCTTTAGGGTTTTCATAAATATCTAATACTAAGTATTCTGAATTTTTAATCTTTTGTGCGTCAGTGTAGTTGTAATCTGCTCTAGGCTCGAGGACTTTTGATATTTTAAAAACACTTAGATATTTTAATTTACTATACATTCTAAACATGCCTTTATTTGCTGGATCTATTAAAAGGGTTGCACCTTTGTAATACTTAAAATCATTCCCAAGAAAGGCAATTGGAGCAATGTTTTGACAACAGATTGTTGATGAGATTAGGATTAAAATTAAAAACAGAAAATTTTTCATAGTCTTACTTGTTTTATTGCAATATACAAAAAAGCCCCGCATTACTGCGGAGCTTTTGATTTTAACCCGCTTCATTTAGTAAATGGTAGAGCTTTAGTAGCTGCTTTACTTCGTGCAGCGTTAGGCTTTCATTTTCATTTACATGATCCATTGCCTGTAATAATAAAATAGTGAGGCAGGCCATTGTTTCTTTTAATTGGCCGGGTGGATTTAATAAATAGGTTTGAATAATGTTGTAGCGGCGAACCGCTTCATTTAATAGAGCCTTTTTGTTTAAGGCTTGCTCGGCAGTAATTTCACCTGCCATTTGGTTTTCCTTTTTGTCTAGCATGACTTTTAAGTTTACAAAAAACCCGGAGCTGCTAGACAAAAAGGCACAAATTAATGTATCGAGTTGATGTGGGGTCTTCCTCCCCACTCTCCGGGCTTTATTATGATTATTAAATTTAGGGTACATAATAACATGCCTTCTTTTATCTAGCACTGCAAAGATAAAGCCACTTATAAGGAATGTTTGTAAAATACTGTAATACAAAATAGTACATGCTGCTCTTTTTATTTGCATATATGTAAAATAATGTTTTACATTTGTACCGTAAGGCGCTCAATTATGCAAAACATCTTTAATAAAAATTTATAGGAATACCCGCAGTGAGTGGTTTGGAGCCATACTCTCTTCTAACGATTGAGACGCTTTACGGCACTGCGGGTTATTTCTAATTAAACTATTTATTATGGAAAAGCATGAGAAGTTTTTGAATTTTAATGGAAAGAATATTCACTTTCTAAGTATTAACGGTACTTACTGGGTGGCTTTGAAGCCGATTTGTGAAGCATTAGGCATTGACGCCCGCAGAGCAAGAGAATTAGCTAAAAAGGATGGAATATTGGGGTCTGTGGTGTCTACCCAGGCACTTGTGATACCTGTTTTTAGAAAAGACATTGGGTCTGTAAACCAGTCAAAAAACATGACTTGCCTGCCTGAAAAATATATCTACGGCTGGTTATTTTCGATTAAATCTAAGAGTAAAGAGTTAATTGAATACAAAAAAACTTGTTACGATCTATTATACAACCATTTTCACGGAACTATTACTAATCGTAAAGAAATATTGGTCGAAAGGCTTGATGTGGATTATGATATTAGGAATTTGAGAGATAAATTAAAAGAGCAAGACGAGGAATATATACAGTTGGGTGAGCTTTTGGTGAAACGTAAAATGCTAAGTCAGCAATTGAATACTATAGATAAAGAGTTGGTGAAGCAACCGGAGTTGTTTGAAGGTGAAAACTAGAGTTTTTAATAAAAATCACTCATAAAATCCTTGTTCAATAAACTTTCCGTTTTTATCAAAAATGACATTAGTGTAAAATCCATAATAACCTATTAATTTTTCGTTTTCACCTTCTTGAATATTAATAAAAATACTTCCTTTTTTACCGTAATATTTTGGTGTAAGTTTTATACCGAAGATTTTGTATAAATCTATAAATTTTTCTAAATCCGTTTTCATAATTGCATATTTTTAGTTGAAATGAACCCTCATCATTTCGTTGTTATCACTTTCTGAAGGCACTAAGTAAGGTCTTAGTTCTAAAGCTCCGCAAATTTCTAAATAAACGCCTAGTGGCATGGGGGTTTCTAATTTGAAGTACCTGATTAAGGTAGTAACTCCTATGTTTAGAATTAAAGCAAGTTCGTTTTGAGTTAACTTAATGTCCTTCATTCGGCTTTTGATGAATTTAAAAATTATCTTTTGTCCTTCAATTGATGCAGCTTTATAGTTTTCCATATACCACCAAAAGCCCACACCTTGAAGGATGTGAGCTATTTGGAAGCTCCGCAGATTTTGCGGAACTGCGAAGGTTATTAAAGGTACTCCTTTTTTAAAGCGACAATCAAATCCTCATTATTTTGAAGCCTAACCCACGTTTTAGATTTTGTAAACTTATAAGTCCCATACATCTGATGCTTGTTTAATAGCTTTTCAATAGCCAGAGCGTCTTTGCTATTCAAGACGCTAATAGGAGTGCTTATATTAATAAATGCTTTAACTTGTGCTTTTGTTGTGGGTAGAACTCTGCCCAAAGCCATTACAGACTTATAATGCTCTCCAATTGCATAAGTGTTACAGCTCATGTTGTAATTTTGTTTTTCTAAGTTAATTTCTGAATATTTCATGGTGCAAAATTTTAGTTGTTTAATTTATATTGATAAAAATGCGTTAACTGATTTTTGAGTATAATTTTTTGAAAAATGTTCTTTTCTAAAAGGATTTCCTGAAGTGTTCAACCACTTTCCAAACTCTCCAATTCTCTTAGATACTTTAATTGGGGATAAGATATCTGCACAAGCTTCTTTGTTAGCATTCTTCTTTGCTTTGCTTGCAGCTTCTTTCGCATCTGCTTTAACTTCTTCGGTTAAGAAGAATAATTTCCACTCTTTTTCTAACGCTTTGTCTCCTGATTTAATTGCGCTTACAATGCCATTGTGGTATTCACTTCTTTGTTCTGCTGCTGCTCTTCCAATGTATTGAGGCTCGTAGCTCTCAACTGTTCTGTATTGTAACATTGCGCTGTAAGCTTTTTTAGCGTTGTCGATTTGTTTTTTTGAATAATTCATGGTGCAAAATTTTTATTGTTATGAGGAATATCCCCCTTTTGTTTTACAAATATACGAATAGTTTTCATATCTGAACACTTTTTGTTGAAAAACTTTCATATATGGCAATTATATATTATTAATAAAGAATTTGTGGTACTATGTGATGGATAAATACAGTGCTATTTTGCTTGTCCTTTATTTTAAGTTGCTTCCCTCCTACTTTGGCTTTGTTGATTTAAGCCATGGCAAGTAAAACAGAAAATAGGCGCGTAAATATTTGGATTAATGGCAAGGCTGTTGAGAATAGCGGCAAGGCAATACGTAGTGAATTTCATAAAGCTAGGAATGAGTTAAACAAAGCCAACAAAGCTGCGGGAGACTACCAGGCTAAATTGCGCCGTTTTAAACAGGCTGATGGCGCATTAAAAAAACACAACAAAGAGTTGAGGGGTGTGAGCCGCGGCTGGCAGCAATTTAAAACAATAGTTGGCGGAGTGCTTGGTGCTAACCTTATACAAGGTGCTTTAAGTAGGCTTGGGCAGTTTGCAAAGAAATTAATTGCTAGCAATGCAAAGCTTAGTGATAGCTATGCTGATGTGCAGAAGTTTACCGGATTAACCCGGGTAGAAGTTGAGAAACTGAGCAAGGAACTGGATGGATTTAATACCCGAACGCCAAGAAGTGAATTGTTGAACTTGGCAAAGGTTGCTGGTAGAATTGGTATTGAGGGGGTTGATAACATAAAGGATTTTGTAAAGCAAGCGAATCAGATCAATGTTGCTTTGGGTGAGGATTTGGGCGAAGATGCTGTATTGCAGATTGGTAAGATTGCTTCGGCTTTTAAAACTGATATGCTTAAAATTGGATCTGCAATAAATAGTGCAGGGCAAAATAGTAAGGCACAAGAACAGTTTTTGGTTGATTTTACTGCACGGATGCAGGGAACTGGAGTTACTGCAGGAATAGCTGCGCCTGAGATAATTGGCTATGGTGCTGTGTTGGACAGTTTGGGTTTAAAAGTGGAGATGAGCGGCACGGCTTTGAACACCTTTTTTATTGATTTTGTAAAAGATACTGAGAAGTTTGGGGAAGCTGCAGGAATGGCGAATGGTGAGTTGAGTAAACTCATTGGTGAGAAAGGCACTAATGAAGGGTTTTTGACATTTGTGCAGCGATTAAAAGAAGGGAGCACTGGCACAACAGACTTTTTGCAGAAACTAGATAAAGTAGGTGTTAGTGGAGCACGTGGGAGCCAAGTGTTTTTGGCGTTGAGCAACAATTTGGATGAAGTGCGCAAGATGCAAGGGCTGAGTAATGATGCTTTTGAGAAAGGAACCAGCATTACAGATGAATATAACATCCGCAATGAGAACCTAGCTGCAAATTTGGAGAAAGTGCAGAACTGGATGAGCAGAATGTTTACTAATAGCGCTGTAATGAGGGGAGCTGAGCGATGGGTTAACTTATTCTCTGATTGGGTTGCAATTCCTTTAAGTGATTCTTTGCAAGAAGAGGTTATTGATTTGAGGGCCTTAGAGTTGCAAATTTATAATACCAATACTCCGGCAGATGAGCGAATTAAATTAATTAAAGATCTTCAAGAAAACTATCCTGATTATTTAGGAAACATTGATGCTGAAACTGTCAGCAATGATGATTTAAGGAAAAGCCTTGATGCGTTAAATGAATCTTTAGTGTATAAGCTCCAGCTGCAATTAAAAGAAGAAGAAATTGATAAAAAAGCTACGGCGATTGCTAAAAATAAAAATAATGTTTTGGCAATGGAAAGGGATTTGCGAGAACAAATGGCTGCTGCTGAAAGAAAGTATGGAGTTTCCGTGAATGAAAACTTAAGCTTGATGGAGCAATCTGCAGATATTAGAAAACAATTGCAGGATAAAGAAGTTGGAGGAAGCTTTTCTGAATTCTTTTTTGGAACAGAAGAAGATAGTTTGGAAGATTTGGAGCGGAATATTGCGACAATTAAAAGTTTTGCTGAAGGAAAGCAAACTGAAATGTTTAATGATTTGCAAGAACAGCGAAAAGAACTTTTAAAGGATAGACCCCCAGTTGATCCAAGTGGATTTTATGACCCTAATGCAGATTATTCTAAAAAAGGCGAAGGAACAGATCTAGGAACGCCTGGGGAAACTGATGAGCAAAAAAAGGCACGGGAAGCTGATGAGAAAGCCTTAGAGAAGAAACACGAACAATTTTTAAAAGCTGAGGCGAAGCTGCAAAAAGATTTGGAGGATTTGCGGATTCAAAATATTGCCGATGAGGAGCAGCGAAAAATTGAGAAAGCTAAAATTGATTACGAAAGGAGACAACAAGAGATTGCTGCGAGTGTTGCAAAAGAGGCAACTAAGAACCAATTATTGGTTGAGGAGAAGTATGCTTTTAATAATCAAATTGATGCGATAACTGAGGAATATCGATTAAAAAGGGATGAAAAGCAGACTGAAATAGATGAGCAGGATGATGTTGAGAAGCAATTATTGGATGATGCGTTAATGAATGAGCGTGAATTGGAGATAAAGGCTGTTGAAGAACATTATGATGATCTAATTAAATTAGCTAGGAAACATGGGGCTGATGTTGCAGGTTTAGAAGAAAAGAAAGCGCGGGAAGTAGCTGGTATTAATAAGGAATATAATGATGACGCTATACAATTAGCGTTGGATGCGCAAAATAAAAAGTTTGAAGATACAAAGTTAATAGCGGGACAAACCACAGGGGCATTGCTTAGTATTATGAGCTTAATGGGAACTAGTGCTGAGCAAATGAATGATTTTCAAAAGGCATCTGCGCTCTTTCAAATTGGGATAAATTTAGCCCAAGGTTTATCTGCTGCAGCTTTGGCTGGAGCAGGAGATAAATATAATTCAGTGACTTTTGGCGCATCGGGATTGGCCACTTTTGCTACTGTAACGGGCATGTTATTGCCTGCCATTGCCCAAGCTAAAAGCATTATAGGTTCGGAGAACAAGCCAAAATTTAATGCACCTAGGAGTGCGCCCCGTTATGGAAAAGGAACACGCTTTGGAGGCGTTACGCATGATACAATTTATGGTGGAAACCCAATAGTGGACCCACGGAATGGTAATGTGCTGGGCAGTGTTGAGAAAAACGAGACTTTATTGAGTGCTAGAACAAGTGCTGCTAATGGCCCTGTGGTGGATGCTTTGCTAGCAAGCAGCCAAGCTGGTGGTGATGAGTTGGATTTGTTGCCTTATGCTATGGCGCAAAACCAAGCTTCTGTTGATTTTGATGGTTTTGGTGATGGTTCTTCTTTTGGTGGAGGATCTGGTGGAGAAAGTGTAGAAGTGATTGCAAGCATGATAGCACAAGCAATGGCGCCTGCATTGGATGAGATTCGAAAAATAAAACAGCAACCGAGTGTGGTTAAGCTTTCACAATTGAAGGATGCTGAACGGCAGCTGGATAAGGTGCAGTACTTGAGTGGGAAAAAATTTAATAGAAATTAATTATGCATCTCGGCTTCGCTCGATGTGATAAAAGTTTAATGTAATAACGATGGGACAGCATCTAAAATTAGTTTAATATGAAACAGGAAATTATTTTACCAGGCGATGATGCCGAGTTGCAAATAACGCTAACTGATGAGCTTGGAACGGCTATTCCTTTGGGCGATTTAGCAGGATTGGAGGTGGAGTTTTGTAGTGATTTTGGTAACCGCTTGCATAAATTAAACCCGGGGGCTGATGATAAATCTATTGCCCTTGATAATGCGGTAAATGGTGTGTTCTCCCTGGTGTTGGACAGGGATTTTACTGCAAAGTTTGCCGGCCGCACTTTTGATTGTGACATTACGGTGATTTTTGATGAGACTGGGAATGCGGCTTTTCCTGATGGGGAAAGACATTTAAGTATTTTTTGGAAGGATTATATAAAAATTAAAGAGGAATGCTGAAGGCTGAGGGGATTTTAAAAAAGAAGGTTGAGGGTGTTGCAGTTATTACTAAGAGATTAGATGTTTCTGTTATTTTCCCTAGAATAGAAGTTCCTGTAAGGAGTGGGATTGTTTATAATAGATCAATGCTTTATAATGCGGGGAATTATGTTTCATATTTTATAAATGATGATACTTATTTGGAGTCAATTGGATATTTTATCCAAAATAATTTACCTATAAACCCTAAAAGCTATGCAAGAATAGATAAAGTTGCAGGAGAAAAACCCACAAAGTTGATTGATAATAATGCTTTTGGAAATAAGGAAAGATATACAGACAGAAACGGAGAGCATATTTACCCAGATGATTATCTAATTGATCACTTAACAGGTTTAGGTTGGTGGTTTAAATGGAATGATTTTGATGGTATAAATACCTTTGCAGAATATTGCACTAATGTCCTTCCAGATAAAACATTTGGAGGATTTACAGGTTGGAGAATGCCAACTTATAAAGCGATTTCATCTTTAATAAATTTCAGAAATAGAGTTATTCTTAATAATCCAGATGTTATTTATGAAAGAAATATCCAACACACAAACACTCATAATACTGTAAGCTTCTACTTTACAACTTGCAGTGGAGTAAGGACTGCAAATGAAATGATTATGCAAAAGGAATATTATGGGAATCCTTCTAGGTTAAACTGGACTAATATTTATACAGCAGCTAATAATAATAAATATATTCCAATGAGAATCCATTATGGTTAAAAATAAATATAAATTATGAAAGCAATAAAAGATATAGAATTATTTGATTTAGGACTATTAATAAAGCCGAGCGTATCAATAGCTTCAGTTGATTATGACTGGGAGACAAATATTGCTTCGATTTTATTGATAATTAAAGAAGAAGGAGCAAACTTTAATCATGGGCGAAGTGTAGATCTTCAAACTGATGGACTGGCTGTGACAGCTACTGACGTAGAAAATTTTATAGCTAATTATTTAGGTAATGATTTTGAATAAAATCCAAAAATTAAAAATGAGATTTGATGTATTTTACGGTAAATTATTGAATAAATATTATTAATGGACTACGAAAATTTACAAGGGAAAGACGGGAGTTTTGAAAATAGCCCAGGTACTGAGCAAGTGATTTATTTTGCGCCTGTTCGAGATTTTAAATATATGGCTGAGCCAAAGTTGTTTGCAGAAATCACTTTAATGGGTGAGGCCGTATTAGTCGGAATTGCTGATGATGATCATTTATTAAAATTGGGTAAAAAGTGGACTAAGTTGCGTCTTTTAATGAATACTGGCAAGGTGGTTGGAGAAACGGTTGGAGATCGAGGCAGCAGGTCGGTGAAAACACAATTTGAGGCAACTTATATAGGTTCAACAAGGGAAATATACGGATTGCAACGCTTTGCTAAGGAGGATGAGTATATAATTCTTGCGCCACATGCTGATGGAACGGTGCAGCAAATTGGCACTATGGTTAAGCCTGCTTTAATGACATTGGTTACAGATACTGGGCAAGAGGAAGAAGGTGTGAAGGGTGCAAGTATATTGGTAGAGGCTACGAATAGATCTAACTGGGTTTATGATGGTGCAATAAGTTTGGAACCGGCTTTTTACTTTCAAAATGCACTTGACTTGCCAGGATTAGCTCCGTTTAAAACAGCTTTTGTATATGATGCCGATGGTGATAGTAGTTTTGGTGGATGGTTTGACATGGATTCAGGAGCTAATGACCGGCATGTGTTATTGAGTAATACTGCTCAAATGGAATTGGGTGTTTGCATGATTACTGAGGCTGATGGAGAGTCGCCTGTTTTAGTTACGGGAGATGTGTATTTATTGAATGATGGAGTTTATTCTGTTTTTGCTAATATTTCTACTTTATTAAATAATTCTAACCATTTAGTTTTTACAAAAGAAGATGGAGGTATAAGGCTTTTATTGAATGGTAGTTTGGTTAATGAATTAAATATTGGTTTAATGCAATTTTCAGCATGGACTCATTTGTTTGGTTCGGACGCTAATAGCCATTATGAAGGGTTGGTTGACCAATTATTTATGAGTGACCCTATTTCGGACGTGAATGTAGCTACTATTTACAATAACCGAAAAGGTCTTGATCCATTGGGGTTGGGTTTTGAATTTGATTTTTACTTTTCCTTTAATTCTAGCAATAATGGGGATACTACTATTGCAAATGAAGGAACATTAGGGGGAGTATTGAATATTGTTTCAGCTTTTTTTGTTGATTTTGAGCCTGATGTGTTGCCTTAAAAGTGTGATGATTTGTCGCGAATGCTGGTTACTCCTTTTGGAAAAGCAATGTTGATGTATTTTTGAGTTGTGGTTATGTGGGCATGATCGGCATGCTTTTGAACCTCCTCGATGGGTATGCCATCGCGCAACATTTGCACTATTCCCGAATCTCTTAATGAATAAAATTGAAGATCTTTTTGCCAACCAAATAAATTTCGGGCACGCTCCCACTCTTTCGATATTTTACGAGGACAAAGTTTGTGATGCCCTGGTCGAAATCCAGATGAAAAAATAAAAGATTTTGGTTCTTGCTTCTCTATTTGTAGCTTTTTAAGCATTGTGAAAATATAGTCGGGCAGGGCTATAAGTCGGCTTTTGCCGTTTTTGGTGTGAGGTGGATCGATTAATTTTTTATGGTACAGTATGTTGGCCGGTTTGAGGTTTACTAATTCGGTGGGGCGAAGTAGGCCATGGAACGCCAATAGGCTAGCTAGCAGGAATCTTGGTTTTTCTATTTCGTAGTGTCGCCAAAGTTGGTCCCGTTCGGTTCCGGTAAGTATCCTTCGAATTTTTTGTTCTGCTTTTTTGCGTTTTATTTTTTGGAAGGGATTTATTGCTGCATAACCACTGTTTATTAACCAATTGAAAATAACCCTGTAGGTTAATAGGTAATTGTTGAAGGTGGTTGCCGATACGTTTTTTTCAGTATAGACCCATTGCATGAAGTCTTTGGCATGTGATTCGGTGAAGGAAACGGCAAAATCGCTGATGTTATTCGCAGCAATGTGCTTTAAAAGCATTCTGCTGTAACTTTTATATGTGCGCATGCTGTCGGGACGCAGTTCTTTGCCTTTTTCTTTTAAAAAAACATCAAGGGCTGCATTCATTTTTACATATCCTTTCACTGCATGATTTTCTAAGAATGGATTCCATCCTTTCTCAAGTTTTCGGTTTATTTCTTTAATTATTTTTCGGGAATAGATCCTTCGCTCTGTTAAGCTTTTTATTCTGTTTAGCTTAATGACTTTGCGGAACATTTCTTTGGTTGCCGGATTTTCGACATAATAAACGATTCTCCAACCGGATTTGGAACGCTTAAGTTCTGCAGGATAATAAGGGAGGTGGTTGTTGGCGGTCAATTTTTTTGGCATTTTTTTCTTTCCCCGCTTTGAAAGAAAGCAGGCAGAGAAGAAAACACGTAAGTGTTCCGTAACTGTTCCGTTTTAATCGAACTCAGTCCGAAACCCTTAAATGTATGGGGTTTCGGTGAGTTTTGCGGAGAAAGAGGGATTCGATATTTGATTAAAATAGATTTTTCAGCCATCATTTTCAATGAGTTGAAATCTTACTTTTTAGGCTTACTGTTCCGTTTTTGTTCCGGTTTCCATTTGTAATTTTCATAAATAAAGTCGTTGAGTTGGTTGATTTCAGATAGCATTTCTTTGATTGTTTTTTCAAAATTTGCCATTTCTTTTGCGAAGACTTTGCTTAATGCCTCCTCTATGTTATTTGCCTCTTTTTTTTCGAGCATGATCTCAAGCTGCCGCATCCGACCTTTTAAAATGTATTGCTCATGGTCGATTTGGCTTTCTTCTACCATGTTTGAGATTTCTTCATCTTTTTCATAGATGATTTTAAAGAAATCTGTTTCTAATGCTTCCCCTAAACGCTTTAATAGGTCGTTGTGAATTGATTGTCTTTTTAAAACATGTGACATATTCTGTCGACTCATGTTTAATTTGTCTGCCAACTTGGTCTGGTTTATCCCGAGCTGATCAATTCTTTGCTTGATTATTTGTCCATGGTGCTTCATTGTAAATTGTTTGATTTTACTTATGTCAAAGTTCCTTTGACACAGCTTGCCTTTTGTCCAATTGTGTAAAAGATTATTTGACATTTCTACCATAATATTTGTCTACTTGTAATATTTTGCTTTACATTTGTCAAATATTGCCAAAATCATGACAACTTTTGCCAAAACAATGACAAACGATAAACAACAAGCCTGCCAAAGCAAGCAAACACTAGCAACTGCACAAGTTCGGATAGCTGATTTTATTCGAAATAAACGCGGTAGGGTGATCCTTTTCTACGATAAATATTATACTGGCGATTTGGTTAGTTATCGAACCGTTCACCGTGTTTTGTTTGAAGATGATGAGGATTATCATGGTATATGGGAAAACGCAGCTGAATATTATGCAGAGGAGAAGTTGAAGGAGGATCACGTAAACAAGAAAATAACTAAAGCTGGGGAGAAATGAAGCAGTTTGTAAAAAAGGTGATTAAGATGCGAAAGCATTTGGTTCGGAATAAGCTTTCGAAAAAAAACGCTGTTAGAGTGGGTAAATCTTTGAAAAAATTTGAGCTGTATTTTGATTTTTACCCTAATGTGAGGGATGAATCGGTTATAAAATATTGCACGAAGCACTTGGATGACTTACTTTTTATTATGCCTGGTAAAGGCAGTTCTAGTTTTCAAAAATTAAATCAAGAATTAAATCAATACATACCATTATGAGAAAAATGAAGTCCTATGTGAGTGGATCTATTTCTGCTCACCTTGATACTGATAAAAATGAAGGTGCTTTTAGGGAGGCAGCCAAGAAACTAAGTGATTTGGGTTATGAAACTATAGTGCCTCACGATATACCTCCTTTGGAGGATTGGGATGGTAACTGGGTGGCACACATGCGAGCTGATTTGATTGAAATGCTTTCTAATGCTGATTTTGTGGTGACTTTGCCTAACTCTGAATCTAGCGAAGGAACTGAGATTGAAGGGTGGTTGGCTAGAAAAATGAAGATGCCTGTGATTCCTATTTGCAATATTAGAGCTGCTGATGAAATGATATGGCCTGAAGGAAGTGTTTTTATTAAAAAAATGGAGGTGAGCCATGCATAAGTATGATCCTGAAGATGATTTTACTGATCGTGAAATTGGAGTGTTATTCCTAGTTCTAGGGATTTTGTGTGCAATAGTTTTTGGAATTATAATTTGCCTAAGCAATTGGTAACCCATGAAGAGAGGTCTATTGGAATCTATTAGCGCTTAGGGATTGGGGATTTAGCTTGCGTACCTCTGGCTAAATTAAACTGCTTGAAAAGTTCAAGCTTTGAACACCAAGAAAGTGCGATGCTCTTAGAATTTACGGCCTCGATATGCAGAGGTGATTCAGCGCCGAACCGAGACTGAACGATAAGGTGAGAGGCCTTTTATAACAAAAAAATATTATGACTACAACTGAATTGAAAATAAGGCTAGCTGAAGGCTACCAGTTCCTGCAAAAATGCTGCTATAAAGGTTATTTTATTTGCCTTGCAATAATAACTGATGATGGGCCATGCTTTATAGATTGCCAAAACAGCGATGATTGCGACTACAGAATAGCGGTTTTATTAGAGTGTCCATTTTACCTTAAGTGTAAAAACTCTGAAATGGCTGAGGATGCTATTAAGCAAGCTAGGCGTTGGGTGAAGGATGATAGAGCTACTATTTTTACTGCTTGGAGAAAAGATGAAGAAGCTTATTTCAAAAAAGCTTATCCCAAAACAGATTGGACAACGCTGTGTGTGCTTTTTAAAAGAGATAGACGGGCATTGACAAATAAGGCAAAAAAAATGGGATTGAGACGTAATAAAAATCTAAGGGAGAAATTATGAAAACACTAAATCGATAAAGCTATGACACTATCATTTAAATTGCAGCTTAACGGGAAGCCAACTTATTTTCCTGAGAAGATCATTTCGGCGCTGTTTAATAACCAAACATATAGCCTATTAGATATTGTGGCTTATTATAATCCTTTTTTGCACAGCAAGTATAGAAAATGGGAGACCTTGGGCGAGACTTTAACCCCAAAGCTGCATACCATACGTGCTGATAAGAGCAATCGGTGGAAAGCAGGAAATAAAATACATTTTGTAATTAACAACCGAACGCCTGAGCGGATGCAGTTTGCTCCGGTTGTGGAGTGTGCTGGTGTTCAGTTTATTCTTATTTACCCATACAAAAGGGTAGTTATAATTGCAAAACCATCTATAAATTATCTTCCATTACAGCACTCGAACAGGGCAGACTGTGGGAGGTATTCTCTTAGTGAAGGGGAGGTTTGTAATCTTGCTATTAACGATGGCTTTGATACTGTAGAAGCTTTTTGGGAGTACTTCAACGAGCCTTTTCAAGGTAAAATAATTCACTGGACTGATTTAACTTATTAACTGCTGACTATATGCCCTTTATAAATAAAACTTTTGTTGAAGATGTGTTGAGCGAGGCTGATGTTGTTAGCGTTATTCGTGATTTTGAAAAAGACTTGAAGCGAGTTGGTGCCAACTGGAAATGCAAATCCCCTTTTAGGGATGAAAAGACGGCAAGTTTTGTTGTATCACCTGCTAAGGGAGTATGGAAGGATTTTGGAGGTGGGCAGGGCGGTGGATCCGTTGATTATTTGATGAAGGCGCAGGGAATGACTTTTCCGGAGGCTATTGAATATTTAGCGGACCATTTGGGAAAACCTGTAGAGTATGACGAACGTGTTTTTACGGAGGAGGAAAAAGGGAAGTATGATGAGCTGCAGGATTGCAAGAAAATGATGAATTGGGCGGTTGATAAATATCACCAAACATTTATGGATTTGCCAGCAGATCATCCGGCAAAGTTGGAAGTGTATGAGAATAGAAAATACACCGAAGCTGACGCCAAAATGTGGAAAATTGGTTTTGCTCCGGGAAATAGTTTGTTGCGCGATATTTTTTATGAAAAGGGCAAAGTTCACCTGGCAAAGCAAATTTTTCTGGTTACAGATAAGAATGATCGGTATGTGAACCGGGTCGTTTATCCTATCAAAAGAAGAGGATCGGGGGGCTATTACTTTTCAGGATTTGGTGGAAGAAACCTTGGGAATAAGGATCAACTAAAAAAGTATGGTAAATGGATAAACCCAAGCACTGAGGATAATCCGCTATATAATAAGGATGTGGTGTTGTATGGCTTTGAGGAGGCTATACCAAGTATTCATAAGTATGGATATGCTATTGTTGTTGAGGGATACAACGATGTGGCTAGTTTGCATAGAATCGGTTTGACGCACACTGTTGGAACTTGTGGTACTGCTTTTACTGATGGACAGATGAGGCTTTTGAAAGCGAAAACAAAAAGGGTGATGCTTTTTTTGGATGGAGATGAAGCTGCGGCTAAAGCTGCTGAGAAAGATGTGAATGATTTGGTGAAGCTTGGATTTACCGTAAAGGTGTTGGATTTGTTTGCCAAGCAGCGAAAAGCACTGATGGATGGTAAAAAAGAAGGGGTAGATGAAGCACAATTGATTAAAACGGACCCGGACGAATGGGCAAGAGCACAGTTTGATGAATTGGGCGACGAGGATAGTGATCAAAGCAATTTGATGGACGAATTGACTTTGAATTCTAGAGAGGGTTTGATTTGGTTGGCTGAGCGACTATTTGGGACTAAGGATAAGCTTGAGCTTGGCAAGGGTGTTTCCAAGCTTTGTGAGTTACTGAGTTATGTAGAGGATGATTTTACTCGAACCATGTATATTGATGATTTGAGCAAAAATGTTAAGGGTGTGACTAAGACTATGCTTTTGAAAAAGGTTGAAGATCATAAGCAAAAGATTGATCAGGAGAATCATAAAAAGAGCTTTAAAGCAAAGAGCGATGACTCCTACTCTATGCCTCACGGATTGGAGGAAATGTATCCGAAATATGAAAAGGATATAAGGGATTACAAGGTTTTTCAGCATAAAAATGTGATTTACTCCAGGAGAGGATCTGAGGGGGCTTACAATTTTGAAGTGGTTAGCAACTTTTCTATTGAGATTATTCAGCACATGGAGGATGAAAAGTTTCCAATGAAGTTGGTGAAAATGACCAACCAACGAGGGAAGGTGAGGATTTTTGACAGTAAAAGTGAAGATTTTACAAGTGAGCAGCGTTTTAAAATAATTTGTACGAACCGTGGGAATTATGACTGGAAGGGGAAGAACTTGGATTTTGAGCGATTGACTACTAAGCTTTATGATGAGATGGGCGAAGGTGCAATGATTCAGGTGCTTGGGTGGCAACCGGAGGGGTTTTGGGCTTTTTGCGACCAGATTATATTTAATGGTAAAAATGAGGATGTTGATGAATATGGGGTTTTCCATTTTCAAGGAAGCAGCTTTTATGTGCCTGCAGGGAATAAAATCTATGCCAATAACACTTCCAAATTTTTGCCGCAGAAGCAGTGCAGCTATATTGAAAGTAATGTAACTTTTACGGAATTGAGCGCTCAGTTAATGAAGGTGCATAGAAAACATAGTATGAATGCCTTGCTTTTTACTATTGGTACTTATTTTTCTGACTTGATTTACTCGAGGGTGAGCTGCTTCCCTATTCTTTTTCTTTATGGTGAAGCAAGTACTGGTAAGGATAATTTGATTGAGGCTTGCCAAAGTTTTTTTGGGGAACCACAATCGGCTTTGACAATGACTGGCAAGGCAAACACTGACAAGGCTAAGATTAGAAAATTTGCGCAGTTTAGAAATATGATTGTGCACATGAGCGAGTATACTAGGGGGATGAGTGATGTTGACCAAATGCTTAAGAGTATCTGGGACCGCCGAGGGTATGAGCGAGGGACTATTGATAGTGCTGTTGGGACTGAAAGTGTGAGCATTGAAAGCACGCTGATGTTTACAGGAAATGAGTATCCAGACAATGATGCTTTGATTACTCGGATTTTGGCCGAGGAGATGAATAAGGACACTTTTACTCAGGATGAAAAAGAGGAATATGAGAAGCTGAAGGATATGGTGCAGGATGGTTATAGCTACTTAAGCACTGATATATTGGCTGAGCGAAAGAACTTCGAGAAAAATTTTAGAAAAACTTATAAGGAAACGGGGGCTGAGTTAAAGGTTTTGCTAAAGCACATTAGTTTGGCTGATCGGATGATTCAAAATGCGGCCGTGCTTGGATCTGTTTATAAATTAATGAGCAAGCGGCTGCATTTTCCGTTTACTTATGAGGATTGGACAAAGAACCTGGTCAGGGTTTACGAAAAGCAAAGCAGAAAGCGAGATACTGGAAGTGTGGCCATGATGTGGTGGGATGCTTTTGTATATGCCGTGAAAACGAAGCAAGAACCGCTGAAAGAAAATTATGAATTTGACTTGCGAAGTAACCTTTTGCATATAAATTATAAGCACTGCTTTATGCGCTTAAGTAAGATGTGGTTTGAGGTTTATAGAGGTGCAATTCCATCGCAAAATATTATGTTAGACAAGTTGAAGAAAAGTGATGGATTTTTGGAGATAAAAAACAAACATCGGTTTGGTGGAAGAAGCAGTTCGGCGATGGTTTTTGATTTGCAAAAAAGTGGAGTTAAGGAAGATTTATTGAACGTTATTGATCAGTTAAACTCACATCGTGTTTCTAGCGAACCTGATCTTTTAAGTGAAGAAAGTGATGAAAACGAAGAAGATTTACCGTTTTGACAGATTTTAGAGGGTTTATTTCTGAAAGTGCTGTTTTTGCGTCGTACACCTTCGTACAATAGTTAAGTATATGAAAATTAAAAAGTTAAATAAATATAGGTGTACGATAGAGTGTACGAAGGTGTACGAAGGTGTACGATTGACACCTTTTTTAAAAAAGCTCGTTCGTACGCCGTCGTACACCTTTTTGGTGTTTGTACGAAGTAGCTTTTTGATTAAAGATAGTGGTAGCGTGGATTGTAGCGATTTGTGCGAAGTGTGCGAGCTGTACGACGTGTTTTAATAGGGGTGCTGGAAATGAGATTGGTTTTTTTTTCTTCTAAAAATTGAAATGAATGGAATATTTAAGAGCAAAATTAAAGTTGAGAAAAGCGATTTGGGAGGATTTTATTTGGTTGGATCCGGCTGGAAATAAGCGGATGAAAATGGGATTTCCTTATTATGAATTGAGGGATAAAAAGGAGCTTTTTTATGGCTTTATAAATTTGAAAACTGGGGACGAAAAAAGGGCTATGGAAAATGATATAAAGAGCAAAATAAATGCGGGGTTAATTTTTGTTTTTGAGCCTGAATTTTCGAAGGATAAAAGATTATTAATTGAACAATAGAAATTATGAGATTTTGTAGAAAAACGGGTTACCAAATCCCTAGCTATAATTTTGGAGAGATGATGATTTTGATTAGTAGAATAGATGATTTTGAGGGATTTGATACTTTATTGGATTTGTTTACCGATGAGGCTCATTTGTATTGTGTGAGCTTGCAGCGTGAGATAACACAGGGAATATTAATGAAGGAAAGGGTTTTGACTTTTAAAAATGAAGGGATATGAAACAAGAAATACTAAAAGATTGGATAACTAATACCTGGTTGCAGCTGAAGAATTCAGTTTGGAGGAGGATAGATGAACGGAACAAGACTTTTACTACTAAGGGATATGATGAGTGGTGGTTTGATAATTTTGACAGATTACGTAATTGGAGAAAGGATTTCCCCTGGGGCATTTATTCAGAAACTGAGGAGTTAACTTATGTGGACACTGATATGGTGAAAGAAAAAACGAGTACAACTACTTATGTTAAGTTAAAGACGGAACTAAAACCAAAGGTAAATCACTTTAATGGCGCTGTAATGCCATGGGCAAGGGCTTGTATAATGAGCAACCTTCCATTTAGGCATTATGGTACGTTTGAGGTTATAGCAAAAGTGCATCCTGCAAAGGGTGTGTGGCATGCTCCACTTTGGTTTGTGGCTGCTACCGCCGCAGGAAGTGAAGATCCTTATGCGGTTTTACCTGAACCTGATGTGGCCGAGGTTTATTCTAAGGTAGATCGCAATAAATTTAAGGTTAAAAGCAACCTACACTTTGGCACGGATTACTCCGAAAATAGCAAAAGAATTGGCGCACGAACGCACTACATCCCCAATTTTACAGGGAGATGGGTAAGTTATGGTATGGTTTGGAAAGCTGATCGTATTGAATTTTACTATGATTGGCATTTGTATCGAGTGGTTACTGATTTACAGGCATTGGAAAGACTGAAGCATGGGGTTTATCCGATTATTGGGGTTGGTGTTAATGTGGGGCAGCCACATGATGGCAGTGAGATGGATGTGAAGAGTTTTAATTATTGGAGAGGGCTTAATAAAAGCTGAAAGATTAAAGTTTAAAAAATGAAAACAGATTTAGAAATACTTACAGATTGGAGAAAAACCACAACTGCACAATTTTCAATTATCGAGAATTGGCAAATGGGAGTTTTGCTTGATTTTGCAAATCACTATTATAGAATTAAAAATACAGATATGGATTACACAATTTTAGAAACGCACTTGATTTTTGAAAATAACGCACTTAAAAAAGTAGCAGTTTTATGGGAGAATTATGGGGATATAAGAGCGACTTTTAGTGACTCAAGACAAATGGGTGGCTATTATTCTTTAAAAGATTACGACATCCCCACCGTAACTCTATTTAAAAAAGTGGCTGGAGGTGGCAGGTATTTAACGGATGAAGAAAAAAAACAATATTTTCCAAACCAAAAATGGTAGTAGGCTTTATTACCTACAACGGACGTCTATGATATGTGGCGTTTTTTATGAAATACATATCATTTTTTTTAATTATGGGAAACTATTTAGATGGATATAAAAAAAAATTTTGTGAACACTGCAAAATGAAAAGAACTGAAGATGGACACGATGCTTGTATAGGCACTCTAAAGAATGTGATGAACGCTTGCTGTGGGCACGGCGAAAATAATGCTGCATACGTCCAATTTAATCATAAAAATTACAAGAAAGAGCCTAACAAGAGGTTGTTACAAGGCGAAAAAGCACTTGAGTACATTAAGCAACATTCAATCGTTGGCAAGTGCCTTGACTAAAATTAATTAATAAAAACTAAAGATTGAAATAATGAAAAAAATTTGGCAAAAAATACGAAAGGCATTTGCTATACACGGTGTCAACACACGTAACGGTAACGATGAAAGCACTCAATTAAAAAGGAAGTTTGATTCTTTAAAGTTTTGGACACCTGAACTTATTAGCTGGATTGCAAAAGAAAATGACCCTGAAAAATTAGCGGTTGCAAGTTGTTTAGTTAATTGCTCCGAATGGCCTGAATGGTTGCCTGGCCAACCTAAAGATTATGAGAATAAAAAAGAGGGAGATGATTTATACTATAGAGTTGAAGTTTATAAAATGTTAAAACAAAAAAGCGAAAATATAGCCCCAAAACTTCACAGCTATATTTGGTTGACACAGCACTATCGTAGTTCTGTGTGCTAACGACTACGCTAAAAGCCGTTATTTTCTATGGCTTTTTAGCGTGTGTTGTAGGTATGTAAGCCTACGAATTTGAAACTCTAAACTTTTAAATATGGCAAATCATAAGTGGAAAGACGAAGGAAATAAGTACAACAAGCAATATAGATGTGTAAAGTGTGGGGTATTTAGAACATGGATAGGTGGAGACATGCAATGTTGGGAATATTGGTATCCATCCGGACATGATAAACATACATTGCATCATATCTTTAAAAGACCCGAATGCGAGTAGGCTTATTACCTACAACTAATAAGTATAAGAACTGTGTGGTTTTAGAATTACAAATTTTGATTTAAGCACTAAGCAAAAAAATAAAAAAGGGAAGGGGAAAACTTAGAGTACCTATAAAATTAAATATAAATAAAATGAATGATTGCAAATCAGAAGCAGTACAAGAAAGACAAACATTAATACAGGCGTTTGAAAGATTAGACCATAAATGCACACAATTACGTGAACTTGCTGGACTAACTGAAAGACTGAATGAAAAATTAAACAGAACAGAAGGACATCCTAAATGTAGTGACGAGAAACTACAAAAACAGGAATCACCAGAAAGAAATATTGTTGAACTGTTTAATTTGATTGCTGATAAAATGGAAACACAAATTAATGTGATTGGCAATAATACAGAACGCTCAATGGAAATGATAGACTAATAGCGTTGGCTTTTTATTTTTGATAAGAAACACTAAACTTTAAAGTTAAACGAAAAGGTAGCATAGTTTTTATACTGTGTTACCAAATCGTTTTAATGTTTGGTAACGTTTAAATAAGATTTGAAGTGCATTAAGTACCGATAATATTAGCAATTAAAAAGAATAGTTGATTTTTTGCTCTGTAAAAATTTGACGAGAATAATTAATATAATTAACACTAACCTAACTGCCTAACAGCACTTTTAATTTTATTTCGTGTTGTGGGGAGTTATTTTATTAAAATGTAATGGAAAATGAAAAATGCGAATGTGGAAACTACATACTAAATGATGATAGATCATATATGGATGATGGCGGTTGCTGGATGTGTTCAGAGTGTCAAGATTCTATTATTGCTTCTATGAACAGGGAATACAATTTTAGTCACATTTGGGTTAAGGGTTTTGGATGGGAAAATACAATTTTACATGAAGAGGACTTTGAGACTGTTGAAATTATGGGAAAAAACGATGAAGATGGCACTATTTTTTGCTGTTACGACAAAAAGTCATCAACTCAAATTATTAAAGGATCGGTAATCTAATTCATCACAACGGTTTGGGTATGGAAAGTATTTTTACGGATTTAAAACACAAAACAATGACAGAAGAAGAAGAAGCGTTTAATGACCCCGAAATGAAAACAATACTAATACTTAGCGGATATGCACGAGAATTAGGAGAGGGAAAAGATATGGTAGAAATAACCACTAAAACAGCAGAGACAATAGTAAAAATATTTTCTATACCTGTTGTTACCAAACGTAATTGGTTTGAAAAACTACCATTACATTGGCGTTTACTCTATTACTTTATAGCTGGTATTACAATTGGCTTGCTGTTACCTTATGTTTGGTAACGGTTTGGCTATGAATAGTAAAGCCCTTTTTTGGCGTGGGGATTATAAAAACGCTAAGTAATTTAAACATAAAAGCAATGGCGAAAGTTAGAGCAAAAT
>JGI1221J13441_10000169_pt1 | contig 32492 bp, 41 predicted proteins | sample LakVidmifraction_4_FD_13441 | JGI IMG/M metagenome (IMG submission 13441) | reverse complement strand
ATCATTATTAAGTAAATATTTTTCATAGTTTAATTAAAAAACAATTTCAATATTATTCTACACTTAACCATTATTTGTTAATACTAGTGACTACACCGCATCCACAGGCTAAGTATTCTATTTCAAAAATGAACCAATCCCCGTTTATATCTTGATAAGGTTTATAATGGACATCATTAGGCATTTTAGTGCCTTGTAAGGTATTCTTTTCTTCTTCTGTAATTCTATATGCTTTTATCATATCGTTATAGGATTACCATTATTCCAAACTTCGGCTGAATCTGCATCAGTCCAACCATAACCGTTTATTATTGTAGTTTCTTTTTGCTTTCCGATTAGGTTTAGATTGGTTGTACGTGTTGAATTTCCTAGCTGAACAACAGATGTACCGTTGTAGAACTGAAATCCTGCGGGAAGTGTATAAGTTGCTACCCTCACGCCGTCAAGTCTTAGATATAGCACATTATTAATACAGCTTACATCTACCATATATTCTTGATTAAGATTTAATGAGGTTGTGGAATTTATTAAATGGTAATTGTTGTTTACATCCCAAATGCTAAAATATAAGCCACTATTATCAGAATATGTAAGCTGCCATTCAGACACTCCCGCTTGGTTTTCTTCTATTTTACTAACTAACCAAAACCTATCCTTATAATTCCAACCTTCAACCACAAATTCAGTCTTAATTGTGAAATCTGTATTATTCCCATTAACATCTACAAAACTAAAGTCGTCACTGTCAGGAAATTCAACATAAGCATTAAGACCTCCATAGCTGTACCATTCGCCATCCCTTGACATACTACCGTTAGGAGTACCAAGATGTCCATTAACCGAATCTAGCGTTTGCCCCGTTAACTCATTCATCTTCCAATAAGCAACTGCATAATCAAAGAGATTTGTTGTTGCTATTGCTACTTCTATATTTATAGGTTCACTAACACCACTCATTATACCATCATGAAATACTTTAGATGTTAAACTATAGATTCCTGGGGGTCCACTTGTCCAAGTAAATGAATCAAATGGTGCGGAAGTTCTACTCCCTATTAATGTATTGTCTTTATAAAATTCTACTTTTGTTATTGCCATTTTAACAGATTATATTTAATGTTATTATCATATCTCCCCCTTCCGTAAATACTTGATGATTATACGGTGATGTTATTCTTATTAGACAACTAGTCACAACTTGATTATCTACAATCGTAACAGCAATTATTTCACCACCATTCACAACAACACCATTAATATTTAACCACATTAACACTCCTGTTCTATCAATAGAAGTTAACTCATTTTTAGGTATTTCAACTTTAACAATTTTAGACTCCTCAATATGTTCATTATCACCACTCCTTGGTGCTAATAAGTATGGTGTATGGTCAGAATTGAAAGTATATAATTCTTTCGTATCATAAGCATAGTATAAGTGATTTACTGTTAAATAAGTGGGTATATCCGAAAATTTACCAGTATATGTATTACCTAATTGTAACATTTACTAAAAATTATTTAATTCAGTTCTCTTCCAACCATTATTAGTCTTTATATATATATAATCCTCATCAAAAGATATATTACCTTTATTACCTGAACCATCACTACTATTTATTGGGGTGAATTCCTTTATTTTTATATTAGGTAATATAGTCCAATCTCCATTATTGTCAATAATGATTTTAGAATCTTCATTTTCATTAACACCTTTTTTAATTATAATTCCACCATTCAGTGAACTACTTTTAGTCCCATTATAATTAAGTTCAATTGAATTATCTTCAGAATATATTACCTCGACATTTATTTCTCGTTTATCAATAGTGTCACCACTAACTAGTTCTTTCATTGCTTCAATTATTAAAGCAACTACATTACTATAATAAACACCCAAATAATCATCATTACCAGTGTTATATACTAATTCAGGTATAATTTTCTCTACTTCCTGAGCAATAAAACCAATTCTAACGTCATTACCACCACCATCTCTATCTTTCCAATTATATTGTACACCTCTTAATTGTAATAACTTATTTAAAGCATTTGGAATTTTCTCTATATTTTCTTTTAATCTTTCATCAGAAGCTACACTAATTACATTACCACTATTATCCACCCCCAATTCTTTAGTAGTTGCACCAATACCAACATTCTTTATTTTCAATTTTTCGGTTTGGGTTACACCTCTTACATTTACCCAAATATAATCACCAACATATTGTAACGATTCCGCAGTATATACAGTGTACATACCAACAGTACTACCCGAAACATCACCATTACCTAAATCATTAATTTCAACTAAAGTAAGACTAAATTCTACACCTTTATAACTATCATATATTGTTCTACCATCAACAACAGTTGGGTTCTGACCAACCCAAACAGGTCCAATATCCTGTGTATCACCATTACTATTATTTAAATCAAAAGGTACAATTAAATGTTCACCATGAACCATCTCAGCATACCCAAACGAATAAGTGTAATCACCTGTTATTGTATTACCTATAAAAGTACTAGTAATATTATTAACTTCTGGTATTAATATGTGTTGGGTAGATAAATCTGGCCCTTCCACTAATTCTTCAGTATCAGTACCAAAATCGGTTTTACCTAACCATCTAGTTACAGAACCCTCACTTTGATTTGCTTGTCTATTATCCGATATATCTATTTTAGTTTTAAACACAATGATTCTTTTTTTAATAAATATTGATGAATATGATTAAATTCACATATTTATATATATAAATGTTAATTATGAGAAAAATAAAGAAAAGGGAGTTGATTAAATTAAGATCAAAAGAAGAAAAAGAAGTTGATGGTTCTATGGATGAATTGGTTGATTTAGATGGTTCCCCTATTGGAGGTGATAAAAATATGTCTAATGATAGTGAGATAGAGACAGCACCACAGCAGACTACAGACGATTTTGCACAATCTGGTATACAACCTAATAATTTCTTTTATGGTTCTTATGGTGTACCATATAGTAGAGGTACTGGTCACTTAACTTTGGAATCAAGGAAAAAAGCAATTAATATAATCGAAAAAATAATTAAAAATAAATTAAATGGCTAATTCAAATTTGGTAGGTAAACACTTTGAAATTAGTAATAGTCTACTTAAAAAATTAAAAACTAATTTAGAGAAATACGGTGAGGGTAACCCTAATGGTTCTAAACGAGCAAGAAATTTAATTACAAATAAAACGATCTCATATGAGGAAATTAAGCGTATTAAAAATTTCTTTGATAACTATGAAGGGGATGGTACTGATGTTGAGTATAAATTGAATGGTGGTGATGTTGGTGAGAAATGGGTTAATAATAGTTTAAGTAACGCTAGAAATGTTATAGATAGTAAGAAAAAGGTTAGAATGGATGGTGGTGAAGAAAATCAATACAAAAAAACCCATACAAAAGATAGGGACAACGCAAACCCAACGGGTGTAGGATTAGTGAAAATACATAAAGGTAGTAATATGAAAAATATTATGAATAATACTACGACTTATGAAAGTGTAAATGAAGAAATAGATAAAATAATTAAATTAAATAAACAATTAATAAAATGAGTACAAAATTAGAACAAATAGGTATAATTAAAAGAAATGAAGCAATAATTAGAAATGACTTTAATAATACAGATGCAAGTAAGATGTATAGTGCTACACACACCAAAGCATTAAGTGATGAGTTAACACCCATACAAGGTAAAGGTACTGGTGGTGAAATGGATTCTAGTAATGGTGGTTCTATGGTGGATATATATGGTAATCCAAATATACCTCATTCTGGTAGGGTCGGTAATATTAGTTATAATTCATATAAAGAAGGTAATGAATATGGAATATCAAATTCATCTAATGATACTGGTGAAGTAAATATATAAAAAAAAAATGGATAAACTTTACAATTTATTTGAGCAAGTTATATTAGAATCAGTTTCTAGGGATAAAGTTATTGACTGTATTGAAAATAAATATAGGGTTAATATTACCTATGCTGGTACTAATGATACTGCCACAGAAAAAAGACATATTGAGGTTTATGCTTATGGTACAACAGAAAGTGGGTACCCAGTAATAAGAGCTTTTCAACTATTTGGTGACACTAAAACAATAAAACCAGCTTGGAAGTTTTTTAGACTTGATAGAATACTTAGTTGGACACCAACTAATTTTAAGTTTCACAACCCAGTATCTGATAGAGATAGTACAATACCTAAATATAAAGAAGATGGTAGTGATGATACTATGAAATTTAGACCCATTATGACTGCTAAATTTGATAATAAAAATAGAAAAAAATAATTATGGAACAAGTTCAAGATGTAGATATTAGTAAATTAAGTTTTTTAAAAAAATCTAAAGAGTTAATGCAAGAGGATAATACTAAAAAAACTAATAATAACAATGGTAATAATAGAGATTTAAATGTAAAACAAAATAATGTCGAACCAAATCATAATAATCATTATGAAGATAGGGTTATGAATTCTAAATTATCTGGTAAAGTAAAAGAAGCCATGTTAAATAATAGGATTGAACCACAAAAAATGGTAGAATCATCTCAAAAAAACTATTCGATGGAAGATGTAAATAATTACGGTTCACAACGAGAAGAAATTAATGAAAATAATGTACCTACCCAAAATAGTAATATTGGTAAGGATGAAATTAAAAGTATAATAAAGGAAGTTTTGGGTGAAATGATGGTAAAAACGATTAGTGAAAATACAATTAAAAAGACAATTAAAACTTTAATGAATGAAGGTGTAATTCCAAAGAGAAAAAGAAAATAAATAAAATATTTAATGATTTTTTAGATAAACCCTTAATGGGTTTATTTTTTTTCCTATAATTGTTGGTTATGCCCTTAATAAATCATATTATTGCATTATAATAATAAATAAATTACAAAGTTCATAATGATGGATCAAGAGAAAATAAATAAAAATTTTAAAAAATGGGTTAGTACACTAGAGAAAAATGGTGTTGATCCTGAAGGTATATTAAATTTAATGGGTAAAGATTTGGTGGGTATGAAATCAGAACTCTTTCAATATGAGGGTGGGCTTATTTTTGAATCCCTCACATTAACAAAATATGCCGTAGCATTAAATAAATTATTACCTAGTGATAAAGCAATCAATTTAAATTCACTATTAAAAGTTACATTACTAAGTAATATTGGTGTAGTGGGTAATAGTGAAGCTTTTAAGGGTTTAGATATTAAAACAAAATCATTAGCTTATTTATTTGAATGTAATGTTCCGTTAAGTGTTGATGAGTATGCAGCTTTTGTAAACCCAAAAACTAATATGAGTATGTTAATTGAAAGTGCAAATAATATGGTAAAACTTGAAATAAAATAATATGGAATTAATGGAAAATGAAAATTTTAAGATGAAAATTGGGTTCATTAATAAATCAAATAATGAAAACCCTAAATACGAAACAGAAGGTGCTTCTGGTTTTGACATAAGAGCTAATCTAGATAAAGAGGTGGTATTAAAATCTTTAGATAGGGTATTAATACCAACGGGATTATCTTTTGAATTACCACCAAATATGGAATTACAAATAAGACCTAGAAGTGGTCTGGCATATAAAAATGGGATTACTGTTCTGAATAGTCCTGGTACTATAGATAGTGACTATAGAGGTGATGTAGGGATTATATTAATTAATTTAGGTAAAGAAGATTTTTTTGTCAATCATGGGGATAGAATTGCACAAGGTGTAATAGCACCATCATTCGGTGAGAATTTATATGAATTAATTGTTGTTGATGAATTAACCGAAACAGAAAGATCAAATGGTGGTTTTGGTAGTACTGGTAAATTTTAAAGTAAATGAAAGATATTAAGTTTGATTTAGATGATATATTAATTAAACCTGCTAAAACTAGCAGGATAAAGTCTAGGAATGAGATAAATATACTCCATAATGGGTTTTTACCTTTAATAACAGCACCTATGGATACCATTGTTTCTGGTGAAAATTATAAAACTTTTTTGGATGCTAAAATAAATGTGTGTTTACCTAGAGGTGAGAAAGGAAATAACCAATGTTTTGAATCATATTCATTGAACGAAATTAAGGAGAACATTTCTACGCTAAAACCAAGAGGTAAGTATTTGATTGATATTGCAAATGGTCACATGGAAGATTTAGTGGATACAACTAAGGTAATTAAGGCTATGTATAAAGATATTACTTTAATGGTTGGTAATATTGCCAACCCACTCACATATAAAGTATTGTCTGATGCTGGTGCTGATTATGTAAGATGTTCAATAGGATCTGGTAATGGGTGTTTAACATCGCAACAGACTGCAATTGGATACCCTATGGGGTCTTTAATTAAAGAATGTTATACAATATCCGAAACATTAGATAAACCCGCTAAGATAGTCGCTGATGGTGGTATGAAGAAATATAGTGATATTATTAAAGCATTGGCAATAGGTGCGGATTATGTTATGGTTGGTAGCTTATTAAATAAAACTATAGAATCTTCTGGGGAAAATTATCTTTTTAAATTTATTAAGTTAAATAATCGTTTGGCTAAATTCCTTTATAAAAATAAAATAACAATATATAAAAAATATAGGGGAATGAGTACTAAAGAAGTTCAAAGAAAGTGGGGTAATAAGGATTTAAAAACTTCTGAGGGGGTAACTAGGATTAGAAAAGTTGAATATACATTAGATGGTTGGGTTAGTAATTTTACTCATTATTTAAAATCAACTATGAGTTATTGCAATGCTAAAGAATTAAATGAGTATATAGGTTACGCTAAATATAATTTAATAAGTTTAAACTCTTATCATAGATTTAAAAAATAGAAAAATATGGGTTGGATAAAAAATAAATTAATGTCGTTAATGATTAGTTTAAGTAATACTGAAAAAATGATCATATCAGATAAAGATGATGATAATAATGGGATTAATAAACATCAATCCCACAAAGAAGGAATGTTATCAGATTCATTAATGAAAGGTGAATTAACACAAGAAGTTAAGGAACTTAGATGGAGGTTATATAAAGTTATTCAACATACTAAAAATTATGAATTTTCTGGTTATGATGAGAATGGTTATGCAATTGCAACGGTAAAAAATAGCAGTGGTAAATTAAAAAAATATAAATGTGATGATTCTGATGATGAATTTGATTTAATTATGGTTGTCCCAAATAAGAATTTAACGAATGATGCTGTTGATGTTACTAGTAATTTAGATGATATAACTAACGAAGTTAGTCGAGATAACTATTTAAGTAATATTAAGAACATTAATACTATACTAATTACTAGAGAACATATCCCTAGATTTAAGTTAGAGGATTATACGACAAAGTTATTAGTTAGGAAAATGGATGATGAAAAATTACTATTAGAGTTTTATATTAGTAAATATAGTGGTGAGGATAGGAAGAGTAGACTATTTTTAAGTGAAATAAAAAAAATAATTAAGGGTCATAATAGATCACCAGTCATTGATATTAATAAAGTATTTTTTATTACTGAAAATTGTTTAGGTGCTATAGATAATTTAGAATTTGAATTTGAGGTAATTAAATTTCATAGGATTATAGAGTATGATGGTAGTTACGTTATAAAATTTGTTACCAATGGTGATATAATTGGTAATAATATATTGGAAAAATATAAAATGTCTGACATAGATGAAAGATATGAAAAAAATATGAAAAAATAAGAAAAAAATAGTGGACTTTTGTTCACTATTTTTTTTATGTACATATATTAAAGTTAAATTAAATAATAAATTATTATAAATAACTTAATTTAATAAAATATGACTAAGAAGAAAAGTAAGGGTACTGTTAAACCTAAAGAGAATAGTACTGACGACACATCAAAGATGCAGAAAATATTAGGTCATAGGGTCAGGATAAAACATAAAAATCAGAGACAAAAAGAATTTACTACACTTATTGGTGAGAAAGAAATTGTTATTGCTACTGGTGTACCTGGAACTGGTAAATCATACCTATCAATAGGTAAGGCATTAGAATTAGTACAAAATAAATCTAATAATTATAGTAAAATTAAAATCGTTAAACCTGCTGTAGAAGCTGAGGAAAATTTAGGTTTTTTACCAGGGGATTTAAAGGAAAAATTACAACCACATTTAGCATCATCAATGGATATCGTAGATAAAATAATTGGTGAGCAAAATAGGGTTAAAATGGAGGATGAGGGTATTATTAGTGTAGAACCTTTGGGTTTTGTTAGAGGTAAAACACTAGATAATTCAATTGTTATAATTGAGGAGGCACAAAATATATCTCCACACCAAATGAAAACTTTATTAACTAGAATAGGTAAAAACAGTAAATATATAATTTCTGGTGATTTAGGTCAATCAGATAGATTTAAAAGATTTACTGATACTGGTTTGTATGATATTATTATGAGATTAAAAACTATGGATGAAATTGGTTTATTTGTTTTTAATCCAGAGGATATTGTTAGAAACCCATTAATTAGTAAAATATTAAATAAGTATGGTAAAGATGATAATTTTATTGATTTAAATATTTTCGATAAGCCAACAAAAAAAGAGAAAAATAATGAAGAAGAGTTTAAACCTAATATTAGTAAGTTAAATAAATTACTAATTAATGTTAAATATAAACTTTACAAATTATCAATATAAATTATATAATAGATATGAAAATAGGAATAACATTAAATGAAGTATTGAGGGATTACTTAGGTCAAATCCATCATGTGTATGAGAAATATTTAGGTCCAGTTGATTTTGAACCTGAAGATATTAAATCTTTTGATTTATTAGAAAATTACAAATTTAACGATAAGTTAGAGTTAAATAAATTTTTATATACTAATTGTTCGTTAGAAATTTTTGGTCACGCAGATCAAACCGAATTTAATATATTTAATACGTTAAATAATTTTATTACGGATATTAATGATGAGACTGAACATGAAGTTTATATTATTAGTCGTGAAGTGAATACTAGCATTCCAGCTACATTATTCTTTCTTTCTAAAGTAATATGTAAATGTGAAAATATTAAATTTGTACAGAATTATGAGGAGAAGTGGGAACATGTTGATGTACTAATTACAGCGAACCCAATAACCTTATCTACTAAACCAAAAGATAAAATTAGTATAAAAATAAAACACCCATATAATGAAAGTGTGGATAGTGATTATGAGTTTGATAAAGCTTCTGATGCTCTAGATGTGGATGTTATTCAAAAAATAATAGAAAAAAATGATTAAAGTTAAAGGTAATTTCTACCACTTAAATTTAGATACGATTAATAAGGAATTAAAAAAAGATAAATCTGAATCTGTTGAGGTTGGTAATACTGAAACACTAACATATGATGCTGATGGTACTTTAATACAAAAAGAGGTTGTTAAGAGTACTAAAACATCGACCAAATACGATTCTATTAATTTAATGATAGATATTGTTCTAAATTCAGAATATGAATATGGGTTAGATATGAATAAAAATATAATTGATATAGCACCCACTAACTTTTCGTTAGCATTCAACACATTATTAAAATTAGGTATAATTGAAAAAATATAAAAAAATGGATAAAAAAACTGAAAATATAAATAAAATTACTAGTGAATTGGAAAATAAGGACTTTAATATCTATTATTTTACGATAGACACTAAAGGTAACCCTAACGGTGGTGTAGCCAATCAATATGATCACGTTAAAATGTTGACTGAGTTGGGATATAACGCACATATTTTGCACGATAAGGAAAAATACACTAGTGTTGAAGATTGGTTAGGTGAGGATTATTCTAATTTATCACATAAACCAACAAAAAACTTAAATGTTAACCCATCAGATGTTATTATCGTACCAGAGGTATTTCCAACGGTAATGGAACAATTAAGTAAATTTCCTTGTAAAAAGGTTGTTTTATCACAATCATATAGCTACATATTTGAGCTTTTAGGTATTGGTAAATCGTGGAACTATGATTATGGTTTTGATGAAGTTATTACAACAAGTGAAAAGCAATTAAATTACATTGAAAATCATTTCCCAGGGATTGAAGGTTCTATAATCGAACCAGTAATTTCCGATTTATTTAAAAAACCTAAAGGTGATATTAAAGAACCTACAGTAGGTATTGTTGCTAGAGATCAGTCAGATGTATTGAAAATTGTTAAATCATTCTATTTACAATACCCAATGTACAAATGGATTACATTTAAAGATATGCGAGGGTTATCTAAAGCTGAATTTGCGGAGCAAACTAATAATAATTGTTTATCAATTTGGGTTGATCGTATTTCTAGTTTTGGGACGTTCCCATTAGAATCTATGAAGTCAAATACACCAATAATTGGGGTAATACCAGATATGATACCTGATTGGATGTTAAGTAACGAAGTGATTGATGATGGTCTTGTTTTAGAGGATAATGGTATTTGGACTGAAAATATACTTAACATACCTAGTTTAATTTCTGATTATATGAAATTATGGTTAGAGGATACATTACCTGAAATTATATTTGATAAAATGGCTGAAACTAGCTCTAATTACACATATGATGGTCAGAAAAATAAGTTAGGTGAATATTACCAAGAGATGACAAATAAAAGAATTGAAAGTTTTAAAAATATATTAAAAGATGAAAAAAATGGATAAAATAACGGTTATTATACCAGTACATGAATTAAATGATACTACACAAGAACTTTTTGAAAAGAGTTTAATTAGTGTTAAAAATCAAATAAAAAAAGCTGATAATGTAATGGTAGTTATACCAGATAACGATGTTTTGGCTAAATATTTAGATGAGGTGAGTGATAAACTTAAAATTAAATTAAATGTTGCTATAAATAAAGGTGAATCTGATTTTTCGACACAACTAAATTATGGTGTATCTAAAACGGAAACTAAATATTTCACTTTTTTAGAATATGATGATGAATTGATGCCAATGCATATTTCAAACGCTAAAAAATATATTAATAATTATGAAGATGTTTCACTTTTTCTACCATTAATAGTTAATAGAACTCCAGAAGGTAAATCATATGGGCTTAGTAATGAACCCGTTTGGGCTAATGAGTTTTCGGATAAATTAGGTGAATTAGATACTGAATGTTTATTGAGGTATAGTGACTTTAATATGGATGGTATGGTAATGTCTAAAGAAAAGTACATTGCATTAGGTGGACTAAAACCTAGTATAGAACTAACTTTCCCATATGAATTCCTATTAAGGGTTACTCATAATGAAGATAGGGTAATGGTAATACCAAAATTTGGGTATATACATACAATTTTAAGAGAAGGTTCAATTTTTAGTGAATATAAAAAAACTTTATCAACTGATGAACAAAGATGGTGGTTAGCACTAGCTAAAAAAGAATATTTACATAAAGAAGATAGAGAGATAAGATATGAAAAATAAGGTAGGTAGATGGCTAGAGGTAGAAAAAGGAAACATTATTTTGGACCAGAACAAGAGGATGCTGTAGTTAGGTATTTGGAAAGTCCTAATGATGAAGAAAGAAATGATATATATAATAAATGGTTAAGGGATGTTTTCATTAAAATGATTGAGTCTTTGATTAGAAAAAAAGATTTAGTTCCTGATGGTTATACACATGAAGAAATTTTAGTTGATACGTTATCACATTTAATAACTAAAATGAATAAGTTTGACATTAATGCTAATAAAAAGGCTTATTCATACTTTACTGTTATATGTAAGAATCATATTTTAGGTTTTAAAATTAAAGAGGATAAAGAAAGAAATCGTAAGATTCCTTTTGATACAGTATTATCAACCTTTGAAGAAGATGAAAGACATTCATACAGTTTATCGGATACTGACTACACAAAAAATGATCTAATTAATGATATTTGTGAAGAAATTAAAGAAGAACTTGAAGCTGAAGGTGTTACTAAAAAGAAGATGAAACTTAATGAACGTAAACTTGGGTTTGCACTAATTGAAATTTTGGGTAATTGGGAAGATATTTTTACTAATTTAGAGGGTGGTTCAAAATATAATAAAAATAGTATTTTGGGTACAATAAGAGATTACACTAATATGACGACTAAAGATATCAGGGTTTCAATGAAAAGATTTAAGAAATTATATAATTTATTGAAGTTAAGTAAAATAAAGGATGGTTATATCTAATATTTTACTATTAGTACATAATTATAGTAAAGAATTAATATGGCACGTAGAAAAAAATTAAATATTGATCTAACAAGTATCGAAAGCTTACAAGAGTTAATGCAAGAAGTGTATTATGATGCTTGTGGACAAGTTAAAGAGGCACAAAATACTATAAATAAATTAACATCTTCCGCTGAACCAGAAGATGTTGATGACCATACCAAAATAGCTAAAGCAAAAACTGATGCGCTAAAAATTAAAGATTCAGCAATAAAAATAAAGTTAGATGTTGGTAAATTACAAAACGATGTACTTAAACAAAGTGGTGATCTAAGTGATGGTATTGAAGGTATTAAGGATGTTGAAAAAGGACAAGATACGTTAGCATCTTTCGACCTTATTAAAGAAATGATTAAGAAAAATAATCCAAAGTAATTCAAATAATGAGTATAATTGACCAAAAAAAAGAAATATTTAGTGAGATTGCTTCCAAAAAGGTGTTATTAGAGGGTTTTCCAGAGTTAAATTTTAACCCTTCTTTCCCTTCAATAAACATTAATAGCAACTCACTAAGCTTTCTAACCGATTTACTCAAATCTTTAACTGGGTTAGACTCACTTAAAGATATTTTTATTGATATTATGGGGAGTAAATTACCTGATATTGAAAATGAAGTTAAAACTAACCTAAAGAGAGAACTTAATAGTATTATAAGTTGTAAAATAAACCCTAAAATACCAGATAACATATTATATAATTCCGATGGAATAAATTTAGCTATTGGTAAGATAGATTTTAATGACATGTTTTTAACAAGCCCTAATAGTAAAAGTGGTAAATTATTATATCGAGATATTGATAGTGGGTTAAATAGTGAAGATTTTGATACCTTTTTATATAATACGATTCAAAGTGATAATGAAGAAAGTTGGGGTTCACGTACCACATCTAACGATATATTAACATTTAAGTTTAATGAAGTGGGTGATGTAAATAATAGTTTAAATATAAGAGTTAGTGAACATTATAGTAATGGTAGTAAAACCTTAAAAGATTTAAATAATGATTATGTTGATAGTTTGAATTTATTTAATTCAAAAGAATTATTGAATAAGTTGGTGGATGATAATTATGGTACAATAAGTAAGGCAACTAGTAAAAATAAAGAGCAAATTATTAATGAATTAAAAATTGATAAAATAATTGACAATATTATAAATCAAGATGATGATGTTGAAATTGATAATTCTTTTTTTGAATTTGATGATGATGATTTAACAAATTTTAATATTAATGCTACTGAAAAGGAAATTGGTATAAAGGTTATTGATACTACTGAAAAGTATCCAACGGACATAAATATTAATAAGTTATTGGAAGTAAATGAATGGATTGATGATACTGATGAAGTTAATTTAAAAAATAGAATAACTGATACAATAAACGCATTATCTATGGATGTGTTAAAAAATGTACCAAATGTTGATAAATATTCAGTAAATATTGATTTTATACATAATATGACTAAAAAACTTATTAATGTTATAAGTAAAGTCATTATAAGCCCTAAATTAATAACAATACTTGCAATAAATCATAGAGTTGTACATCAAGAAGATTTTAATGGGTCGATAGATTTTATAAAGCAGAATAAATACTTAATGAAATCAATATTTAATAATGTTAGGGATATTATAATAAATTTATTGCTGAGTAAAGTAATGAAAGAAATTGAGACTTTAGTGATTAATGGTATTATTAAAACTAATAAAGAAAAAATAAAAAATAAAAGTGCTGTTATTAGTGGTTTAGTTGGCTTACCTTATGAATTAATTAGAGAAATAAATAATATTACGTAGATATGGTGAACACATCGATGAAAAATATAATGAAAATTATTAAAACAGCTTTTAAATCACCTAAAAAGCCATTAACACCACTACCACCACCATTAATACTTACTGGTGCTAATTTAAGGACTGGTTTAAGTGTTAGTGATATTGCATCTAGGATTATATCTAGACAATTAGAGGCTGGAGCACCAGTGGGTGATATATTTTCAGAAAATGGTAATATATCTGAATTAATGGAAGTTATTAGAATTGATGAAATTGTAAATGCTTTGATTTTAGAAAGTAAAATAGAAATAGTCATACCACCAGGTATTCCAATAACTTCGGTAGGGTTAGGTAATATGGGTGCACCAATAATATCTAAAGGTGCTACAATAGGTATCGCTAGTGGACAAGGCGTAATAAGATAATAATATGGATAATTTAAATGATAAAACAAATAATGAGTTATTTTTAACATCTAAAGAGTTGGAACATGAATATGCAACTACTAAAAATGATCTTATTAAACAGTTAAATAAACTCGATGAGTTAGAGATTAAATATAATCAAGTTAAAAAAATACTTAAGAAACGAATTAATTAGTTAATGTATGAGTAAATACGTATTCAACTCCACCAATAAGAAGGAAAGTGAAAAGGGGACTAAACTTTTTCACTTAGCCATAGTAGTGTCTAATGAAGATGATAATGATGGTGGAAGGATAAAGGTTAGAATAAAGGGGTTTGATAATCATATTGATAATGTGAATGACTTACCCTATGTATTCCCTATGTTACAGAAATTTTTTCATGTAATTCCTAAAGTGGGTGAAAGTGTTTGGGTAATGTTCCCAGACAGTCAAAATCCATATACTAATAGGGTTTATTTTGGACCAATAATATCACAACCCCAAACTTTAGATAGGGATGATCATTTAGTCTCATCAATGACTAATCTGGATAGTAGCATTACATCACCAAAAGTAGCACCTTCTAAAATACCAGAATCTAAAGGTGTTTACCCAGATAAAGAAGATGTTGCATTGCAAGGTAGAAACAATAATGATATTATTTTTAAAGACAATGAAATAGTTATTAGAAATGGTAAATTTACAAAGGAAAAGATAAAGGGTGTGCCTAAATTTAATAAAAAAACACCATCTTATATACAACTTAAAAATAATAGTGAAAGAGGTGTTATTAATGTGGTTAGTAATAAGATACACTTATTAACACATAAAGATGGGCAACCATTATTCAACTTAACGGATCAAAAAGATTTGATAAGTGAAGAAGAATTAAATAAAATTATTAGTGAAGCCCACTCTTTAGTATTTGGTGACCTACTTATAGAGTATCTAAACTTATTTAAAGATGCGTTTATTAATCATGTACATGCGTATAATGGGACTAAGACTGAAAACTTAAAGGGGGAGGATACAATAAATAAATTTTTAGAGTATGATGTTAATAATTTATTATCTAAAAATATAAAAATAAATTAAAATGGTATTAAGAACTTATTTATCTAAAAATAACACAATTGTAAGTGGAACTAAAATCAATACTGGTAAAAACCCAATATCTGAATTATATTATGGGGGTGTAAATAAAGGGTTTAGTAGAAATCTAATGCAATTTAATCACACCAATATAAAAAAATATTATGAAGAAGGTTTTTTTGGTGACCTATCTAAAGTTACACACACATTAAAAATGGTTAATACTGGTATATTTAATGAGGATTTGTTAAATAAAAATACCGAAGATGGGAAAGAAAGAACTTCCTCATTTGACCTCGTTTTATTTGAAATAAATGAATCTTGGGATGAAGGTATAGGTTATGATTATAATTTAAACCTAAAGGGTGGTGTGATTAGTAATAAACCATCTAACTGGTATGATAGAGAAACTGGTGTTAACTGGGGTATTAATGGCGTGGATAATAGTAACTTAATAAACATACAACATTTTTCAGATGGTAATGAAAATTTAACTTTAGATATAACTAGTATAGTTAATGAATATATTTTAGGGACTAAAACAAATAACGGTATGGCATTATCATTCACCCCATATTTAGAATCTTTAGATAGTGATAAACCACAATACGTGGGTTTCTTCAGTAGACACACACAAACTTTTCATGAACCTTATATAGAGAGTAAATATACAAATGTAATATCAGATGATAGGTTTAATTTTTATGGAGAAAAAAATAATAAATTATATCTTTATGTAAATACCAATAACCAACCAACTAATTTAGATGAGTTACCCATTGTAACAATAAAAAGTGAAAATGGTGATTTAGATGAGTTTACCGTTACTGCTGAACAAATAAGTAAGGGTGTTTATGGTATTGATGTTATTATAAATGAGAGTGGTAATTTTATGTGTGAAGATAAATGGAGTAATATTAAAATAGGTGGTATTGAAAGACCTGATATAACTTTAAATTTTGAAGTAAAGGAAAGTGATGATTATTATAATATTGGGTTAAATACTGAAATCCCTGAAAGTTATAAAATGAATATTGTTGGTATAAAATATAATGAAAAAATAAATAAAGGTGATGTTAGAAAAATATTTACAAATGCTGTTGTCCCCTATACCGTAAATCATAAAGTTTTGGTGGATAGACTTGAATATAGATTATTTGTTAAAGAAGGTGTAAATGAACATACAGTTATAGATTATAATTTAGTTAATAAAACATTCATGAATAACTACTTTTTATTGGATACTGAAAGTTTATTACCGAATACATATTATCTAGATATTAGGGTAAAAAATGGGGATCAAATAAAAACAACTAAAGAAATTTTGAAATTTGATGTGATGTAAAAGTAAATTATTATTGTTATTATAAAAATGAGATTTTAAAAAAGTCTCATTTTTTTTTTTGTTTATAAGTTTATTTAACCTATATTTGCCCATTAATATATAATATAAAGTTATGGGTGGTAGATTAATAGTAATGGTTGGTATTTCCAATAGTGGTAAAAGTTCTCTTTCATCAGCAATGATAAGTGGTGATTTTAATAAATATGCTCTAGTTAATAGAGATAAAATTAGAGAAATGATGTTTGGGTACACCGAATCTAATGTTTATAAACATTATGAAAAAGATAATTTCAATAAATTAGAGAAAATGGTTACCAAAGAAGAGGATAATTTAATTCATGAAGGGTTATCTGCGGGTAAAATAGTTATCATTGACTCAATTAACCTTAAAAGAGAGTATATTGAGAGATATAAATATTGGAATGTACCAACAGAACTTATTTTTGTTCCTATTATGTTAAAGGAAGCCTTAGTTAGGGACTTTGCTAGAAATAGAAGTGTTGGTGATGATGTAATTATAAAACAATATAATCGGTATGTATCACTTATGGATACGTTAGAAAAAGACCCTATTGATTTTACAATCAAGACACTCACCAACGATAAAGAACTACCTAAAGCTAATGTAATCGATTTAGATGGTACTTTGTGTGAAATGGGTAGTAGAACACCTTTTGAATGGCATAAGGTGGGTGAGGATACTTTAATTGAAGGTATAGGGGATATTGTTAGGTCATTAGCAAAATATAGTCACATTATCATTTGTACTGGTAGGGATTCTGTATGTTTAGGTGAAACTGAAAAATGGTTACATGAAAATGATATTCCTTATAATGATATTATGATGCGACCAAAAAATGATTATCGACCAGATTGGGTTGTTAAAGAAGAAATGTGGAGACATATAACTAAAGAATATTACATAAATAGTTTATTCGAAGATAGGTTGCAAGTAGTTAGACGAGGTAGATCATTAGGTCTTAAAGTCTTAAATGTTGAATATATTAATCGTTAAATGTTTTGGTGGTAACTTATTTATCACTATATTTGAAAAATTAAAATAATAATTATGGATTTATTATCTTACGATAAATTGTTAGAATATGTTGAAAAGGGTTGGGTTGTTACACAAAAACACCCAACCCTAGACCTAACAATTTATAACTATTCTAGACAAACTGAATTTGAAAAATTTTGGGATGGTATTACATTAAATTGTAGAGGTACAGTATTTAATTCAAAAGGTGCTCTAATAAGTAAAACATTACCTAAATTCTTTAATTATGAGGAAGGTAGAACTAACTTACCAGATAATTTTTCGAATACCATTATATATGAAAAGTTAGATGGATCATACATACAATTATTTAATTATCAAGATCAGTGGGTTGTTTCTAGTAAAGGTAGTTTCACGTCAGATCAAGCAATATGGGCTGAGGAAATCTTAAACAATAAATATACAGAATATGTAAATTTAGATAAGAGTTTAAGTTACGTATTTGAATTAATTAAAGGAGAAAATAGAATTGTTGTTGATTATGGTGAAAAGGAAGATTTAATCTTATTAGCTATATTTGATCGTGAGAGAGAATATAATGTTAATTCATATGGTAAGATATTTAAAGTTGTTAAACATATAATAAGTGATAATTTTAGTTATGATGAACTTAAAAACGACCCTAAACATAAAAATAAGGAAGGTTTTGTAATTAAATTTAATAATGGTGAGCGTTGTAAAATTAAGTTTGAGGAGTATAAAAGGTTACATAGTATCGTAACGAATACTACGTCATATGATATATGGAAGGTTTTAATGAATGGTGGTAATTTTGATGAAATTTTGATCAGAGTACCAGACGAATTTATGGATTTCGTTATTACAACGAAAAATGAATTACTTAAGGAATTTAATGACAAATTAAAAAGAATAGATAATAAATTCTTAAAACTAGTTAATCAAAAAGAATTTGCATCTAAAATTAAGGATGATGAGGATAAACACTTTTTATTTAATAGATTAAATTTTCATAGTGAAAGTCTTGAAAGAGAAGTGTGGAAATCAATTAAACCAGAATTTAAAAAAGCATTTACTAATGATTAAATTTGAAAAATTACTTTTATTTGGTTCTAGGGCTTACGGGTCACATAGACCAAACTCAGATTTTGATTATATAGGTGTGGTTGATGAATATCCCGATTTTGGTAGTGCCTATACTGAAAGTAATAGAACGTACTACCTATACACTAAAAAAGATTTTAATGATGCTTTAAAGGATCATGATATTGCGCTGTTGGAGTCTGTTTATTTAAATTATGATATACCCTCTTGGTTTACCTTAGATTTAGGTAAATTGAGGGTGTCCATATCAACGGTAGGTAATAACTCGTGGGTTAAAGGTAAAAAGAAATTAATAATTTCATCTGATTATGATAAAAAATCAGCATTAAAATCTATTTACCATAGTTTTCGAATAATGGATTATGGTATACAATTAGCTGTACACGGTGGTATAGTCGAAAGAGGTAGATATAATTGGTTATTAGATGAATTATATAAATTAGGTGAGAATTATGAGAGAGTAGGTTTGTGGGATATTATTCAAGTGAGATATGGGGATGATTGGAAACAATTGAGATCTAAATTTAAAAGACTAGCACCTAAAACTGAAATGGAAAGATTTAAAAATAAAGATAAGTTAATAAACGTATTAAAAACACATAACGTTTCACCTTCAAACAAACTTATTAAAGAAATAACTAAAATATTTGAATAATGAATGTAAAAATAACTGAAAAACAATTTACTGAAGCACTAAAATTTGAAATATCTAGATATTTATTTGGTTCTAGACTTCATGGAATAGCAAATGAAGATAGTGACTCTGATTACTTAGTAATATTACATAATAGTTTTTATGATGAATTTGAAACATTAGCAAAATATTTGCCTAATATTCATTCATTCCAATTAGATGATATTAAAAATAATACACAATATGTTTTAATGACTGAAAGGCAGTTTTATAATAACCTATATACTGGTGATGGTAATATTAATGCCGATATTGTATTATTAAGTGGTAAATTTGAAAACCCACTTTTTTTATGTAGTGGTTATAAAACAATTAAGGGGTATTTAGGTGTCGCAAAGAGAGATATAAAGTTACATGGTAATGACCCTAAGAAATTATTTCATGCTCATAGAAGTTTATTTATGGCGAATAAATTAATAAATGGTGAATTACCAACAATTGAAGATATTGTAAAATTAAAGGATGGTGAACTACCCTCAAAAGAAGATTTAATTTCAAAGCAAGATACGCTTAGGGTTAAGATAAATAAAATGTTAGATGATGGTGAAATAACACTTTACCCTAATTTTATTGAAAATAAGGAATTATTAAAAATAATGGCTAAATCAAATAATATAAAACAATTTAAATATTAAATTATGGGTGAATTAATTTTACAAGCAATACTTTTTGGTGGTTTAGTTTATTTAATTATTATGTTTAATAAAAGTAATACTACAAAAGATGATGAAAGTGATACTACAAAAGATGATAAACGTATTAAACGTACTACTAAGATTAAGGATTCATTTCATTACGTAGAAATTAATGGTTATAAGGTTAAGGGTGAAATGTATTATGATGGTGGGTTAAAATTAAAATTTAATATATCTGATTTAGATTCAACACAAGAAAAAATGTTAATTGATTGGTATTATTTAATGTGTACTTCTATGACATTACCAGTTAAATATTATAAACGTAATTTAAAGTCTGATGATTGTAATTTTTTAGGGGTATTTCCAGAAACACTTAACGATGATAATATTTTATTGAGTGTTGACCATTTTGAATATTACGATGAAAAAAAAATAGCAGAAGAAATTATTAATGAATATATCGCTAAGGGTGTTGAGAGGGGTAAAATATTTATAACCAATTATCCAGGTGTATGTATGTGGTCAGTTAGTAGGAATTGTTTGGTAGGTGAAAATGGTGTCCCTAAAAGCGAATTAATTGATATTGGGAATGGCAATAAAAGGTTAAGTTATGAAAATAATAGAATGGTGAATCTAATTAATTATAATATGTTAGATGTTGATAAAATAAATAAATCTAAAGGTATTATAGTCAGTACAGTTGATAATAATGAAGATTTATATAGGTTCGCTTATGTACCAACAAATTAAAATGTTATGAAAAATGTTAATAAAAAATATGATGCAATGTTTTTTGGGTTATTAGTTAATAAAAATATTCCCTCAATTGATTGGTCAGATATATGGTATCAATTAAAATTAAGTGTTTCTTATTTTAAGACGTTTTTCCACTCTATTTGGTGGTTTAGGGGTAATGATAGGTATTATACGCTAAACCTCCTTAGAGTATCATTAAATGAGCAACTGAGGGTCATATCTAGTGATAGTGATGGGGGGTTTAAAGAAATTGATGAATTTAGAGAACCTAAAGAAAAAAACATTAGAAGATGTCTTACTCTATTGGATAATTCACTGGAAGATAATTATGATGAAAGATGTGGGTATGATTATAATTTTGAATTTTATTTTGTTAAGACTGGTGAACCTAATCTTAGTAAACTTGAGACCACAGCAACACAAGAACAAAAAGATAATAATGAAATTGCTTTTTTAAAAGCTGAGAAATTGAAGAAGGAAGAATTTGAAGAACTTTTTAAAATAATAGGTGATTATGATAATGGTCTTTTAGGGTGGTGCAAATAATATTTAATATTTGTCATTGAAGAAAGCATTTCCATAACCAGAAATTAAATCTCTTAATTTTTCACCCTCATCTTCAATAAATTCCTCACCCACATTAGTTAGACTATATAAATCATTTGTATCAGAACAATATATTGCTGTATTAATCATTTTAAAGAGATTGGGGAAATCTTCTACACAACCTCTCTCATTACATTCAACATAACCATCATCATTTGGTTCTAAAATTTCTAAATCAATACCAAGACTATCACTATTTTTTGTAAAATATTCCCACATTCTAATTGCTTTATCATTGGTATTAGCATCACGACTAGATTGTAACCCACCTGGATAAGCATATTGAGCACTCAACTCATACATAAAAGGTCCATACCCTTTAATAGCTGCCACTTGATCAATAGAAGCATAGTTACCCTCAAATAACATGGAAACATGCCCCAAAACACCCTCTAATGGATCCTCACTTTTTAAGTAATCTAAATTATATAATGTTAAATTATGATGGTTATTAATTAATATTGTGTTTTGTGGTAATTCGTTAATGCCAAACTTAATTTCATTTAATAAACTTTCTCTAAGTATTTTTTTAATTTTAAACATATTAATGGTATATATAATTATTTAATAATTCATAGGGGGTATTTAAACTATCAAAAATGAGAATTATTTCTTTTAAACATTCATTTAAAGCACCACCACACAACAGAACATTATTAATGTCCTTAATTTCTTCATAAACATCAGGTATATTAATGGAATCACCCTCATCACCTTCTAACAATTCTCTAATTTCTTCATTACCGTATTGGTGCATATAATTATCCCACATATCCTCACTAATTTCTCGACTATCATTAATTTCGTTATCAACCATAAAAGATATAATGTCAACTATATCCTCATCATCCACACCACTATCAATTAAATATCTAAAAAATGCGTAGTATTTAGGTACAAATTTAATATTATTAACTATATCCATATCCAACCCATTATCATAAACTAACCAACTAATATATTCATTAGTATCTAGAAAACCAAGATCTGGCCCATTAAACAAGAATGTGATTGAATTGAAATTATTGTGATTTTCATTTATGAACTCTATAAAATCAGATAACCAATGAGAAAAATGATTCCCATATTCTGGTTGTATATCCACCACAATTAAATTCTTAGAACCATAACTTTCTTTAATTAATGATTCTCTAACTATTTTTTTAATATCCATACATATAAATATGTACTATTTTAGGTTTAATTCATATTTAATTGAACCACAATCCCATATTCTATCATAACCTAAATCAAACATAATTTGGCTTTCTGTTTTATTAGGATCATGACCTTCATTCACTAGAATGTCTTTACGATATTTAAACCTATGTTCACGTTTATTATGTTTTTTGGTGTACCAATAGTTAGGTTTGGTTGAACCTTTATTCTCGAACCCAATAACTTCATATAAATTACCCTTAGACCATCTTCTATCAGCATAAGTTATTATTTTTATTGGATCGTAAGTTCTAATAAAATTTTTAAGTAATTTACTTGCCAAACCAACAACACCCAAAGTTGAAAACCTAACCATCTCATATTGATGGATACTATTTTTATATCCTAAAGATTTTCTTAATTTAGAGAACGTCATAACACCCACCAAAATACCATCATGATAAGCACCTAATCTAATACTAGATTTGTCACCACCTTGTAGATGATTATTTTTTAAAAATTCGTTTGAAATATCTGATGTTATTGGGGTTATAGTACATTTACGGGCGTATAAACTTTTTTTATTACCACCTAACATGTGTTTTAACCTTTGTTTTACAATTCCCTCATGTTTAATCCATTCATCATCAAAAATATGTATAAGTCTTATATCCTTATTTTCACATAAATTTGTTTTATCTATGTGATAATGTTTATGTTTACCTCTGTTTTCAGAATGCCAATATAAACCATTGTACTCAATAGCTAAATTAAACTCTGGTAAATAAATATCCAACTCCACACCACTCAATACTTTCTTATCACACATAATAATATCAGTGTGAGGGACAATACTTTTTATATAATCAGCAATAGCTTGTTGACCTTTTGAAATAAATGAAAATTCCATGGTTTTATTTAATTCAGTAGTATTTTCAGATATTATTTTTAAAGTTTTTTTTGAAAAAACATCAACACCCTCACCCCATTTATCTTTATATTCATCCATAGTAATGTTATGTGACTTAATTAAATGTGTTTCAGTTAAACCTAAAAATAAATTACCACACTCTAAACAAGTAACACTATTATTCGAATCACTTAATAAATCTTCTTTTTCGACAGTTCTAAGCCATAAATATTTAGTATGTGGAAATTTATCCATATATTGTGTTATTGTTATATCATGATTACTTTTAATGTGTTTAGTAATTGAGCCCGATACATTATCAATATCCTCAGTAACCCAATCACATAATTCACATTGAAGTGTTTCCTCATTTTTTTCTTCAATTAAATCAAAATATTGTTCATACCATTTACAACCATTAAGTTTTTCATATTTTTTTCTTTGATATGTGTTTGAGGGTATTATAACATCTAAAGATAATGTATTTATAATGTGGTTAGTTAATGTACCCGACTTATTCATAGCATCATTGAATACTTTACCAGTTTCTTTACACACTGCAACCAATTTATTATCTTTATTAGTAGGTTTTAAAACACTTACTTTAGATAATTCAATATCGGATGACATTTTACCACTACTATTAGTTGTTTTAATATCATTTTCAATTAATAATTGTGTTATTTTTTTATGTGCAACACCATATTTTTTACCTAATTTATGTTTATTAGGTAAAGTGGTTTGATAAAGAGATATAATTTCCTTTATTTCTTCCTCAGATAATATTTTTTTTCTTGACATAATAATTTATTTAAAAAACAAACATACAACATATTTTATTAATAAACAAAAAAAAAAAGCCCCTCATTTCTGAAAGGCTTAATTCATTTATATATGTTTTAGGTTATTACCTAATTTCATCCATATTGAAAGTTTCAACATTATCAACTCTTACGTGACCGTAGAAACGGTTGTTTACCATTTTCTTAGCATATCTCGTCATAATCCCCTTTACTGGTGCAAAGTTTTGTGGGTTATACATAGTTGGTGTCAATTGAAGTGGCACATAAGGAGCATAAATATACCCAGTGTCAAGTAATGACTTACCTTTATGTCCTATGATCATAGAATGAGCAGGAGCATAAGGATCACTATATACTTTATAACGTCCACCTAGCGTACCAATCTTCTCGATACCCATATTGTACTCATCTTGTTCTGCCGAAGCATCACTTACGTGGAAATACTCAAGATCATTAAAGATTGCAGAGATTTCAGTTGATACAACAATAAAGTTTGCACCACCACGAAGAGTAGTTTTATGGATTTGAGCTGATAATTGGTTAACAGCCGTAATTAATGTTTGGTTCCAGTCCTTTTGAGTATAGGCATTAGATGCAGAAGCAGCTTTTCTCCAACCCATATAATCCCAACGCTTAGTCCAAGGTGCACCGTGTCTAAGATCTTTTAAAATCTCACGATCAATCTCGGAAGCAACTTGCTCAGAAAGCATAGCTGTTAATTCAGCCTCAGCATCAATGTTTTGGAAAGCAGAAACATCTTGAGCTAACTCAGGTGACCAAGTAGCACGTAATTTTCTTTCTTCAACAGATACAACAACCTCATCCAATTTGAAAGATACCTCTCCCATTTCAGTCTCAAGCTCTAAACTTTCGTATTGTGCCCAAGAAATTTCAAGATTATCCAGTAAACTAGTATTAGTTAAAGCTACATCATCAGTTTCAACATTTCCATCTTCACCATCAAGGTCACCAACTAAAAAACTATTTGCACCGATATAACCATCACTAGTGATAGTTTGATCATTCATTATTGGGGTAGATAAATCTAATTCGATGTAAAGATTAGCAGCAGTATCAACAAGATCTTTATAATCAACGATACCTCTACCATATTTTTGTGTTACTAAACGGTAAGGTATTTCAGCACCATCTTTAATTACTGTATTACCATCCTTATCAACAATAGCTTTACCATTGTTATTAACAACTTTTAAAGAAGCTAAGAAAGATTCAGTATCCATTTGATTACCATCAGGTCCAATTAATCGACCAGCATCTGCTGTTTGAAAACCTGAAACCGCCAATACTACATTACGTACACTCCCATCGTTATGAGTTGCGAATGCTTCAGTATCAATTAAAGTACCATTTTGGAACTTAACAGCTTTAAATGTTACATCATTAGCACCAGCACCAGAACCACCACCTTCAATAGCAGAACTCATTAAGTTAATTTTACCTTTTGATTGGTCAAATAAACCATCATTATAGTAAAGATCATAAAGGTTTTTAGATTTAAACCCAGTTTCAGGGTAACCTTCAGGTATTACTTCTTTTGGTAAGTGTTGTCCAGATAAAGAAGTATGACTTCCATCTTCATTTCTTTCAGACGTAACTGGTACGAAGAAGAATAATTTACCAATTGCCATGTTCATCGCTTGAACTGACACTATATCATTAGCTAACAATTTAGAAAATACTCTACGTACAATTGGGAATACAACAGTTTCAAAAGAACCTGAAGAATCACCAGCAGAAGTGGTTTCATTCATTAAGCTACTAGCTTGATTTTCATAAAGTTGTGCAACAACTTCTTTATTTTGTCCGTTAAGACCTTCTAGGAATCCAATATCATCCCATTTTTTGTAAACAGATTCACGAACAGTTTTGAAGTGATTTCTTCCAGTGTTACCAACTTGTCCTGATTTTAATAAGTGTGACATAATTTAATTTATTTATTTTAATTTAATTTTTTTTTATTTTTCGTTTATTTTTAAACTTTTCTCATTAACTCTAACATTCTCTTAGTAGACTCATCAACATACGCTGTTGATTCGTTAATATTAGACTTGCTAGAAGCATTAACTTTTCCATTAATTTTTTCACTAACAGATTCTTTTAATGGTTTATTATTACTCAAACCATTTAATACCGACTTGTAGACTTTTTTAGATTCTTTAATAGAATTAGCTTCATCATCAAATCGTTTTAAAATTTCTTTCTTTTCCTTTGTAGTTGTAGAATGTTCAGTAAATAATTTAGTAGCGTAAGTTAAATTAGAATTATATGTAGCGACTTCAGATAACATTGTTCTAAACTCTTTAAGTGCTTTTTTAAATTCACCATTTTCCTTAACTAAACCATTATATTTACCAACCAATTTGTTATACCTACTTTCAGAAACAGATTTAGCTCCAGGACCTTTGATTGGGGTATTTTTTCCTGGTACTCTTCTAGCTTCAGCATTTCCAACAGGGATGGCTTCATCCATTCCCTCTTCGTCTTCATTTGTTTCGTCCTCTTCAGTAATATCATCTTCATCTTCATCTTCCATTACCATTGGACCTTCCGCATTTGCATGACTAGTAGCATCATCGTCAAAACCACCTTCTAAGTTATCACCAGAATCAGGATCGTTATCAGCAGTTGTCCCTTCAATATCCCCTTTAGGCATAGTTCCGTTCGTAACGTGTTTGTCGTGTCCCGCACCTCTAACAATATCTTCAGCTAATTCATCTTCATCACCATCTAAATCAATTTCATATGAAACCTCATCATCTTGTGTATCCAATTCATCTTCAAAAGGAGTTTCTTCAGCACCTACTTTATTTTTGTTCATTCTTACTTCATATTCAGCCCCACTATCAGGATCAGTAATATGAACTTCAGAATCATCTATGATTTCAATATCATCACTATCACTCAATCGCTTAAAGACAGCAATTACATCTTCATCAGATGCTGTGGTCATGTCATATTCAAAATCATCTCCAACGGTTTCTTCGTAGTCTTCACTACCTTCCTCTGAATCCATTGCATCTTCAACGTCAAAACCAGTTGTTGCTAATTCATCTTCACCAGACTCATCACCATCTAAACTTATTTCTTCGTCATCCCCCTCAGTTTCTTCTTCAGAATCTAAATCTACAAGATCTTCAGAATCATCAGATGTATCAACATCTAAATCATCATCATCTAATAAATCATCTTCATCATCTTCGTTAAGGGATTCATTTACAATACCATTAATTTCTTCGACTGCTAATGAGCGAAGTATTTCTTTAGTATTACCATTTAAAGTTTCTTTTAATAGATTAATATCTAATAATGCTTTCTCTACTAAGGTTTTCTTTTTATTTTCAGCCATTATCTAAATTGTTTTTGCTTTTACTTATCTAGTAGTTTTAAGTACTGTTGTAAATAAATATAATAAAAAAACCTAAAAATCGTTTTTTTTAAATATTTAGTTAAATTATTAATTTAATAGAAAATCATCTAAGTGTTCAATCAACAAAGGCTTCACCTTTATTTCACTTTCCATGAAAGGTTTTGCATTAGCTCTATTAGTGAATGTGTATGAACCAGGTGTACTAGGGTTAGTTACTATATCCCAACAAATCAATTCAAAATCATCTTGAACAATTAAATTACCACCAACATCTTTTACAGAACCAACACCTCTTGAAGAAACACCTACTCTAATACCACGTCTTATCATATTAGCGATTCTATCTCCCTCACAAGAAATTATACCTTGCTTAATAAAACCTGGTGACATTAAAATTTCCATTTCACCTACCATAGTTTTACCTTCCCACCAAATTTTCTTTATTTCATGTGATACTCTATCATTAGAGATTATAGAACTTTCTGGGTGATCACTATTATGTGTCCAAGAAACTTTATCATTATATTTCATTAACCAAGTACCATTTTCAACCGTAACACAATAAACATTATCATTGAATGGTACTTTTTCTGCATTAACAAATCTATTATCTAATGATATCCCACTTGAAGTTCTTTCAGAAATAACATTTAATGGTTTTGAGTTTTCAGCTTTAATTAATCTTTTTGTTTCAACTAGCTTCTTAATTAATTGTAATTCACCACCTAAATCAATTTCTTCAGTGATTAATTTTGTATCGGTAATATATCTATCTTTAGGTGTTCGTTTAGTGGAAGTAGCACCATTGCTAATTTTTAAAAATAATTCAAAAACATCTTCAGTTAATTTATTACTTGTGGTATAATATTCACGCATAATATTACCTTTTCGATCTTTCCTATTCCAACCATCACCCAATAACATCCAAGATAACATTTCATTTAATAATTCAACTGACCAATCTTTAGCGTATTGAGGGATATGCTTTTCATATGAGTTACCAAGTGGAAATAGAAAATCATGTAATTCTTTATTACGTATAATATATTGTCTATTGTCTGACACCGTATAATCAAATGGTAATTTATTTAATAATTCTTCGATTGCTAAACTAGATTTTTCTTTTACCTGAGTAATTGCAACCATATTAGATTTTTTACCACCTTTAGTACCATCACAATGACCATCAGCTAAGAATATGCCTAGGAATGCTGCCCATAGGTTAGAATCAACCTCAATATCCGTATTAGGGATTTTGATGGTATCAGGGTTATTACCTACCCACTCACCTGAATGTTTTATTTTTGAATGACTAACCCTAGAATCTTTAGAGTTAATTTTATTAAATAATTCTTCAGCAGTCAAAATATATGACTCACCTTTCCTATCCCATAAAACAACCTTATGTTTTTTAGTTACCATCATATCTAAAGAACTATTATTATAAATGTGAATCATATCATCATCATATAATTTATCTGTAGTTCTTTGAACTTTATTAATTTCTAATTTATTTGTTTTTGTATTTAGTGTGAAAATTTCATCACCAACCTTCATATCTTGGATATTCTCCCATCCATTTTTAGTGAATATCTTAGTATCCCTGGGAACACATTCACCTATTGCGGAACGGTTATCAATAAGTTCTTGATAAGCCTCTCCTTCACGCTTTAATATGTGTTCTGGGTATATCCTCCCATTCTTATTTACAACACCATATTTCTGTAGTATAACAAATAGGGTTAATGGTTCTACAATAACTTCTTCACTACCAATTTTATTGATTTCCCTAATGAATCTTTCGTTTCTCTCATCATTAGGAGATATATGACCAGAATCGTATTCAGTTAATAAACCGAACCCAGACTTATTACTATTTAATTTGTTAATATCTAACATCTATAATTTTATTATAAATATGTACTGTAAACAAAAAAAACCCACTTTAAGTGAGTTTTCATTAGTTATTTATTTTTTTTAAAATTAAAATATTCTGTTTTTTCTAAAACATTATTTATAATGTCGTCAGATAAATACTTAATTGATTCCTTTAAATCAAACAAGTCCTTAACTACATTTTTTTGGTATAGAGTTACCTCACAATTGAAATAGCTTTTTTTGCCGTATTTAATACCAGAAGATCTTAAATCAAAATCTAGTAGATATGTCTTTTCAAAATCATCGTAGTTAATTGTATTATGTAACAATGTTTTAATTTTCTTTGTTATACCATTAATTATTTTATTATAATCAATTTCATCTTTAACTGTGGGTTGACCCCAACCTTTAATTTCAAAATAAATACATTTAGGGTTTTTATTATTAACTGTACCTAATTTAACGCTGTAATTATTTCTACTTTCTATTTTAAATTCTTTTCCTCTCAAACTGTTTTATATTTAACATAATATAATAAAGATAAGTTAAAAAGTCAAATTATTCTTTTATTAAATGATTTACTGCCATCGTATCAATTTCATCACTAAATACTATAAATAAATAAGCTTCTTCATTTAATGTTGTTATGTGGTGTAATGTATTTTTTTCAATTAAAAAGGTTTCACCTTCTTGATATACTTCACCTCGCACATCATCTCTTATAAACCCAGTTAAAACTTGTATTCTTTCTAAGTTATTTGGGTGTTTATGTTTAAATAATGTTGAGTTTGGTTTATAGTGTACTAAAAAACAAGATCGCCTATCAGATTCTTCCATACCCATACTCACAACACCATTACCAAACGTATTGGGTAAATTTACCCATTCATTTTTAATAAATTCAATTTCCTGGGGGGTATCTGGTATTCCATATTTTTTAACATCTGCTTTATCATTATCATTAAAAACTAATTTTAATTTACTTTTAAGGTTATTAACTTTACTTTTTGTTGATAGGTATTTCTTATGCTCTTCATTATTTTTTAATAAAATGTCTAATATTTTCATAGTGTTTTATTTGGTATTATGTTGTATAAAGGTATTTAATATAGTTTTTATTTCGGTTAACATAGATAGAATTTTTTGTTTTGTAGTTGAATCATCTTTAGTATCATCATTCATTTTTTGTGTGTTTCTTTCCCACAACCCAATTAATTCGTTTACGTCCTTAGCTAGTTCTTTTTTTTCTTTTTCAGATTCCTTTAATCTAGACTGTAGCCAATAAATAACTACGCCCAGTACAACAATTAAAGGTGCTTGTTCAACTAACCAACCTAATAATACTTCCATTTATTTTTTCAAATTTTCCCTTAAAGTAATAAGTTTTATTATGTTTTCACTAAAACTCTCTTTAAGATACTTTGTATTAATTAATCTATTTTTAACATCTAACAATTTAGATTTAACATTTATATCACTTGATTCCTCAATAGACTCATCAATATTTATTAAGATATTATCTTTTAATTTAGATAAAACCGATTCTTGTTTAGTTTCATCATTCTCTAACATAGACTTAATGAAATTTGTATCATTCTCATTTAAGGTTGAATACTTTTGGTTATATTTCTCAACCAAAAATTTACTCAATATTGAGTTAGGTAGTAAATCTTCTTTTAATACCTTTTCCTCTGTAACATTAGAGTTAACATATTCTTTAATTATGTTAGTTGATTCAACAATGTTATTTATTGTGTTAGGTGTTTTAGTGGTTACAATTAAATTATGAATATTATCGTGTAAATTAAATTTATCATAAAATTCAACAATATTATGACCATCTAACAAATTAGATAACTTTTTATTCTCACTAAGAATTTCTTTTTTAGTGAATCCATTCAACAAATTAATATTCTCCTTTATATATTCGGTAGCTAGGTATTCACTAATTTCAGATTTGTTCTCAATATTATTATATATTTTAGCTTCTGCTAATAATATCTTACTTTTTTTAATTGTAGATATAAATTCTTTTAATATACTTTTCTTAACTAAATCCTTATTAACGATCCCCTCACTAACTATTGAATAAATATTATGTTTTATTTTACCGAAATTGTACATATTCATTTTATTATAAATATATACAATTTCCGTAAAGTTTTATTACTCACCTATTTTTTTATCAATTTCATTAATCATATTATCAACACTTGAGTTCATTTTAAGGTTTTTATCGTACATTTTCGTTTTTTCAACAATTTTTTCAACTTTTTTCCTATTGAATGTTTCAATTAAAGTATCTGTAGGTGATAAACGCTTTAACCTTCTAGGACTTTTCTTATTTTCAGATAAAATGTTTTTCTTACCCTTATTAATTGATTCATCAGTAGCAATATCATCAACATCATCCATATCATTTAAATCATCCATACTAATATCATCATCATCATCAACATCACCACCCATATCGGGAGAGTCAGTTAAATCATTACCATCTAGATCACTAGTTTCATCTTCAATATCTTCAAGTCCATTATCATCAAAATCTAAATTACCACCTCCAGAGCCACCTCCGAAGCCACCTCCAGAACCACCAGTTGGTCCACCATCATCACCTTCACCTTCTTCATCAACGACACCACCATTTTTAGCGACATT
>JGI1221J13441_10000168_pt1 | contig 32714 bp, 38 predicted proteins | sample LakVidmifraction_4_FD_13441 | JGI IMG/M metagenome (IMG submission 13441) | reverse complement strand
TACATAGCTTTGAAATTGATCACGAGCTCGCGCCCAAAGTCAGCGAGGGCGTCGCGTACGGCCTCGATGGCGTTGGCCGTCGTGTCGGCCGTCGTGTCGGCCGGCTGCCCGGTCATTCTGGCGCCTCGCCATCGTTGCACTCGACGTCGGCCGCGTTGTAGCCGTCACGGAAACCGGCGCGGTAGCCGAATTTGTAATACTTGAGCGCGAGGGCGTCATGTTCTGCGGTCGTCTTGACGTCGATAGTTACCGATGCCGGTGTGATTGCCATTAGTCAACCTTTCGGGGGAGTGGGACTAGGATACCGCCCGCCTTAACCTGGGCGGTAAGGGCTGTAATACCGATGCACGACCATAGGCCGCCGACGGGGCGAACTTGCACGTTACCGATCCGGCCGTTATTCCACGAGGCGCGAAAGCTGCCGAGCTTGGCGCTCTTGGCGAATACCGCTTGCCATGTGACGGGCTCGCCGTGGTACTGGCACGCCTCCACTGGTGGACCGCCCGAGGCCGGCAACGTCGTAACCCAGACCGGGTGACTAGTGCCGGCGCCGACGATAGACCGAACCTTGTACCCCTTGACGAGGGCCTCAAGCGCGAGCGCTTTAGTGTGCGGTACGTCATGCGCGGCCACGAGCACGGCCGGGTGAACATAGGCGGCCTCGACGTCAGCGCGGGAGACGAGCGCAGCGGCTCGCCAAGGGGGCACAGGCGCGGTAGCGGCCTCGGGATGGGTCTTAGTGCCCTTGGCCCTTTTGGCGGCCTTACGCTCGGCTTTTAGGTGCGCCGAAACCTTCTGATTCTTACCCATACCCCTACCTTACCACTTGACCGGCCACTAGGCCTAGATCCGAGGCCCCGGACCTGCTCGCCATATCGACCCGACCGGCACGACATCTCGGCCGGCAACCCCGAACCCTTAGCAAGAGAAAAAACACGAGCTAAAACCGGGGGGGGCGTGTTTGGGGCGGGGGGGCGAGTATAAACCCCTAGTAAATATTCCACGAGCGGGCGCGTTAATATGATTCCCGAATATATAGGAGGTGTTTTTACTCGCCCCCCGCCCCAAACACGCCCCCCCTACCCCCAAAAGACCCTTAGCTGCGACAAAACGGCGAGCTAAGCCAAAAGCCATTTTCCTTAGCTCGGTGAAAACTGCCCCCTAATATCCATCCATAGGCCGTGCTAGGTGCCGTATGCTTGCCCATACACCCCCAATCGAGGCCGAAAGCCTCAAGAAAGAGAGAGCCATCGTGCCAACTTTCGTACAACCCCCCAAGCCCCCCAAGCCCCCCGGGCCCCCGAGCTCGACGGATTGCTCGGCATCCTGGACGCATACTTTCGCAATAGAGCCGTCGGCACCCTCTTGCGTGTCGAGCGTCGCCACGTCGAGCCTGGTCGCTCGGTCCTCACTCACGGCACCTATCGCAATACAGGCCCGCGAGGCTACTACGTACTGGTCGAGGGTATGGATATGTTCCCCTCGGTAAGCGCCACGATGCTACGCGGAGACCGCCCCGGCTTGTTTCCTGACGAGCTTGTCCGGGCGCCTGAGTCTCAGGGCTGCACGTTCAAGCTGGTAGAACCCAAGAGCGCTGGCAACTGATGGGCAACGCAACACCTACCCCAACGCCCGCCCCGACCACCGACGAGCTACTCGCCGCCGCCCTTGACTATGCTCGCCAAGGTATCCGCGTCCATCCGCTCAAGCCGGGCACGAAAAAGCCCATTCTCAAGGGGTGGCCGCTGCTCGCCACGACCAAGCGTAAAACGATTCGGGCCTGGTGGCTCAAATACCCTCACGCAAATATAGGCGTCGCCACAGGTAAAAAGTCCGACCTATGGATACTCGATCTCGACGAGGGGGGACAGAAAACTATCGACGACCTCGGCGCCGTATTCGGGCCCCTGGATCTCACCCGCGTCGTGTCCACGCCGAGCGGTGGGACTCACCATTGGTTCGCCTGGCCCGACACGTTCGATGCCGACGCCTCAATCTGGCGCAATTCGGCCGGCGCCCTGGGCCGCGGCGTCGACGTACGGGCCGAGGGTGGCCTCGCCGTAGCCGCGCCGAGCATGATCTCGAAGGATAAGAAAGGCAACCCCTACCCCGGGGGCCCTCGGCCGTACGTGACCGATGGCGTGCCGATCGTTCCGGTACCCTCATGGTTGGCCGACCTCACTAAGAAAGCGCCGCACGCCGAGGCTGAGCTCGTCCCTCAGGCATCCAAGGCGCTCGCCGACCTCGGTGCAACCGCCCTCGAACAGCTTGCCCGCTGGGAAAGCGCCACCCTATCCGCTATCGCTGGCGAGCTTGAGGCGCTCAAGACTACGCCCGGTCGAGGCTGGGATAATGAGGTCGTCATCCGCGCCTTTCGGCTGGTTGAGATAGCGCGGGCCTCATGGTCGAGCCTCACCCTCGACGACGCCCGCGATTTTCTACTCAGGCACTCGCCCCAAGATGACGGTTTCAACGCCGAGCGCGTACTTGCCAAGTGGTCAAGCGCGCTTATCGGTGCGAAAAACGTCTTGCCGATGCCGTTTGAGCCGATCCCCAAGGTTTTTACAATGGAGATCGACGCCCGGGATGCGCGCGCCTTGCGTAAAGACCCCGATGCCTATTTCGACAAGTCAACCGGCATCCTTGCCGAGCGGCTGGCCGACGACCTCGCCTACAACCTGGCAACTGGTATCGACGGTCTCGTCTGGGTATATGAGGGGGGTGTGTGGCTGCCGCGCGACGACGAGATCGAGCGCCGAGCCGTGCGAGCCCTCGGCGACCGCTACAGGTCAAGCCAACTGGGAACGATCCGATCCCTGATACTCAAGGGCCGCGAACTCCCCACAGTGGCGAGCAACCCGACGCCGAGCTATATCAACCTGCCGGCCGGGATGCTCAACTGGGTAACCGGCGAGCTCGTCGGCCATGATCCGGCTTTTCTTTCTACGGTCCAGTTGCCCATTGCATACGACGCGGCCGCCGAGTGCCCGACGTTCGATGCTTGGCTCGCCGAGGTCGTGCCGGCCGACGCCGTGCCGCTACTTTGGGAAGCGCTCGGCTACTTGCTTATGAGCGGTAACCCGCTACAGAAGTCGGTGCTGCTGCACGGAGAAGGCGGTACGGGCAAAGGCACTTTTTTGCGCCTGGTCGAGCACTTACTCGGCGCGGCGAACATCTCGGGCGTGACCTTGCGCGAGATAGTCGACGGTAAATTCGAGGTTGCCGGCATGTTCGGCAAGATTGCCAACATTGCCGGGGATATTGACGCTCACCATATCGTCGATACGTCGAAGTTCAAGCAAATTACCGGCGAAGACAAGATCAACGCGCAACACAAGTTCGCCAAGCCTTTCCGTTTTACGGCTTGGGCGGTACCAATCTTCTCGGCTAATGAGCTCTGGGCCTCAAGTGACGTAACAAGCGGATACTTTCGCCGCTGGTTGCCAATCCCTTTCCCCAACAAGGTGATGGGTACGCACGGTTCCAAGTTCGACGAGGGCGCTCTGTCGAGCGAGGCGCCCGGCATTCTGAACAAAGCTACGGCCTCATTGCGGGTGCTCATGGCCCGGGGGCATTTCGAGATTACCGGGAGTGCTGGCGACCTCATGCACGAATTTGAGCAAGTATCCGACGTCGTGCGTACGTGGCTTTCCGAAGACGAGCACGTTCTCGCCTACGAGGCCGGCAATACGGCAATGGCCGCCAAGCGTACCGATGTCTACAGGGTCTACGCCGCCTGGTGCGACCACAATAATTACGCCCCGCTCAACTCCCGTAATTTTGCTAAACGATTGACCGGCGCCGGCTACGCGCTCGCCAAGCGTAGGGGCACGTTCCATTTTCTCGGCGTCTCGCTCGACGTAATCTCGCCGCTCGACTCATGGATGCACGCGGCCGCGGGGCTGCCCGGCGAGTCGGTCGATTGATGGCCGGCGACGAGGTTGACGTCGAGATCACTTTCACGGTGCGCCGGGGGTCTTTTCTGGTCTCGCGCGCCACGCTGGCCTACCCTGACGAGCTTGCACGCGCGATAGGTATAAACACTCCCGACAGCGGCCGCGCGACCCTCACGAGCCAGCCAGCGGCCAACGGGGCGCAGTTGTTCACCTGGCGGATAATTACTATCCACCGTTGCCCGCCTGGTGCTACCTTGATCTAGCTACCGGCAACGCGAAACCCCCCGACCTACCTCTCACCCGAAGGCTTGAGATAGATCAGGGGGTTTCGTTTTGCGGGGTACCTTGACGAAAGACTAGCTAGGTCTCACGATCCGCTGCTGGCAGTCTAGCGCCCTTTCGCTGCTCGATCGGCCGCTCGCTTGGCTTTCGCGTCATAGGCTGCATGCGCGAGCGCTACGTCGGCCTGGGCGATACCGGCGTCAATATACGCCCGCGCGACCTGGCTTTTACTGAGTCGGTAGGTAGCCGCGTCGTCGGCGATACGGTTGGCCACAGAATCGCTCACCAATATAACGACCTGGTGGGGGTACTTTCCGAGGCCGGTCTGTCCGGTAGGGCTGGCCATGATTGGCCCCTTTCTTAGTGCATAAGTTTTCCGACGGTTCGCCGGTGCGTAGTCCTAGAGTAGTTGACGAGTCACTATGAAACAACTACAGTAATTACGTACCCACTCCCGGGTGCCCGAAAGGTCAAGGTCAAGTAAATGTCTGAGTCAACCAACACCCCCACTGCTGCCTATCGTGGTGGCCACTCAACGCACCGAGCTTTTTTTGCCACGTTCGCCGCCGCTCACGCTTACGCCTCGACGTGCTGCCTACGCGCCACCGAGGGCCACGTATGTATCGACAAAAAGACCGGCAAGGTCTATCGGACTATGTCCGTTGCCGTCATTGCCGCCTTAGCCGCTGCCGCTGTCGCGGCCACCACCCCCGATGTCGACCGCGTAGCCAAGATCGGGGCGTTCGCCACGTATGTAATCGGTTCCGACTCCCACCCCGTCGAGGTCGTCGACGCATCCAAGAGCGGCCATATGGTAACCGTGCGCGCAATGAAAAGCCGTTGCACCGATTATGAGCGACAGACCTATGAGACCGAGAGTAACCCCGACGGCCGCGAGCTGGTTTTCACCCGCCGCAAGGGTGGCACCGATACCCGGCCGATCTACATGCTCGCCGGGTGTAGCTACGGTCTCCTGACTGTCGGCATTGCTCGCCACTACATCGACCCGAGTTTCTAATGCGCTACCGCGAGATCGGTTTCGACCTCATGCCCGCCCCGGAGCCTCGGCGCCATTACTTCCTGGTAATGGCGGCCGGCTCGATAGGCGCGTGCCTCGGTGCCGCGCTCGCCCTGATAGTGAGGTGCGCCAAGTGAGCGACGAGAAAACATACGTCACCCTCGGCGACATTGCCGACGAGTTGCGGATGATGAAAGCTCAAGGGATGACCCGCGAGGCCGTGCTATACGCGCTCGATCGGGTTTTCTGGGAGCGAGACTTCAAGGCCGACGCCGACACGAAAGGCGTAGACAAATGAGTACCTCGACGACGTGGCGCGACATTTCCGAAGGCTCGGCGGTCATTCTCAAGAGGCAACGGTACGTAGTGACCAACTACGCCCGCGACGGCAAACGAGCCACAGTGACAGTCAAGGGGGCGCGAGGCTCTTTCACTACGACCGTCAAGCGCAAAGATCCCGTCGAGCTCGCGCCCGCCTCGGTCATCCTCAAGCGAGCCCCCGAGGTGTCGCCTACGCTGCCTTACGGTGGCAGTCTGCACGACCCCTCGGGGGCTCAACGACGGTGGGCCGAGCCCGGCGAGGTACGCACGACAAGCCCCCCGCGAAAGCCAAGGGGGGCGCCTGGGACGAGCCGAAAGGAAAGGCCGAGCGTAAGGTCGCCGAGATCCTCGGCGCCCACCTGGTCGGCGAGTCGACCGATCCCGAAAGTGGTTGGTACGTGCCCGAGGTCGACCCCTCAACGATTGCCGCCCACCTATTTCTGTACCACGACCTCAAGCCGGCATCACTGCTCTGGGAGGATCTCTCCACGATGCACGCCGACCAACATGCCCGAGCCCTCGGCGCGGATGCCGTGGCGCTGCACGTAAACCACTGGCACACTAAGCAACGGCCGGTAACGTAACACCGCACCCACTAGCTCGCCGAAAAAGCTGAGCTTGCGGATATATTGACGAGCCACTAGGTTAGTAATCAAGGCCGAAGCGTCGGCCTAACAAGTGCAAGGTGAGAGGCGTCCAAAATGACTAGCTATAACATCGAGGTAACCGAAGCCGAGTTGGACGTCGTACGTCTCGCCCTCGGTCGCATGGTTACCCCCAAGCCGATACGCGCCAAGCGCGCCACGGCCAAGCACTCAGCGGTCAAGCTGCCGACGCTCGGCAAGGTTGCCCGACTGTCTGGTGAATCTTTCCTTACGATCGCGGGTCTCTGGGCCGGTGCCGTAAAGGACCCGACGACATGGCGCGCGCAGCTAGCCAACCGCGCGGCCGCCGCAACTAACCGCAACGCCTACGACGTCGAGGCTGCCTGGGGTATCAAGTGAACCGCCCTACGCCCCCTGGTGGCGTGCCGACCGACGACGGCATGATTGTCCGCTACCCCGCACCTGTGCCGGTGAGCGCTGCCGCTGAGTCCGCGGTACGCCGCACGGTGCGCGCTCGGCGTCGCCGTGATCGAGTGCGATCCTGGCAACTGGCCCCGGCTGGCGTCAAGTTCTCCCATGACCTCGCTCGGCTGATTCTGATAGCAATTGGGGCCGCATGGCTACTTGTTGCGGCCTGGCTGCTCGTCGTCGTCGTCGGCGCCTAACTCTCTCCCATCATCCCCACCCCCACCCCCACCCCGAAAGGTGAAAACATAATGAGCAAGAAAAAAGATAAGAGCAAGTCCAGCAAGCCGACTAAGGCCGAGCTTGAGGCACGCGAGGTCGAGCTCAAGGCCGCGCTCAAGAAAGCCGCCAAGAAAGCCGCCAAGACCCCGAAGGTCGACGAGGTCGACGAGGTCGACGTCGACGAGGTCGACGAGGGGCTGAGCTACGGAGATAAGGTGACTGCCGAGTTCCGCGCCACACTCGCCGACAAGAGCGCGAGCAAGAAAGACCGCAAGGCGGCCGCTGCCTTTCTCGAAACCGTCGACAACCCCAATCCGGTACTGGTTCCCGACGTGGCACCCGGCGACGAGCCGGCCGAGGGTGGCTTACCGACACCTGAGCCGGTCGAAGAAAGCACGGCTGCTATCAAGGCACGAGTGAAGGCCAAGCAAGCCGCCCGCGAGTCGCTGCCCAATCCCGACGACGTCGACCGTACCGACGAGTCGGCCGTCAAGGCATACAACGATGGCCTGGTGGATTCCGGGCAACGTCACCTGGCTTTCCTGACAAGCATCATCGAGCGCGAGGCGGCCGCCAAGCAAGAAACCGAGGTGATCGAGACCGAGACCGGCCGCGAGTTCGCCGCTGGCACACCGAGCGACAAGCCGGTCACCGAGGCCGACGTGGCCCCCGAGGTCGACGAGTTCGCGCCGGCCGCTCCTGTTGTCGAGTTTGACGGGATTGGCCGCTACAAGATTTACAACCCCGCCACAGGCAAGGGGCGCGGTTACACCCGGGCAACAACCTACATCGACTGCCTGGAAGATAAAGGAACGCTTGAAAAGTGGAAGATGCGTACCCTACTTGAGGGCGCCTCGATCAACGCCGTCGAGGTCGGTAAAGGAGGCGAGGGCGAGTATTACCTTTCCCTAGTCGCTGCTGCTATGCACACCCGCGACCACGGTCTCAAAAAGCTCGCCAAGCGTGACCGCAAGGGAGACCTCGCTACAGGTGAGCGCGCCATTGCCGAGGCTGCACTGATCGGCGACTTCAAGCGGGCTCTTGACACAATCGCCCATGACGCCCTAGAGCTCGGTGGAGTCCACGAGAAGGCACAAAAGGGAACCGACCTGCACGCGCTCTGTGAGGTCTACGACCTCGAAGGCCTGGGGCCGATCAACGAAAAGCTCAAGTCCGGCGAGATCACCCCGGCCGACCACGCCGACGTCGTGAGCTACGCCGAACTGCTGGCAAGCCTCGATATCAAGATCCTTGAGGTCGAACAGATGGTCGTGCGCGACGACGTGTTCGTCGCCGGGCGCCTTGACCGCCTGGCACTGGTCCGGTTCCCTGGCGCGCAGCGCGCAGTGAGGGTCATCCTCGATATCAAGACGGGCCGCGTCGACTACTCAGCCGGCAAGATCGGGATGCAACTACTCACCTACGCGCTCGGCAAGGGGTACGACCCGGCCGACCCGACCGCTCGACGCGATCTCAAGGCCAACCGGACTAAGGCGCTGCTGATTCACCTCCCGGCCGGCAAGGCCGAGGCTGCTGCTTATGAGGTCGACCTCACGCTCGCCGCCCGCGGGCTCAAGCTGGCCGGCGAGGTGCGTAAGTGGCGCAATGAAGGAAAAAAGGTATACGACCTCAAGGCACCGCTGGTCATGCTCGAAGCTGGCACGATACCCCCGAGCGCTGCCTGATGGCTTTCGCCGACAAGATAAAGGCCGGATACCTTACCGGCGTCTCGGAGCTCGCCGCTCGCCAATTGGCCGAGGGTCGCCGGTACTATATCCCCCGGATGCCGCGAGGGACTCAAAAAGAGTCACCCGCTATGGTGATCTGGGCCGAGGCTGTCGAGTTGATCGAGGCCGAGGGTTGGACCTTGCACACCTGGGCGCTCGACGCCGGCGACGCGGTGCCGCTGTTCACCCGGTCGGAGTAGTTGACCGGCCACTAGAAACTGTTGTAAGCTATAAACAAGGCCCCCCGGTGTGCACACTTAGGGGCTGGGCCATCTGTGGATCTTGGAGGGGTAGCCCCCCGAGCAAGCGTAGGGTTCGACTCCCCACATGGCCACGACTCGCCCGATCCGGGCGATCATCATGCAAGACAAGTCAAAGGACAAGATCATGGCAAAAGACGTCAACGGCAACAAGATCCCCAAGAGCAAGACCCCCGACGCGACAAGCAAGCCCAAGGCCTCAACGCCGGTCGAAGATGACGACGAGTTTGGCGGTCCCGGCGAGCGAAGCAACTTCAAGCTCGCCGACCACGTCGGCGCCCTGATCCTGTTCACGCCGAAGAGTCTTGAAGAGGGTATCGAGACCTCATTCGGTGACGCCGACGCGATCAAGACCGACGTCGTCGTTCTCACCAACGAAAAAGGTAAGGCGCTTGCCGAGCCGATCGAAGAGTTCGGCGCCCTGATCTTCCAGCGTGTTGTGATCGGTCAGCTTTCCGAGTCAATCGCCAAGCGTCGCGTTCTCGGCCGCGTCGGCAAGGGCGTCGCCAAGAAAGGGCAGTCCGAGCCTTTCCTGATTGAAGAACCGAGCGACGACGACAAGGTAATCGCCCGGGCGTATATCAAGACAATCGCCCCGTTCTAGTCTCTCGGTAGTTCCCCAAGCGCGGGGCGGTCATTCTTTCCCCCAAGATGACCGCCCCGTTTTTTTCACCCTCGACATGCACGAAAGGCACACCTTGGCACCCGCACACCGCCCTAACCACTTTCACACCGACTCCCTCGGAGATCCGGCAACCTGTACCGGCGACCACGTACACCCCGAAGGTCACGCAATGGTCGACACCGACGCATTGATAGCTCGCCTCAACGACGCGCGCAGTATGACAAACTCGACACTTTCGGAGAAGATTGTTTCCAACGTAACCGCGGGCGCCCTGGTCGCCATCGTCGAGCGTTTCGACGCCCTGGTGCGTGCCATCGAATCGGCGATACCCGCGATCGTCGACCCCGGGGTATACGGCGACGAGCTCGACGACGACGACGACGACGACGACGACTCTTACCACGATGGCCCCCTGGACGACCGCGTAAGCGACGACGGACTAGTACATTACGAGGACCTCGACGACGACGACGACGACGACGAGACCCCGCCACGTAACCCGCTACTCGACCTGCTCGATCAGACAGCGACCCCCGAGGTCGAGACTAAGGGCAAGAAAGGCCGCAAGGTCTAACGATGGCCAAGGCAAATTGCCGCGAGTGTGGCGTGCGTCCCAAGTGGGGCGCGCGCCATCGTTGCGTAGTGTGCGCGACGAGGCACGCCCCGGCCGGCGATAAGTCGACCGAGTCCGCCCGACGCCTGGCAATGGTACCTGAGCCGCTACGGCGTAAGACGGTGCCGGCGAAAGAGTGGCCGGCTGGGTCCCGCTGGTGCGCGGCGTGTCAGTCTTTTGTCGACCTGGTTGACGTCGCCAAAGGGGCGAGCCGCTGCAAGTCGTGCGCCTCGGCGGTCGGCCATGCTGCAATGGTGGCCAAGACGTACGGGCTGACGCCCGAGGCCTACACCGCGCTGCTTGATTTGCAAGGTGGCAAGTGTGCGATCTGCCGCGCCCGGCCAATCAGTAAGCGACTGGCAGTCGACCACGACCACGCGACCGACGCCGTGCGCGGGCTGCTCTGCTCGCGTTGTAATCACGACCTGATGGGCGCAGCCTGGGATAGCTCGGCAATGGCACTAGCGCTCTGGCACTACATAAACACGCCGCCATCGTCGGGTGCGTGGCGCGCCCCCGAGCTCGGTCTCAACGCGCCTACCACGCCGCCACTGGCAAGCGACGAGCCCGAGGTCGACGAGTTCGCCACTCCCGACGGTTCTAAGTCGGCTACGGGCCGCGTAGCGCCTCGCTCGATCTGGGATACCGTCAACGACCCGCCGCCCGAAACCGTCGTTTTCGGTCGAAACAAGAAAGGCCTTATGGTGCTACCTTTCGGCTCGGAGCGAGACCCTACAGGTAAATTCTGGCGGCTGTTCGTCGCCGATGGCGACCCAATACCGTTCTAATTCGTGCCGGCATGAAAAAACCCCCCGACCTTGATAAAGCTCGGGGGGTTTTTCGCGGGGCGTCCAGACCTCATTGCATAGCTTACAGGGGGACGATGGCCTTCTGTGGCACGCTGCCGGCGCCGAGCTTGATCAGCCAGCCATTTACGGCAGGTACCGCCATGATTCGAGTGAGCACGCCGAGCACGGCGAGCGCTGCGACGATGACGCCATTTACCCAGAGGTAGACCTCACCCGGCACGTCGGGCGCTTTGAAAGCATCCGCGAGCGCCGGCAGGCTCACGTTGGCGATCGGCACGAATACGACGAGAGCGGCGAGAATGGTGCGAATTACTCGCTTGCCCTTGTACCAAATTGTCTCGGGCGTGTCTGTTTGGATCTTCGGGTCTAAGGCCACGTGGCCGGGGTTGTTTCGATCATGTCAATACTTCCTATCTGCTGGTTACGGGGTGGGGGGTGTGCATGTATACGTCGGCGAGGCTGGGTCGAACGGCGTGTCGCGTGAGCACGTTGAGCCGTTGGGGTACGACCACGAGCTCGGGGGCTCGCCGTCGACGCCATTGATACCGTTGGCACCTGGCGCGCCGTCTGCCCCGTCGGTGCCGTTGATACCGTTGGCACCTGGCGCGCCTGTAGTTCCGTCTGCCCCGTCGGTCCCTGGCTCGCCGGTCGTGCCGGTCGTGCCGGTCGACCCGGTCGTGCCGTCGAGGCCTGCCGGGCCCTGCACGCCATCGTTACCGTCGAGGCCGTTGATCCCTGGGAAACCGTTACGACCGTTAAGCCCGGGGAGACCGGGTGCCCCTTGCGGGCCCTGTACTCCGGTAATCGTCTCGCTCGGTCCCGCGACGGGGACCTCACCCGACTTGATGACCTGCTCGCGCAGAGAGTCGGTCGAGGTGGCGAGGGCCTCAAGCTGCTCGGATTGCGAGCTCACGGTGTAGCCCTGCACGACGACGGCCGCGATCACGAGCGCCGAGAGTGCCAAGATCCCCGCGCCGACGAGCGCCGGGATGACCCTATGCGTCGTAGAGGTTATCCGGCCACGGCTCGGGGGGTGGTTGCTTTCCATTTTCGATATCTGCTCTGAGTCGGCCGGCATAGTTTATCCCTCGTAGGTGTAGCTTTTTTAAGTCCCTGTTCTCGTCGCGCAGTGACTCATTTTCTGAGCGAAGCCCGCTCATGGCATCATTACGCGCTAGTCGGTTGCCAGTCCGCCGACTGGCGAATACGGTCAACGCTACGCCTGAAACGGCTATAATGGCGACGATTATAGGGGTAAACAAGGTAATCCAATTCACTGTTTCTGGCATGTTTTTTCATTGTCCCCCTCGGGTCCTAGCATAAGTTACGTCTTGACTACGCGCAGTACCACGATGTATGGCTGTAAATTGGAGTGAGATCCACCGCCCCCTGTGCTCTGGTTGACGGCCGTGGTTCCGTCTGCGGTGATGCCGGTGTACCCTTTAGCCGTCTGCTGGCTGGTCTTATTGTCCATCCCGGTACCGCCGCCCGTACTGAATACGGCGTTACTCGAATTGGTGCCGTAGCCGTGAGTATGGCCGGGGTCGGTCATGTTGTGGCCGTGGTTGTTCTGTACGTGAGTGTGACTAGGCATCTGGGCCGATGTGAGGGTGACCGTTTCGCTGCCATTTTTTGACCCGAGGGTGGAGAAGGTCCCGCTTGTTGTCTTGTCTACCGCCACCCGGCCGGTCGAGTCTGGAAGTCGAAACTGTGTTGACGTCTCGCCGCCGATATTGTAGCGCGTGCCCAAGACGGCAAAAAGTTCTGGGTATGCCGAACGGCCATACACCGCGCCATCCTCAAGCAAAAACCCTGATGGCGCCGAGGTCCAGTGCCCCTCGATGCTTGTCCCTGCTGGCAGGTCGCCCCCGGGTGGCTTGACCGCGGGGCTGGGTTTACCGACCGAGCCGATGATGACGTAACCCCGACCTTGAGGGAGTAAAACGACGCGATCACCCGAGACCGGCTGAACACCTGAGTAGGGATAGCCGCTAATGCCCATAAGCGATTCGCCGTCGAAAAGCACTTGGGGATTGCCGGCGCCCGAGTAGCCTGGGTCGACTGTTCCAAGCTTGACCGGCTTGTCTTGACTGGGCACGCTCCCCTCGGGCTGGCCGGTGAATCCCGCCACGCTGTCAAGGAATGACCGCGCTAAGTCGTTGCCGTTCATACGTTGACCACTCGCCTAACTGTGTGAGACATTGCCGCCCCTACCGCCAAGGGGAGATCCCAAGTGTGCTCTGAGTAAACCGCGTCGACGGCGAGCCCGGGGAAGTTGAGGCGCAGCACGTCGGCGTTACTATGCAACGGCACCGAGGCGGTGGAAAACTTGATATTTTCAAAAATTTGTGAGGCTGAGAACCCGAGCCGCTCGGCCTTAGCCGTAAGTGTGGCCTGGTCTGCCGCGTCGGTTTCGGTGCGTACGTCGACAATCACCCGGCCGCGCGATACGGTCGACGTCGGCGAGGTAGAAAGCGTATTGGTGTAGGTGCCGACTAGCGGCACCTGGTCGGCCTCGCTCTTGACCAAAACCCATTTATTGGGAACCTCGAAGAGATCCAACGTCTGAGTGCTGGGCCCGATTATCAGGCTCATGGAGTCAGCGGCGTAGGTGTAACCGGGCGTGCGATCGGCCGGCGAGAGGTAGGGACGACATATGAGATTGCCCGCCTCGTCGAACCATGAGCTTTCGTAATTGATTGCCCCCAGTAGGTCGTTGAGTATCCTCAACTTGGCCGTACCTGGTTCCCATTCCATACCGGCCGGAAGAGTGAGCGCCGACGGTACGACCGACCGGGAAAAGCTGAATGCAAGCGTGTTGATGGCGTCGGTATACTTCACCCCGGCCGCAATGCTGTAGCGGTCGGTCGTCTTATCCTGCTGCAAGACGAGTAGCTGGTCGTATGCCTCGACGTTCCGCCTAACGATGCCGTCGGTCCCGAGTTCGCGCTCGGGGGTTGAGAGTAGAAACACGCCTTGCGGCCACTCGACGAAACCGCCGTCGAACATGCCGAGCCGGGCCCAAGGGCGTATCCGGTCTTTCAAGTAGTTCAATCCGCCGCGATCGAGTAAAGAGAACTTGGCCGTACGCTTGATATCGGCAAGGGCGTTGTTACTCACGGTGCCGCTCAAAACGTAGTCGATCGGCTCGATGTATTTATTCAACTCGTCGAGGCGGTCATACCTGTAGCTCATGTAGCGCGATCCCTGGCGGCCTGTAAGCGCGTCGGAGACCTCGGCGTCGGTGTAGTGGCCGAGGGGGTCGAGTGCCTGCATTATGAGCTCACGTCGTAGTCGACGCGGCCGAGTAAGACACCTATCGCCGTTCCGGCTCGACCGTCTGCAATGCCAAGACCACCCTTGAGGGTGGCGTACATTAGCCGCCCTCGGTTGTCCCTGTAGTTGATTGCCCGCCTGGCGAGCACGGCCGCCCGCCAATACTCGACGCCGGCCGCGTGCTCGTCACCGAAAGGCACGAAAATTGTTAACGACAAGTCGAGCGCCGAGGCCTCACCAAATTCCGTTATCGCGTACTCACGGCCGACGAGGTTGAGGTCGACTGCCTCGACATTCACGGTTTCTTCCCGACCGTCTGCAAAAAGATAGTTGCGCTCAGTGCCGGCTGGGTCTACGGGGTCGAATACCCACACCCCGACAAGAGAGGGGGCCTGTATCGTCACAATGCTGCTGGCCGCTTGGCTCATGCTGTCACCCCGATCACTTGGTAATCATAACTTGCACCGCTGGCGACCGCCCGGTCGAGGTAGGTCCCACCATTGGGCATGCTGCCGACGATCAAGAAAGGCGTACCGCTGCCCGCCAGTCGCCGCGTAACGTCATTTCGTACGACCTCGGGGCGCGAGCCCGTCGGCGCCGGATTGACGGCCACGATGGCCACGTACGACTCCCCGACTGAAAGCGTCACCGTCGGTATCATTGGCTCGGAGTAGCTCGGGGTGACCAGTCTTGTAGTCGTTGCCGTCGGGGTGCCTGGCGCGTTGGTGACAATTGATACCTCGATAGCTACAGGCACGCCACTACCTAGCGGGCCCACAGTGTACGACGTCGCCGTCGAGGCGCTCATTCCGGTATCGGATAGGACGGCCGAGTCTGAAACGCGCAGCACTCGCAAGCGCCGCTGTGTCTGCACGTACCCGTTGGCCTGAGAGAATGACCACGTTACAGAGAAACTGGCGAGCTCGAAGCCGGCCGGGTTGTCGGTGGCCGGCGAGGTGATCGTAAGAGTGCCGAGCGCCGAGGTGCTGAAAGCGTCGTAAGCCGAATAGGTGCCGGCCACGTCGAGCGCGTCATAAGTACGCGCCCGCCACCGATAGGCAACGCCGTTGATTAGAGCGTTAGCCGCCACGGCTCGGCTGCCGGTAGCAGAAACAACCTTTCCCGACGTGACGACGTTGACAGAATCGCTTACCCGCTGGATCTCGAAGTCGTATGCGGTTTGGGCGTCCAAAGGGTTGGGGTCGCCGAAGGTCCACGAGAAGTTGCGTGCGCTCGATGCGTCGTAGCCGCCCTCGTCGACGGTGGCCGGCGCAGTCGGGGCGAGGTTGCCCGAGCGATCACTGTAGACCGCGGTCGACTTGACCGAGCTAGAAACGTTGCCCGCCTCGACGATTACTCGTCGCTCGTCGACGTCGCCGGATGGCACCCGTAGCGACGAGTTAGACCCCGTCCCGAAGGTGGTAGTAAGGATGGCCGGCGAGGTTGCAACGTAGGTGGTCGGCGATATCTCGATCGACTCGATCTTGAGGCTGCTGTCGTCGGGGAGGTAGTAGGCGGTGACGAGCCCGGCGACGCGGTCGTAGAAGGCATCCCACTGCCCGCCGAAGGCGCCCCCTAGAGCGTTGGAGCCGGCGTAGCTACCTGAGCCGAGAACCGCCCCGTTGGTGCCGTAGAAAGTCCACCTAAGCGCGCTGCCCGATATGGCGAGAACTGCGAAGGCGCTAGTGCTCACGCCGACCACCCGTACCCAAGCGCCGCTGTAGCTGCTGCCGTTGACAGCCCTGGATACCCCAGTGATAACCGCGCCGAGGTCAACCACGGCGAACCCGTTGGCGAATAGCGCCACCCGGTTACCGCCTGGCGTCAACGTGGTAACGCTGAGCGCGCCGGTATTGGGCGCTACGCCACTAGGGGGCGAGGACAACCACGAGGGGTCGGTGCCTGATGACAGGAAAAGCGAACCGGACCCCGCCGCGAGGGCGTTGGTGTTGATCTCAGCAAAAGAAAGCGCGCCCGCGTCCAGCGCGCCGGCACGTCGAGCGAGCATAAAAAGACCCCGCCCGGTCGGAGTGACGGCGAATTGGTCGACGGGCGCCTCGGTCGAGGGGAGCGCTTGAGAAAGCGCAGTCGGGGCCGCCCAAGACGTAGCGCCATTCTTGCCGTACCGGGTGGCGCGTACCACGTTCTCGCTGTTTCCGGCTGTGCCGATCACGTACAGGGCGCCCGATGCGTCGGCGGTAAGCGCAAGGTTAAGCCCGCCCCCGCGGATTCCGTACTGATTCGCGTTCGATCCAACTGGAAGAGTGGCGATCGTCACGAAAGCGGTACCTGTGCCAAAAGCGGTATACCCAAGGGTCAACGTCGGCATGTTCGCCCCGTTTGACCGGATAGAAACGCTGAGCGCACCTACCGAAACTGACGCGCCCTTGACGACGTCGAGAGCGTCCCGAGTCGGCGCAGTCCCGCTACTGGTGCTGCTCGGGGCGCCGTATCCAACCGCATTCCGAGCGAGTACGCGAGTGTACAAAAGAGTTCCCGGCACGAGTTGAGTAATGACGGCCGTACGTGAATCCGTAAAAACTGAATTATAGCCGCCGAAAGCTGGGTCGGTGCCGTAGTCGAGTCGGTAGCCGAGCACGGCAACCCCGCCATCGTTCGATGGAGCGAACCACGAGGCTGCTATTCCGCGCGCCGAGATGGGCGCAGAAAGGCCCGTCGGTGCGCCTGGCGTCGAGGCTATAAAGGTGGAGACGGCAGGAGAGGGTGCGCCGGTTCCCACACTGTTGGTAGCTCTGACTCGAAAGAAGTAGGTAGCGCCGTTAGTGAGACCTGTAATTGTCCTATTCGTCGTCGACGAGGTCGTCGAGAGGGCGCCGGAGAAGCCCGAGTTCGTGGCGTAGTCGACGGTATACCCGGTGAGTACCGAGCCGCCATTGTCGGCCGGTGCTACCCAATCAAGCGAGGCCTGTCCGACCGATGGCGAGACAGTCAAAGACGTCGGGGCGCCCGGCACCCCGGCGATAAAAGCCGAGACGGTGCCGGAGTAAAACCCCTTGGTGCCAAAATGCTCGGTTACGTCGTTGGTCGCCGCTACCCGGAAGTGGTAGGTACTGCCTGGCTGTAGCCCCTGGATATTGGCGCTATTTACCGCGCCTTGCGTGCCGACATAGGATACCCCGCTAGCAAAAGACGAGTCCAAAGTGTAAGCAACGGTGTAGCCGATTACCGTACTACCGCCATCGTCCGCGGGTGCTCCCCAGTTGAGGTAGGCCTGATTGACGCCGCCCGAGACCGAGACGTTGGTGGGGTCGCTCGGGCCCTCGACGTAAGAGAAGTACCCCGAAAGAGAAAAGCCAGCGAAAGAGTTAGTGCCACCGATGACGCTTTTAGACCCGTCGGTGCGTCGACCGATATAACACTGTCGATCGAGGTTGTATCGCACCCGTACTGATCCGCCGTTGGCTACCCACCCCGTCATGCCCCGGGCGCCCGTCGACTGAGCGCTCGACGACTGGCCTACTCCAAAGTTGCCGGTAGTCGTGCCCCCAAACTCGATTGATACCGTGGCGGCCGAGTTGACGCCCGAGATAAAACCGGCGATAGAATGCACGCGGATAGGGCCTTGACCGTTTGCGACGATGCGCCCTTGAGGCACGCTTACGCCGTCGGTGTAGGCAAACTGATCGGTCGATCCTGTTGAACGATCCGGCGCGTTGGCACCAAAGGTAACGTCTTGGCTGGGCATTATGCGGCCTTTCCTTCATAGCCACGGCCGGCGCGTGCGACCTGTGGAAGTGCCTTGATAAGTTCGACGACGTCGCCAAACTCTTTTACGTTTTTCGCGTCGAGCACGACCGAGCCGATCGAGATTGTCGTGCCGCTGCTGCTGCTCGCCTGGCGACCGAATACGCCCGCCACCTGGGCCGGTGCTTCCGGCACCTCGACGAGCCCTCGAATTTTAGCGTTCATCTTCTTGGCGCCNTTTACAGCGCCGACCTCGATGCCGGCCGGTATCTGTTCGCCGACCTCGTCGGCCATAACGGTCGAGGGGGAGTGAATACCTAGAACCGACTTGGCGGTGTTCACTATATTGCTACCGACGTCCTTTATTACACTCAGGGCGCCCTTGATGCCGTCGGTAATGCCCTTAGTTAGTCCGGCCATGATGTTACTGCCGGCACTGACAAGCCATGACCCCGCGTTGGAAAAGAAACCGATAACAGTATTAGGCAAACCGCGCACGAAGCCGACCACGCCGTCGACGCCACGGCCGGCCGCCGAGACCATACCGGTCCATGCTGCCCCTAGAGCCGCGCCGATAGATCCCCACATACCACCCCACCAACCGAAAAACCCGTCAATAGAGCCGCGTATCCACGACATGATGCCCGACCAGTTGGTAACAATCCACTGGATAGCTAGCCCAAGCGGGCCGATCAGGAAAGAAAGCAAGAGACCCCAGTGTGCCGCGATCCACGACACGATGCCACCAACCGCGCCGGTGAGCCACGCGACGATGCCCGACCATATCGTCGAGATGCTTGAGGTAATGCCCGACCATAGCGCGCTAATCCACGCCGAGAAAGCCGACCACGTCGAGGTCCACCAACCGATAAACCCGTCGACCACACCCTCAAGCCAAGCGAGCATCCCCCCCCACACCTCGGTCACAAACTTGACCACGGTATCCCAATTCAAGACGAGCAAGACGAGCGCGCCGACAAGTAGAGCGATCCCGGCGATAATCCACGTAATCGGTGAGGCGAACATAGCCGAGTTGAGGGCCCACTGTGAGATCGAGCCGGCAAGCGTGATGGCCGAAAGGGTCGACTGTATGCCTGAGTAAATGGCCACGCCGATAGAAAGCAACGCGAAGGCCGCGATCATGGCACCAACAACGACGGCAACCTGTTTGATCATTTCGATATTGTCGGTAAACCACCCGGCCATATCCGAAAGCGCGGGGATGACGTTGTCGAGCAAAAGGGACATAAAGCCGGTCATTACGGGCAGTAGCGCGGTACCGACCTCGGCCTGCATGTCGGCCATAGAAGCCGTTGCGATCTTCTGCTGATTGGCGAAACCGCCGCTGGTCTTGGCGAAGTCGCCCATAGCCCGCGCCCCGTCCTTATGGACGATGGCGAGCACGGCCGCGGCCTTTTCCTGGGCGGTAAGCTCGGCGGCCGTTTTCTTCCCGGTCGTGGCGAGTGCCTCGGACTCGACCCGGGCCGCGTTGATATTGGGGATTACGGCCTGTAGGGAGTCGTACTCGCCGCGAAAGGCTGCACTCATACGATCGGCCACGTCGGCGGTATCGAGGTTAGAAAAGCTGCCGAGGTCGGCGGCTGCCTGCACGACGTCCTGGCTCATACTCGCGGCCGCTTCGCCGGTAAACCCAATCTGGGTAAACATATCGCCGAAGCCCGCGGCCGAGTTGAGCGCGGCCGATTGGCTGAGACCGAGGTTGAGCGCAGCGCGGCCGGACCACTTTTCAAGTCCGGCCGCCTGGTCGCCAAAGATTGCCGAGCTCTTAGATATGGTCTCATTCATATCGCTTGCGCCGGTAATGGCACCCTTGAACCAATCGACCCCCTTGAGTACGGCCGCGCCGCCAAGGATGCCGCCGAAGCCAGCCAGAAAGGTCTTGGCGAGCCCGGCGCCGGCGCCCTGCATTGGCGCGCCGTTGCTCGCCACGTCGTCGGCTACCTTTTTGGGGATGGCCTTACCGTCGGCTGAAACCGTTACGACCGCCTCGGCGATAACTAGAGCCATGAGCTACTCTCTTTCGAGCCAACCGGAGTTAGCGAGGTCTTGCAATACAGGGTCGTTCGATGTGCCTTGCACGACCTCGGGGGTCGTAACGCGACCCGGGGCGTCGCTTTCTTTCTGCTGCTCATAGGCGCGTGCCGCCATGACGCCGGCATAAGCCGGCAGACGATAGGCGAGCGCGAAGTATCTTGGGCCGTCGAGGGTGCGCCAATCGTCGACACGGTGAAAGGCCGAAAGGTCGCTTTCAATGTCGAGCTCATAGTCGAGGGTCCAGTCAATTTCTGCCCGCCTATCGTCTAGCTGACTTTTGGGCCCTCAAGACCGCCCATTGCGATTTTCTGAATCGTTTTGGTGATTGTCTTGAGGTCGTCGGTAGTGAAGTCCGGCTGGTCCGAAAGATCATCGTAGGCGTCCGCACCTAGCGCGACTTCCATAAGCCACGAGAGGGCGAGCTCGGCACCCTCACGACGGGCACGCTTGAGGTACTGCAAGGCCACGCCGACGTGCGGTTTGCGGGGCATGTCGTAGACCTTGGTAATCGGCTCGCCGGGCGTACCGTCGTCGTTGACCGGGCCGGGCTCGATGATTCGGAATACCTCGACGCGGTCGGGGGTATCCTGCCACGCTTGCCCGGTTGAGGTGATGACCGTGCTGGCAGTCTTGCTGCCGGTGCCGGTGTCGGTGTCGGTGTCGGTGTCGGTCATGGTGTTTTTCCTTTTCGGGGTGTGGTCGGCGTTGGTATGGATGCGCCCCCCGGCGACTGGTGCCAGCCGAGGGGCGCAGGATTGAGCTATCGACTACGCCGTGGCGTCCTCGATTTTGAACGGCTTGATCGAGGAAGAGACCCAGTGGATAGCAAAATTGACCGGGAAGAGTGTTTGCCCGTCTTTCTTGTAGCTGGTTTCGACCGCGTCAATCTGCAAGCACTTGCGTAGCGTGATGCGCCGGCGAAAGCCGCCCGGCGCGATCCCGTCGATGATCAGGGACTTGTAGACCGGAATGAAGGCCCCTACGCCGTCGTCGCCCTCAAGCACGTTGGTACTCGGTGCCGTGTTGTTGATGGCGTGCGCGAGGTTGACGAGTGTTGGCTCGGCGAGGTTGGTCTTGGCCATGACCTGACGCCCTGACCGGATGCGCCCCATCTCGTAGATAATCTGGTCAACGCCGAGAACCTGGTATTCGTCGGCAACCGTGAGCGCAATTCCATCCATCGTGCCGCCGACGTCGGTGAACGGTGCGGCCGGCGCGACTGAGATACTGACGGGCTCGGTCGATCCGAAGGCCGCGATAAACATTGTCGCGGGGCCCTGAATCAAGTTGGTGCTGGTGACTGCCATTATTTGCTCTCTTTCTTGTCGGCCTTGGCCTCGGTGGCCGGCTCGGTGTAGATCAAGCCTTGACGGGTTAGATCGAGCAACTCGGCGTCGTCGACCTCTATAACCCGCTCGGGTTCTAGCGTGGTGCGTACCTTGGTCAACGTGGCCACGGCTCGCCCCCTTTCCTGTTTGGTGGTGGTCATGGAATTAGTACCCAGTCGATAGCGAGGTCTTGGGTGTAACGGGCGTACCCGCTCGGGTCGCCCTCGACTCGCGCGGCCGCTGTCGCCGCGTATACCGATTGGACGCGCGCCCCGAGGTATCCGCCCGGCAACGTGACGGGCTGCCCGTAGGCTTGAACCTCGACCGCGTGACGTACCAATTCGGGGAGCCGATTAGCGAGACCCCAAGGTGGCCGATTGGATCCGGGGGAGGCTGCCCAAAAGTCGAGCGTGACAATCGGGCGGCGTACCGGCAAGTCGAGCGACACGCGGCCGCCCGCCACTGCTTGCACCTGAACGAAACCGGCGTCGTCCCACCTGGTCGTGTCGCTCGGTAGCGTCGTCGCCACCATTGCCGAGGTGAGGCCGGCGACCCGCTGGGAGACCCAAGCCACGGCGACGAGCTCGTCGGTGGGGTAGTAGGGCCCCGCTGGTATGGTCACTCGCTTTTACCTGTCGTCTGGTAGAGCGCGGGGCGTAGGTAGGCCTGGGCCGCCATCTTGCTTGTACCGCGCTCAACATGACCGGAATAGTCAAGGTCACTTCCAATTTCACTGGTGGCGCCGGCCGTACCGTTTCGGTGGGTAACCTTCCGCAGCGAGCGCCGGAGGTCTCCCGACTTGACTGGTGCGACACGTCTAGAGCGCTTGAGTACCCCGTCGCCGAGCTTGTCGATGGCGTCGAAGATAGCATCCCCGAGCTTGCCCTCAGCGGTGGGGTCAACCTTGACGGTAATACGTGCGACGTATTCGGCCACGGTTTTCCACCCCTCGACGGTTTTGGAAGTTGTCTACAAAATAGCTATCGACTAGCTACAAGATTCTCAGGTCTAACACTAGGCTACTGGCGCCGGTAATGGTGCGCCTGGTGGGGGTGATCTCGTCGAGGGCGTACATCTGTCCGCTGATGTTGTCCTTGATCCGGTCGCCCGCGCGTACGTCGGTCCCGTAGTCGAGCCGCCCGATGCAATACCGAACGGTGCGTCGCTCGCCACTGGCGGGGTCGAGCACTGCACGGCTTTTTTCGATCAAACTGGCGCGTAGGTCGGCGAGCGCAGAGACCGGCATAGCGTTATCGTCGATCTCGTCGCCGAGCGCGGTCTCGGTGGTCGCTCGGTAGATCGAGGCGCGCGTAGTTGCCTGGAAGGTCATAGCGGGCGCCAAGCCTGGTTTTCGTCGCTTACAAGCGGATTGTAGGCCTCGGGGCGCATGGATCCGGCCGGCATGAGAGTTCGCGTGCCTTTCCACGATAGCCGCCGAATGGCGCGCCGGGCGAGCGGTGCGAGGGTGAGGGAGTCGGCCGTATAACTCGCGCTCTGCCCATCCTGGCTGGCACTGGTTACGTCCATGCGCTCGAAGAAGTCCGGCGTAGGTGTCTGCCAAGCTGCCTGGTAGCAGACGGCTAGGCGCAGCCAATAGGCATCCCTCACGCTCAGGTAGACCCGCTCGACGGCCTCGATGGCGCCGGTGTGCAACTCGATCGTCGCGCTCGCCTGGGCAAGCTGTGTCGCGTTGACGGTCTTACCTGTCAAGTTTGTTACCTGCTGAATCGTTGCCCAAGACATGAAGCGAGCCTTTCTCAAGTGAAGGGGTGGGCGGCCGCCCCCCGAAAAGAAACGGCCGCCCGGTCAAAGGGGGCGCCTAGTCCTGTACGACCTCGGCGTGAATGACGCTGGGGTCGGTAGCCACGACCGCCGCCGTAGCCTCGACCGAGTAGGTGAGGTCGATGCTCACGCCGTCGGCGTTGGTCGTCTTGTCGTCGAACACGACGTCGCCGATCGGTCGTAGCCCCTGGCTAATCATGTACTGGCGAGTTGCCGCGAAGTTTGCGTCATGGTCGAAGCGTCGGCCGTCGAAGATCCCGGGCGCGAGCACAAAGACCTTGACGTGCCTGGTCGATTCGTGCTCGACGACGTCGGCCGATCGGGCCGCAACCTCGACGTCGACCTCGCCGACTAGTGAGGGGTGCTGTACGGCCTCGACGTCGGCATCTGCCGGCACGTCGGCGCCGCTGGTGATCTCGACGTCGGCATGCTTGCCCGTCGTGGTGAACTCGTCGTCGGGGGTGGTGTCGGTCATGGTGTGGCCTTTCTCTTGAGGGTGACCGAAAAAACGGGCGGGGTAAGTATCGGTCAGGATACCCACCACGCCCGAGCGGTTAGACCGCGGGGACCTCCTCAAGGATGGCGGCCGCGTTCTCATTGGCGAGACCGAAAGCACGGCGAGCGCGAATCTTGAGCAGGGTCTCGTCGGTCAGCGCCGAGGCGCCGCCCTTGCCGTCGATGACGACGGACTCGGGGCCCGACCGTACGCCCTTGAACATGAAGTCGGAGTTCACGACGACGAGAAGGCGATTGCCCGTCGGCTTACTGGTGGCAACGGCCGAGGTGCGGGCGCCGTTGCTGTACTCGACGGGGTAGCCGAAAAGGGTATCGGGCGTTCCCGTGGCGGGGTTGCCGTCGCCAAAGATCGGCTTGCCGGTCGAGTCCTTGAGCTCCCGAAAGCTTTTCTTGAAACCGGGGTGGGCAATGACGACGGTCTTGGATTCGTCGAAGTAGTCGCCGACCTCGACCCGTCCGACGAGCGCCGAAAGGTTGTCGTAGGTGATTGCCACGCCGGCCGCGGTCTTGATGACGTTGGCGAGCGCGGTGTAGCCGGTGGCCGAGTTGGCCGTCGACAAGGCCTTGTAGACCGAGGTGAACGGTACCGTGGTTCCATTTTCGGCCGCCGTCACCGCGAGGGTGGCGTTGTCGAAGATCCGGGCGTAGCTGGTGGCCCAATCGGTTTTCTTGGCCGTGAGGATATCGGCGATCGAGTCGTCGATGTCTTCCTCGGCGATCCGAACGACCTTGCCGAACTTGCGCGCCTTGAGCGTGATCTCGTCGTTGAGCGAGGTATCCTCGCCGTACGCCGAGCCCTTGGGAACGATCTCGACGTCCATGCCAGCCGTACGCGGCCAGCTTTTCGTGTCGGAGTTCATGGGGAGCGGCCGGGCGATCTTCTCGACCGCGCTGGTTCCGGCAATGCGCGCGATTACCTCGCTGCCCTTTTCCTCGGGGAGCCAAGCCTCAAGAGTGTTACGTGCCATGAAAGGCCGCCTTTCTTCCGTGCATACGATGGTGGGACGATAACCAAAACGGTCGTCGTGCCCATCTCGGGCTCGGAAGCCTGGCGGCCTCTTGGTAGGAATACTAACAGATTCCCGGGGTGGTTTTGTATGTTACCTACGACTTTCCGAGGATAAGCGCCGCCTGGCGCTCGGTGGCCGTCTTGGGGGTGCGGTTGCGCTCGCTGCCGTTGCGGTCGTCGCCGCCCGCCGTCGAACGTCGCTTGCTCTTGGCCGCGAAAAGCTCGGGGTAGTCGGCGCGTAGCTGGTCGATGGCCTCGGCGAGACCGTCGATCCCCCCGTCGTCGTCGATTTCGAGATCGTCGAAGTCAAGCAACCTAACCAACCGGGCCGTCTTGTCGCCGGCCGCGCCCGCCTTGACGAGCGCGGTCTCGGCCTTACTTGCCATCACGTTCCGGTCGCCGTCTTTCTTGCCCTCGGCGCGAGCCGCTGCAATGCGCGCCTCGACGTCGGCATCGTCGGCTGGCTTGCCATCGTCGCCCGGCTTACCCGCCTTGTCCAGCTTGCCCTTGAGCTCTTTGATCTTGGCTCGCTTGGCCGCGCTTGACCCGTTGGCCTTGGCGATAGCCGCGCGGGTGCTCTTGAGCTCGGCGCGCAAGTCGTCGACGCTCTTGCCCTCGTCGGGGTCGTCCTCGTCGTCGTCCTCGTCGTCGTTCTCGTCGTCGTCCTCGTCGTCGTTGTCGTTGCCGTCGTCGTTGCCGCCGCCGCCGTCGGGGTCGATGCCGAGGCGGAGCCCGGGGCGTGCCCAATAGGGGAGCGCGAGCGAGTGGCGGTTATCGAGTGAGTACATGGTGCGATTTCCTTTTCGGGGTGGTTGTGGCGGTTACGGTGCGGTGTTGAGAGTGACGTCGAATTTTGCGCCGTCCAAGGCCTCGGTGACGGCCTCTTTCACGATGGCCTCAATAGCCTCGGGACTGGCGCCCGCCGCGGTGGCGAGCGCGCCGACTGCCGCGGTGAGGGCCGTGAGCTTGGCGTCGACTGCCCCGAGGATAACCCGGGAGTGATCGGCAAGTATGCCCATCGTGACGAGCGCGGGGGAACCGTCGGTGCCGACCATTGCCGTTGACCTGAATGGCTGGTCACGAGATCCCGCGTTGGCGCCGGCTGCCTCATTTGCGGCCTTAGTTACGTGAACGAAAAAATGGTTGAGTAGCGTCCCGTAGTAAACCTTTTGCTTACCGCCCCGGCCGTCGTCAACTTCTACTAAGTCGCTGAGTTGCATGTCGTTCTCTCCTAGTGGTGTAGTGGTTCCGCCCGCCACCGCGGCCTCGGGTGTGAAGTAATCCCAAGGATTGCGCCGGTGGTGCTTGGGGTCGAGTAGGTGCCAGTGTAGGTGTTGAGCTACCCCGCCTGTATTGCCGGTATAGGCCACAATGTCGCCGGCGTCGAAGTGTCGGCCATTCCGCCCGACGTAGCCCGATAGGTGGCTAAAGACGTCGCGCCATCCGGGGTTGTCGTCGTGGAAGAACTGGCATGAGTTTCCGGCGCTGCCGTTATTCGGCATCTGGCGCATGGTGCCCGAGGTGCGGGCATATACCGGCGTACCGATTGCGGCCACGACGTCGACGCCACCGCGTGCCCCGCCTGTGCGGTTGAGGTGGTTCTGCCACGAGACCGCGGGGTCTCGCCCGTCTGCCAGAATCACGACCGAGGGCTCGCGTAGCTTGTAATTTTTGAGTGCCATAAGGCCTAGCTTACCGTCGGCGAGCCAACGGGTGCCATGTCGTTAAGTCTCGGCCTGGCGTCGCTGAATACCTCAGACACTTGGCCGGTAATTCGGTCAACCAGAATTGAGCGATCGTCAAGGGCGCCGAATGTGTAGTCGCCGTCGACGAGGTCTTCACGCGCCCCTACCACGACGTTGAAAGATTGGCCATCCTCGAACCCCTCGCCGGCTACGTGAAAGGTGCCGGGCCCTTTCCACAGTGGGCGGTAGGTGCGGTCGGCGATCCGGCGCGCATCGTTGAAACTGATCATTTCATTTCCTTATCTGAACGCCAAGGCGGCCGAAAGCTTGAGCTTGGCGATCCGGTTGCTAAGTAGGGTGACTTTTTTGTTAGCCGCGTTATAGGTGTCAATTAGCCTGTTCACGTCGACATACCATTGCCCGCGCTCGCCGGGGTATCCGGCTTGGCTGGGGTGGTCAAGCTTGAACTTATCAAGAGCCGCCCTCGCCGTGGTGCGTACGGCGATCAGGGGCGCGAGCTCGGGCTCAAGCTTGCGATATTTTGCTAGGTCGGCGATTGCTTTTTTGCTCACAACGTCGCCGAGCTTGTCTATCTTGGCCTGAGCGTCGGCGGCCGCCTCGATCGTATTGTTTGTCAGTAGCCGATCAGTCGGGCGCAGCGTGTCGGTACGCAAGATTCTCACGGTGGAAGGCTTGAAAGACCGTACAGTGGCGCGTGCCTGGTCGGAAGTGACCGCGCTAACCTGGCCCTCGATAAAGACCGGCTTGCCACCCGCGACCTCGAAGTTGAGGATATGACCCGAGCGGTTATTGTACTGCCCGGCCACGAATCCGCGGGCGCCATCTGGCCACGCTTTTACGGCATCCTCGATCCCGGTTACCCCGTAGGCCTTGACGAAAGAGACGTTGGTGCCGTCTGGTCTCTCCCACTCAGCCGCGATATCGGCGTCGAAGCGGCCGGCCGCCTTGGCGCCACCTGGCCGAGCTTGCGCGACGACGTCGTAACCCCGGGCCCGCATTTCGAGCGAGGGCGCGCAGTTGCCGCAGTTGACCGAATAGCCCGTCTGAGGGTCGCCACTGAGCCCGGTGGTGAGTGCTTTCCCGGGGTTGGTTTTGGTGCTCGCCACGCTCGGGGTTTCGCTGGCCTTTGTCGGTAAGCCGTTGAGTAGCGGTGTTCTGCCCTGAGTCTTGAGGCGTGCCCGTTCTTCTGCTAGCTGGCGCCCGAGGTCGTCGATCTCGGCTTGCATCTCGGCGCGTGTCGGCACTGGTGGGGTCGTCGGCACTGGTGGGGTCGTCGGGGTGGTCGGGCCGGGCGCTGGTGGAGTTCTGGGAGTTCTGGGGGGTCTCGGTGGGGTATTCGGCGGGGTCGGGCCGTCGGGGCTCAGGGCGGCCTTACCGCGGTTAGGGAACTTGCCCGCTTTCTTGGCCTTGGCCGCGTAGGCCTTGACACTTTTAGGCGCGACTAAGCCGGGTTTAGCGAGCAAGCGGTCGGCCGCGTCGACCCGCACGCCCATCCCCTCATTCTCAAGCGAGAAACCGCGCAGCACTGAGCGGTCGGCCTCACGCCTGAGCGCGTCGGCGTAATCCTGAGAGAGTAAGAGCTCCTGGTCACATCGACAGTTTGGATGCTTGGGGGGCTGCTGCACGCCCCATGTCGGATTGTAGGCCTTGCGGCCGTAGGTTAGGCCGTTGGGATACGCGCCGCCCGGTTGTGCGACCTGGCCCGAGTACGCGAGGCACTCGACGCAAGCGTTACGCTCGGCGATCCATACGGTCGGGATGCCCGCATCGTCGCCGACTAGTGTTATGCCCTCATTGGCCGCCTGGTTGACGCTGGCGGTAATCGAGCCGGCAACCTTATTCCGATGTGCCTTGATCGGGGCGAGAAAGGCGTCCTTCTCGGCGCCGGCTTGCGCGAGCTTGCGCGACTTCTCCAAGGCCTCGACCGCGTCGGCGTCGAGCCCGTCAATCATGCGCTGGGCGGTCGGCGAGTCCCGCTCTGTGAGTTGCTTTCGTAAAGCCTCAACGTGGTCGGGGCTGCCAAAACCACGAGCCGCTGCCATCCGACGGGCCCCCGCTGCCGCCTTGTTGCGCGAGTAAGTCGCCGGGGCGGTGTCGATAGCTGCTATCTGATTGAGGGCGTCAGCGCCACCGATACCAAAAGCCTCGGTAATGCCCGCACGAGCGGCCGCCTCGATCGACGGGGGCGCGCCGGCGTAGGCGCTGAGTACGCGCGCCACCGAGTCGCCCGGTAGCGTCTCGGCGAGCTTGATGACCTCGTCGAGCCTGGCGATCCACTCGCCCCCGGCCGCCTTGAGGATTCGCGCCTCAAGCTCTGCAAGGCTGGCCTGGGAGCTCACGAGCTACTTAGCCTCAAGGCCGGCCGCCGCCGAGTCGGGCACGCGCACGGTCGTAGGTAGATTCGGGAAGTCGACGTTGGTGAAGCCCAAGAATGCGGCCGCGTCGGCGGGGTCCGCCCCTGCTCGAACAAGCGCGCCGAGCGCATCCGCTTGCGCCTTGATCGTCGCGGGGTCCGGGGTTTCTGGCCCGACTACGGGCACGCCGGCCGCCGCGACGGGCTCGACGACGACGGGGGGTGCCTCAGAGCGAGGCGCGGTAAGGATCTCGGGGAGCATATCGGCAAGCTCGGCCGACGAGATCGTGCCGAGCGTTACCGCCTGGCCAAGCTTGGCGAGCGCCTCGGCGAGTATGGCGAGCGACTCAAGGGTGAGCGCGGGCGTGTTGTCGGGGTACCACCCGGCGACCTGCTCGTCGGTGTATCCCGCTTCAAGCAAGGCAACCCGTACAGGTACGCCCGTTTTGATCTTGGCCGCCACGAGCTCAAGGCCTTCCTTGTCGGTCTCGGTCTCGGTGGGTAGCCAGTTGACCGACACCTCGGCAGTTACGCCCGCCACCGCTAGCACGTAATCGGAGATGTTGGCCCATGTCGCGCCAAGGGTGCGCTTGACCTTTCGGGCGTGCTTATTGATCCCGCCGCTCGCGCGCCGACGGGCCTCCCCCGAGGGCTGGGCGCCCTCTAGGTCAAACTCGAATAGTGGCGTGCCGGTCGTGGTCGCCATCGAACGGACTTGGAACGTCATGGCGTTGATAAACGGGGCCTCGCTGGCCGCCGAGAACTCGCCGACTGACTTGATCCCGTTTAGGATCCACGCCGACCCGGGCGTGCTTTTCAGTTTCGAGGTATCGGAAACCGGCTTGTCGTGGTTGTCGGGGCCGATACCGCCCGCCGCTTGACTGCCCATATCAGGGCCGTCGGTACCGAAGTCCTCGTCGATATCGTCATCCGACACACTAGCCGCGCCGTCGACGAGGGCGTAACGCTGGGGGTACCCCTGGTAGTCCATAGCAGACAGGTGCGTCGCGTTGATCTTGGTGATCGAGTCTTGGGGGCCGAAAGCATTACGGTGTACCGGCTGGCCGTATGGCTTGCCATCGACGCGAAAGTGAAAGACCGGCAAGCGCGAGTCGACCGCGTTGGCCTGGCGGTAGCTCTCGGTGTCGGCCTCGTCCGCTAGGTCCGGCTGATACTGCTGGTATTTCTTGCCGTCTTGGCCCCTGGCCGTCGTAAGGCTGGCGACCTCGTCGTCGTAGTAGACATTTGCCATCCACCGCGTACCCTCTCGCCACCGCTTGACGGCGAAGAGACCGGCGCGCCCATCCTTGGACGAGTAGATTACGACCGTTGAGAGCGGGCTCGACCCAATCACGGTTGTTTTAGTGGCACGGCCGGCGCTATCGACCTCGTCGACGTCGACGATGGCGTAGAAGTCGCCGAAGTAGCCCGCCTTACGGTGCCAATCGTCGGCCTCGTCCTCAAGGTCGTTCTCGTCCCAAGTATCGGCAAGAATTTTGGCGGCCTTGGCGTCGCTCGACGAGCACGAGGCGAGCTCGACCTTATCGAAAAGCGAGTTGACGGGGATGGCCGCGAAGTTGAGCTTATGCACCTGGGCGCTAGCTTTGAGCAACCGGGCGAGTGAGGGGTGAGTGATGATCTCCGCGATCGTGCCCTCGAAGTATCCGCGCCGGCGTAGGTATTCGTCGGCGTGATCGTCAAGCCGGGCGAGCCCCTGAGCGAGGTGATCGAGTATGTCGTCGAGATTATCCGGTGCTATGGCCATAGTGGCATCATACCCGCCCGGTACTGCTACCCTCTAGGCCGCATAAGTGGTCGTCTGAGCCCGAGGTGCCACCTTGGCTTTCGAGCGCGTGAGGAAGTACCTCACGCCCGTACCAACGGCGTCGACGAGGTCGTCGTTGGGCGCGAGTGGGAATGCCACCATTTCGCCCTCAAGGTCGTCGAGTCCGGGAACGTGAACGACCCGGCCGCGTTGGTAGTGGTTGAGCACGTCGGCCGCCCGAATCTCTTTCTTCTCGCTCTGGTGTTTGGTCTTGACGTTGACCGGCATGCCCCAAAAGATTTTGAGCCACAGGTCGCCGCCCTGGTTGGTCTCGACGAGCACGAGGCCGGCACCTGTTCGCTCGATAGTAGCGAGCACGTCGAGGCGCAGCGCGTCGGGCGCTTTCTTGACCCGGCGAGCCTCAAGCACGACACACTTATTGAGCGAGGGTGACCAACCGACGACGGCAATACCCGTAAAGTCTGAGCTTGCTTTCTGGGTCACGTTTGGATCCACCGAGACTAAGACCCGCGTAACGCCGGCAAGCTCGGCTAGGCGCGTGAAGTCGTCGCTGGTCCAGTAATCGCCGTCGCGCCCGAGCGGGTCGTTGGCGTAGTTCTTAGCGTAGGTGCGGGTGTGTTTGATCGAGTTGAGAAAAGCGAGAGTCCACTTGCCCGGCCATATCGAGCGCGGCTCGCCCTCGTCGTCGGTCACGATGGCGGGGTAGTGGTGGGGGGTAATGCGTTCTTCCCGTATCCAAGCGGTATCGTCGGTCTCTTTGACGCCGTTGGCGTGCTGCACGAGTTGGTGAATGATCGAGCCGGCCATCGTGACCGTGCCGACCATGACGACGTGAGCGTAGATATTGAGCGGCAAGATGGCGTCGCGCAACGTGCCGAGTCGCTTGAGGGCGAGCTTGGCCGAGTAGCGCGATTCGTCGGGTTCTATGTCGTCAAGGATGATCAAGTCAGGGCGCTTGTCGCCGACCTTGAGGCCGAGAGATCCCGAGTCGATACCGCGAGCGGCGAACACGAAACCGCTAGCCGCGTGGTAAAAGCTCACCCTATCGCCCGCCACTGTGCCGCGGCCGCGGGTCTTGGGAGCGCACAACTTGGGGAAGTCGGCACGTAGTATCTGGTTCTCGTCTAGCTCGGCCTTGAACGACGCGAGATGACCCTCGGCCTGGTCGGTCGTGTCGGCGAAAGCGGCCGCGAAACTGATATGACCGTGAGCCGCTGCCCACAACGGCAGGATAAGAAACCACCATGTTGACTTGCCGGTCTCGCGCGGTGCGACCTCGGCAGTCCGGTCGCTGGCCGGCTCGACGACGGGGGAGTCTACCCACTGAGTAGCGTGCTCAATCCACCTCAGGTGAGCGTCGGATAGCGTCACCTCGCCGGTAACGCCGACGAGGTGGCGGCGTAGGTAGACCAGAGCGAAGGCGAGCGGGTCGTCGCGCGTAAGCGCCACCCGGTAGGCCGCCGACTGGATGGCGAGCGAGCCGTCGGCGGCCTTGAGGTCGAAACGGTTATGGGTGTAGGTGTCGAGGTCGAGCCCCCCGAGAGCGTTAGCCATTGGGCCACCACCCGCTCAAGCCGGGCCCGGGGTCGTCGACCTCGACGTCGAACGTCTCGTCGGGGTCGTCGGTGAGCGGGTCGAGATCCTCGATCACGACGTCGAACTCGACGACGACGGCGTAAGCGCGCAGCATGACCCACCCGAAAGGCAAAAGGGCGAGCCGCTCGGGGCAGAAGTCGACCCATAGGCTCGCCACGTCGTAGCCCTGGGCAACCATGACGCGCCGTAGAAGTAATTCGAGAGCTTGGGAGGTCGGGCCGACGAGGGCGTCGTCAAGTATCGTGCCGATCGGGGCCGGCGCGAGGCTATCGAGGTAGTACCGCGAGTAGCTGCCTGGCGCGAGGTCGGCGTAGCCGTTATCCACGGCCGGCCGCCGCTCGATCTGCCTGGCGTACCTGCTCGACGAGGGCGAGCACGGCCGCGTCGGTGGCGTCGACGGTAACGATCTCAGCCTCAACCTGTAGCGGGGCGTCGAGGCCGAGCAACTTGCGCCGGCTTTCGCTGATCCTCAAGACTGTTTGCATGGCTGCAAGCCTGATCTTCTCGTCCCGAGCCGCGACTACCCCCCACTCGTCGGCGTCGTGGTACGCCCCGGCGAGCCCGAGGGCGCCGAGCATAAGCCCGTCGAGTCGGTCGAGCTCAAGGGCGCGCAACTCGTCGCGCTTATGGTCGGTCAGATTGACCCGCCGCCCTAGCTCGCTCTGTATCCGGCGATATACCGTCGACGACCCGATCGTCAAGCCGAGCCCGCCACTATCGGCGGGGAGCGCGAGGAACGCGGGGATCTGGTCGACGGGG
>JGI1221J13441_10000160_pt1 | contig 33262 bp, 29 predicted proteins | sample LakVidmifraction_4_FD_13441 | JGI IMG/M metagenome (IMG submission 13441) | reverse complement strand
GTTTTTGGGCCTGGCGGGTTGGCGGCTGGGTGTGGGGGGGGCTGCGCCCGCCGTGCTGGAGGCGCTGGCCGACTGGCTCGGTCCCTGGTCCATCAGCGGCCCGGTCCAGCAGATCGGCAGCGCCGCGCTGTGTGATCGACCATGGCAGGCGGCCACGCGGCAGACCTTGCTGGCCGAAGGCGAACGCCTGCATGCGCTGCTGGCGCAGCACGGCATCCGCGCCAGTGGTACGGCGCTGTTCCAGTGGTGGCCCGAGCTCGAGGCGCAGGCGTTTCATGAAGCGATGGCGCGTGCCGGCATCTGGGTGCGCCTCTTCACGCGCGGTGCCGGTGGCATCCGGCTCGGCCTGCCACCGGATGAAGCGGGCTGGTCGCGTCTGCAAGACGCCTTGAACACATGGAGCCAACGTGGCTGATTTTCCCTTCCACACCCTGATGATCCAGGGCACCACATCGGATGCCGGCAAAAGTACGCTGGCCGCTGCGCTGTGCCGCCTGCTGAAAAAGGATGGCATCAGCGTCGCCCCCTTCAAGCCGCAGAACATGGCCTTGAACAGCGCCGTCACCAGCGACGGTGGCGAGATCGGACGGGCCCAGGCCCTGCAGGCCCAGGCCGCCGGCATCGCGCCCCACACCGATATGAACCCGGTGCTGCTGAAACCCTCCAGTGATACCGGGGCGCAGGTCATCGTGCATGGCAAGGTGCGCGCGGATATGAACGCCCGTGACTATCACCGCTACAAGACCGAAGCCATGCAGGCGGTGCTGCAATCCTACGAGCGCCTGCGCACGCAATATGCCTGCGTGATCGTGGAGGGCGCGGGCAGTCCGGCCGAGATCAACCTGCGCGCGCGCGACATCGCCAACATGGGCTTTGCAGAAGCGGTCGATTGCCCGGTCATCATCGTGGCCGACATCGACCGGGGCGGCGTCTTCGCCCATCTTACCGGCACCCTCGATTGCCTTTCCGAGAGTGAGCGCGAGCGCGTGATCGGCTTCGTCATCAATCGTTTTCGGGGCGATATCAGTCTTTTGCAGGGCGGCCTGGATTGGCTCGAAGCCCGCACCGGCAAGCCCGTGCTGGCGGTGCTGCCTTACCTGCACGGACTGCATCTCGATGCCGAGGATGCGGTGGCGGCCACGCAGGAGAGCAAGGGCGATTTCCGCATCGTGGTGCCGGTCTTCCCGCGCATCAGCAATCACACCGACTTTGACGCGCTGCGCGCCCATCCCGGTGTGGACCTGCGTTTCATCGGGCCCGGTCAGCCGGTGCCGCCCGCCGATCTCATCATCCTGCCCGGCAGCAAGAACACGCGCGGTGACCTGCGCTGGCTGCGGGAGCATGGCTGGGACACGGCCATCGCGCGGCACCTGCGCTATGGCGGCAAGCTGATCGGCATCTGCGGCGGCTTCCAGATGCTGGGGGAGAGCGTGGACGATCCGCATGGTGTGGAAGGTGCGCCCGGCAGCAGTGCCGGCCTCGGCTTGCTGCCCATGCGTACCGAATTGACGCGTGAGAAGAAACTGCTTCAGGTGGTCGGCCAATGCGCCTTCGCTGAGACGGCTGCATCGGTCAGTGGCTACGAGATCCACATGGGCGTGTCCTCCGGCCCGGCGCTGGGGCGTCCTGCGTTCGTGATCGACGGGCGCGGCGAGGGTGCGCAATCGGAAGATGGGCAGATCCTGGGCAGCTACCTGCATGGCATGTTCGATACGCCGCAAGCCTTCGGTGCGCTGCTGGCCTGGGCCGGACTGGCGGGAACGGAACCGGTGGATCTGGACGCGCTGCGCGAGGCCAGCCTGGAGCGTCTGGCCGAGTCCTGCCGGCCCTTGTATGACGCCCTGCAGCGGGTGCCGACGCGGTTTGCGCTGAAGTAATACGGCAGGCCAGACGCACGTCTGATTGCCTGGCGCTGCCGGAGGGGTGGCTTGCTAACGCAAGGTGTACATCAAGGTGCCATAGCCGGTCTGATCGTAACCACCACTGTTGGGTCCGTAGTCGCCGCCGCCTCCCTCCGGCCGCACCTTCTCGGCGAAGCGTTGCACGGCGGGCGCGGGCAGGCCTTTGAGCACCACATAGTGCTGGTACAGCAGTTCCCAGATCGGACGCAGTTCGCCACGGCCTGTGGGTGAGATGGTCTCCTGCGTCACGTCGCTGTTGTGATAAGGCGTGAAGGGAACGGTATCGCCCAGGTTGTAGCGCGCCACATATTCGGCACCGCGCAGCAGCCGGTTATTCTCGTACCCGAACAGGTCATCACCCTGGTTCCAGGCCATCTGGCAGAACGCGCCGGCAAGGGCCAGGTCCAGCAGGCTGTGTCCCTGGTCGCGGCCGCTTTCCTGGATCTGGCCAAGACCGTCGGGATAGAGCGTCCAGACCAGATTGTTGATGGCACCATTGCCGGCTCCCTGCTTGAAGTAGCGGACGGCTTCCTGGTAGAGATCGTGGCGATCGGCCAGGATCCCGATCGCCATCATCGAACTCATGTTGGCGAGGTCCCAGTTGGCCCAGTAGTGATCGATGCGGGCCCCATTGTGGCGGGTGAGGAAGTCGTGATTCATCGGGTAGAAGACCCGCAGCATCATGTCCTTGAACGCGTTGAAGCCGCCGCCGGGCCAATGTGGATAGTCGCGCAGCAGTTCTCCCGCGTTGGCCAGCTGGTAGCCATAGATGCCCGATGCCAAAAAACGGTCCGAACTGCCTTCGATGGCTTGCAAGGTGCTGGCCCATGCGTCAAGCAGGAGCGTCGCGCGCGCGGCATAGCGATCGTCGCCGCTGATTTTCCAGCGCAGGGCCAGGGCATAGGCTGCGGCCGCATCGTTGAAGAGGCGGCTGTAGTTTTCTGCATGTCCGGCTCCATCCTTGCCGCGATAGATCACGGGGACCGCCGCCGGCTGCCAGTCGAGGCCGGCGTGGCGGTTGCCGGTGAGGCGCTGCCAGCCTGCAGTCCAGGGCTGGTCCATGGCGGCCAGGCGGGTCTTGATCCGGGTGAAATCGGCGGTGGTGTGCAGGCCGCCTGGATGAACGAAGGCGCTGCCTTCGGCCACCGCCAGCGGCGTGCATCCCGCGCACAGGCAGAGCAAGGCGGTACGCAGTGTGGTTCGGGTGGTCTGTAAGAAAATTGTCAGCATGGTGTGCACGTGAAGTGGCGACAGTGGAGTGTCCTGCAAAGCCTGGCATCACTGAACCAGGCTCGTCCTCTGACTACGTTACGTTGGCTGGGTTCAGCTCAGATCACAGGCGTTTCACTTGCCTTGTCCTGTGACCGGTGGCCTGCCCCGGCGGCCCCGGTGTCACGGTGCGGCGTGTCAGCCAAAGAAAATCCCGGCCTTGCGGGCCGGGATGCGGTTGGGGGAGTGGCGGATGAGAATCAGGCCAGGGCTTCCTTGGCGGCTTCTTCCGGGGTGAGGCCATCGTAGTAGAGGTCAGTGAACCATTCGACCTGTTCCTCGATGTGCTCTTGTGCCTGGTCCAGCGTGGCACCGCCCTTGACCAGGAATTGCTCGACTTCGGTACACCATTGGATCAGGGCTTCGGTTTCCGGGTCCAGTTTCTCTTTCTTGGGCATGTTGACTCCTTTGCTTCGGTGATGGTTGCGGCTTGCATTCGATGCTACTGGGCCACGACCTGGTTTCTGCCGCCTCGCTTGGCGGCATAGAGCGCATTATCCGCCCGATCCAGCAAGGAGGAAACACTCTCTTCAGGATCGAAGCACGCCACCCCCAGGCTCGCCGTTACCGAATTCACTACGGGGAAGTGCGCACCTGCAATGGCCTGGCGCAACTTTTCGGCCAGCAGTCGGGCTTCTTCCAGCCGTCCGTTGCGGACGATCACCAGAAATTCTTCGCCGCCCCAGCGGCCGGCAATATCGACGTTGCGGGTGTTGTCGCGCAGGATCGCGGCCACCTGTCTGAGTACGTCATCGCCCACCAAATGGCCGTGACCGTCGTTGACCGACTTGAAATGGTCAATGTCGAGCAGGATGACGGAGAACGGGATGGCATAACGCTGTGCCTGTCCCTGACAGTCCTTGAGCATGTGATCGAGTCGCATGCGGTTGCAGAGTTGGGTCAGGGTGTCGGTAACGGCCAGTTTCTTCAACTCGGCATGAGCGCTCTCCAGTTCATCGGTAACACCACGGATGAAGCGGGTCAGGCGTGCCGCCATAACGATCTGCTTCTTCTTGAAGGGATCGCGCGCACTGACTTCCGCCTTGGTGCCGATTTGGGGATCGCGGTTCTGCGATAGCGCTTCCTCTCCCTCGCGTAGCGTCACGGCCACCAGCGTTGCGTTTCGCGCGTTGAGCTTGCGGTTACCATGGTATTCCCCGTAGGTATAGAAGCCGAAGGTAGGCGCAATGCGCTGCAGGGGCAAGGTCTCGATATCGGTATCCTGCTGCATCAGCAGCCGGCGTACGCAGCACGAGTAGAGGAAGATTGCCTGAGGCGAGGCCTGAGAGACGCTTTCGTGCAGTTGATGCACATTGGCAGTGATCTGATCGAGGTCCCCGAAGCCGAGCCGGAAGGTTTCCCCTTCCCTGATGTCGGCCGCGAAGGCAAGTGCTCCATTCGCCAAGACACGTGCCGGCGCTCGTGCCAGCAGGTCACCATCGCGCTCGATCATGAGCGGAAACGCCAGTGCATTGACGAAAAAGTCCTCGTCGTCCTCCAGATCCAGGTAATGCCGGTAGATATCGAAGGCAGGCTTGTCTTCAATGGTATGGACCACGGTGCCTTGCGCCGAGGTGATCCGCATGGGACGGCTCAATGGCTGCCAGCCAAGATAGTCCTGCGACGCGATGTGCAGGTCGTCGCCGCAAAAGACGACAGCGATCATGCCGGATCGATAGAACTGTTCACCGTGGAAGATGAATGAATTCTCCAGCGTCGCGTAATCTCCCGCGCCACCGCCGAAGAACAGGATGTCCCGATCGTCGGCTTCAAGATGGTGCAGCAGGGTGGCGGTCTCCATGCTCAGAGGAGTGGTCAACAGCAGCACTCCCTTGACCTTCTCTGCGCTTGCTTCCAGCCGCCGTGTAAGATCCTGCGCCACCGTGGGCTCCCCGCCCCGCTGACATTCGCAGGCAATGGCGGTGACTGACGAGCGTGTGAAGAAGGTAAATCCGATGACGGTCTTGTAGGTCAGCAAGCGGCCACCGGCGATTTCGCCCACGGAGGTTGATCCCACTACCACTGCTTGCGGAAGGACCCTGTGCAGGAGGGCGAGGATATCCCGGAGCGCATCCGCATTGGTCTCGGCAGAGTAGATCTGCACCAGGAGGGCAGAGCACGTTGCTTGCGCTTGCCTGAAGTCCTGTGCATCCAGTGCTTGTTGCAAGCCGTCCGGATCGGAATAGGTGTGGGAAATATGGGAGATCATGTCATCATCTTGTTCTATATCATCATTCCACCCAGAGACAGTGCCGCAATTTACGGCAATGGTCTTGAAGTGATTTTTAATCGTCTCAAGATGATAGCGTAATGACAGATGAAGGAGCTGGGAAGGTAAGGCCGCTGTTGATGTTTCGTGAGAATGGAGCGGTTGATGACACCCGTCAGGCGTGCGGCTATTGCAACAAATGACTGCCGTCAGCCAACAGTCCGCTGGCCAGCACCGCCGCCGCCGATCTCGTCTCCACCCCCAGCTTCACGAAGATATGTTCCAGGTGCTTGTTGACGGTACGCGGACTCATGCCGAGGATCTCGGCGATGTCGCGGTTGGTCTTGCCCTTGCCCAGCCAGAGCAGCACGTCGCTTTCGCGCGGCGTCAGGCGTGCACCTTCCAGAGTGGCCGGCAGGACCATGAGCTCTTCGCCGCGATGCGCCGAGCCGGCGATCTTCTCCTCCAGCACCAGGCTCACGCCATGACCCTGGCCCGGACCGGAGAGGGTGATGTGCAGTTCATCCTGTTGCTGGCGCACGATCAACGGCGGTACGTGATCCAGGCTCTCGCCCTGGCGCTGCCGTACCAGCTGCTCGTTGAGCCAGACCTGCAAGGGCCCGGGCAGCTTGTGACTGGCCGGTGCCGCCGGACCATAGTATTTTTCCAGCCACTGTGAGGCCTTGCTGGTCTGCCACATCGGCAAGCCATTGCCACCCAGCACGATCACCGCATGTGCCGCATGTTCCAGCATGCCGCGCGTCTGCGTCATCATGCGCGCAGTACGGATATGCGCACCAATGCGCGCCACTACCTCCTGCGGACGGATCGGCTTGGTCACGTAGTCGATGCCGCCGACCTCAAAGCCACGTACCACGTGCTCGGTCTCCGACAAGCCCGTCATGAACACCACCGGCACATGCGCCACGCGCTTGACCTGCTTGATGCGGCGACAGGTCTCGAAGCCGTCGATGCCGGGCATCATCGCATCCAGCAGGATCAGGTCGGGCGTGATGTGGTCCAGCCGCTCCAGTGCCGCCAGGCCGTCGGTGGCGACCAGCATGATGTGGCCGCTCTCATCGAGCGCGTCGGACAACATGGCCAGGTTGTCGGGCATGTCATCGACGATCAGTACCACGTGTCTATCGAACGTCGTTGAGATCATGTCGGATCAGCTCCTTGATGCGGGTGACGTATTCGTTCAATCGGAATTGCTTGACCAGCTGCCGCAGCTCGGTGGTGAAGGGCAGGTAGGCCGGCTGCTGGCGCTCCATGACGTCGAGCTGGCGCAGGATTTCCTTGGCGTAGCCGATGCTGCCCAGTTCCAGCAGGGTGGCCAGCTTGTCTTGCGGTGGCACCAGCATCAGGGCCTGTGGTGCCGCAGATGGCGGTGGCACTTCTGCCGGCACAGCAGGAAGGATGCTCGCCACCCAGTCCAGTTGCAGATGCTGGCGGATCTTGCCCAGCAATTCGTGATACGAGACCGGCTTGACCACGAAGTCATTGACCAGCGGCGGCTCGTTGCGCTCATGCAGGTTCTCGAAGGCATTGGCCGAGACCAGCAGGATGGGCAGCTGCGCGAGCCCGCGTGCGCGAATGGCGCGTGCCACCGTCCAGCCATCCATCTGCGGCATGGCGATGTCCAGCAGGATCAGGTCCGGGACTTCGCGTCCCAATCGCTCCATGCAGGCCAGCCCGCTGTCGGCTTCGCTCACCACGAATCCCAGCGGCATGAGCATGTCCCTGAGCAGTCGTCGCTGCGAGGCCTGGTCGTCCACCACCAGGATGTGGCGAGAAGGACCGGCGTAGCCCGACATCTGGTCTTCCAGCTTGATGCGTGGGCGCGGGACGTGTACTTCAGGCAGGTAGATCTTGAGATGGAAACTGCTGCCCTGGCCGACCCGGCTCTGCACGCTCAGTTCGCCACCCATGATGTGCACCAGCATGCGGCTGATGGCCAGGCCGAGGCCGGTACCGATGTCTTCGCGCAGATTGGCGGCGCTGCTGCGCTCGAAGGGCAGGAAGATGCGTTCCAGGTCCTCGTCGGCAATGCCGATGCCGCTGTCGATCACATCAAAATACGCGATCTCGCGGGCGTAGCGCAGCTTGAGCGTGACGCCGCCGTGATCGGTGAATTTCACCGCATTGCCCAGCAGGTTGATGAGGATCTGGCGCAGCCGCTTCTGGTCCGCGTGCACGATCTGCGGCAGGCGTCCGGATTTCTCGAAGCGGAAGTGCAGTCCCTTCTGTTCGGCCTGTGGCGCGAACATGCCCACGATCTGTTCCAGGAAGGCTTCCAGCGCCAGCTCGTCCGAGGCCAGGCGCATCTTGCCGGCTTCGATCTTGGCGATATCGAGCAGGCCATCGATCAGACTCAACAGGTGTTCGCCGCTGCGGCGGATGATGGCGATGGCTTCCTTGCGGGCCGGCGGGATGGTGGCGTCCACGTGCAGGATCTGGGCATAGCCGAGGATGCTGTTCAAGGGCGTGCGCAATTCGTGGCTCATGCCGGCCACGAAGCGGCTCTTGGCCAGGTTGGCCGATTCGGCGGCTTCCTTGGCGCGCTGCAGTTCGGCATCGGTCTGCTTGTGGGCCTCGATTTCCTGCAGCAGCAGGTTGGTCTGGCGTTCCGATTCTTCCTGGGCGACGGCCCGGCTCTCGTTGGTCAGCACCAGCCACCAGGCACCGACGCCAACCACTACCAGCAGCAGGCAGAACAGCTTGATGAAGACGCCCCGCAATGAATCCGGTGCGGACAAGCTCAGCCCGGAAAGATCGGCCATCTGCTGGAAATACAGCATCCACAACACGATGGCCAGCCCGCCGGCCAACAGCCCGAAGACACTCAGGTAATGCCCGATACGCGTATTGAGCTTGAGTGCGAAGCGCGCCGGGATCAGCTGGCGCAGCGTATGAAGAATCTGATTGGGCAGGCGTGCGCGGGGCGTCTTGCAGCGGTCCTTGCAGCGTGCGTCGAGTGAACAGCACAGCGAACAGATGGCCCCCTGGTAGGCTGGACAATGCGCCATGTCCGGCGTCTCGAACGCATTGCCACAGATCACGCAATCCAGTACCGAGTGCGCCTGTCCGGGTGTGACGGGCCGATAGTTCTGCTCGGACAGCGTATCGCGCCGCGCGATGTAGTAGCGGCTGCCGGTGGCCAGCGCGATCAGCGGCGCCGTCACCAGCGCCGTCCCCAATGCGATGAAGGGGGCCATCGCGGCAATGGTCTTGCCCAGCACGCCCGACATGGCCAGCGTGGAGAGCAGGGTGGCAATCACCATTGAACCGACACCAACGGGATTCACGTCATACAGGTGAGCGCGCTTGAATTCGATGTGCGCCGGGCTCAGGCGCAGCGGCTTGTTGATGACCAGATCGGCCACTACGGCCCCGATCCAGGAGATGGCCACCAGGCTGTAGAGCGCCAGCACGTGTTCCAGCGCATTGAACACACCCAGCTCCATGAGCAGCACCGCGATCAGTACATTGAACACCAGCCACACCACGCGCCCCGGATGGCTGTGCGTGAGGCGCGCAAAGAAATTGGACCAGGCCAGCGAGCCGGCATAGGCATTGGTGACATTGATCTTGATCTGCGACACCACCACGAACAGCACCACCGCTCCCAGCGCAAAGGCCGGATTGCCGAACACGTACTGATAGCCGATCAGGTACATCTGGGTTGGCTCCACGGCCCGCGCCATCGGCACTTCATGCTGGATGGCGAGGAATGCCAGCAGCGTGCCGCCCAGCATCTTGGCCCCGCCCAGCAGGATCCAGCCGGGCCCGGCCAGCAGCAGGGCGCTCCACCAGCGGCCGCGATTGGCGGCAGTCTTCTGCGGAAGGAAGCGCAGGAAGTCCACCTGTTCCCCCACTTGCGCAATGAGCGAGAATGCCACCGTGGCGGCCGCGCCGAAGAGCGTGAGGTTGAAGGAGCTGCCTTCTTCGGCACGGCCCGCGAAGCTCATCAGGTTCCACAGTGCCTCCGGTTCCTTGTACAGCACGCAGGCATAGGGCAGCACCAGCAGCACCAGCCACAGCGGCTGGGTCCACATCTGCAGCCGGTTGATGAGGGTGATGCCGTAGGCCACCATGGGGATGATGATGAGCGAACAGAGCACATAGCCATACACCAGCGGCAGGCCGAAATAGATCTCGATGGCCTGCGCCATGATGGCCGCTTCCAGCGCGAAGAAGATGAAGGTGAAGCTGGCGTAGATCAGCGAGGTGATGGTCGAGCCGATGTAGCCGAAGCCGGCGCCGCGCGTGAGCAGGTCCATGTCCACCCCGTAGCGTGCCGCGTAATAGCTGATGGGCAGGCCGGTCGCGAAGAACAGCACCATCACGCAGATGATGGCCCAGAAGGCATTGGTGAAGCCATAGCTCAGGGTGATGGCCCCGCTGATGGCTTCCAGCGCCAGGAAGGAGGTGGCCCCCAGCGCCGTGTTGGCCAGCCGGAATTCGGACCAGCGGCGAAAGGACAGCGGCGTGTAGCGCAGCGCGTAGTCTTCCAGCGTCTCGTTGGCGACCCAGGTGTTGTAGTCGCGCCTGACCTTGACGATGCGTTGTGTGGCGGGATGGGTCACGTTGGCTCTTGGTGGGGTCGGGGGTTCCGGTGGGTCATGTCCGTCAGCGCCTTGTCAGTGTGCTGCAGCGCAGGCTGACTGCCCGGCTCGTGTTTATGTCCAAGCAATTTTCAAACCATTCGGGGCAAGAGGGCATACGTCAAATGACGTAGATGCCTGTCTGCATGACATGAGAATTCACCAAGAAAAGGCAGCCGGCATGGACGCCGTCGCCGCATCCCGACGCCCTGCACGCAAAGTGCGCACCAACAGCAGGCAAGCCATGGGCAAAAGCTGTGCAGGCCGGCGGGCCGCACCAGCAGGGGGCTTACGTCAAACAACGTATTGTTGCGCTGCACCTGCGAACCTATTCTGCGGCTCAGAACGAAGCGCCGGAACCGTGTGATGGAAGGGGTTTCCCGAGCTGCGCCACTGCCGGGGCAGTGACTTGTCCGGTCTTCGTTTCACCGCTTGCATGACGCCACGATGGCCCAGACCGAGTCCAACAACAACGCCCGAAAGGAGTACCGCATGTCGCATTCCTCGTCTTCCAATCCTCCCTCGCTCCCGCGCCGCAAGATCCTCGTGGGCCTGGCCGCCGGGGCGGCAGCAGCGGCCCTGCCGGGCATGGCCTCGGCTCAGCAGTATCCGACCGCCAAGGTCAATACCACCAAGCTGGCCATCACCGATACCGAAGTCACGGTCGGCCAGCTGCACTCGGCCACCGGCACCATGGCCATCAGCGAAACCGGTTCGATCCAGGCCGAGCGCCTGGCCATCGACCAGATCAATGCCATGGGCGGCATCCTCGGCCGCAAGATCAAGATCATCCAGGAAGACGGTGCCAGCGACTGGCCGACCTTCGCCGAAAAGGCCAAGAAGCTGCTGGAAAACGACCGCGTGGCCGCCGTCTTCGGCTGCTGGACGTCGGCCTCGCGCAAGGCGGTGCTGCCGGTGTTCGAGAAGGACAACGGCCTGCTGTATTACCCCACCTTCTATGAAGGCCTGGAGCAATCCAAGAACGTGTTCTATACCGGGCAGGAGGCGACGCAACAGGTGCTGGCGGGCCTGAACTGGGTGGCCAAGGAAAAGAAGGCCAAGACCTTCTTCCTGGTCGGCTCGGACTACATCTGGCCGCGTACTTCCAACAAGATCGCCCGCAAGCACATCGAGAACGTGCTCAAGGGTTCGGTGGTGGGCGAGGAATACTACCCGCTGGGCAATACGCAATTCGGTTCGCTCATCAACAAGATCAAGCTCAAGAAGCCGGACGTGATCTTCGCCGACGTGGTCGGTGGCTCCAACGTCGCCTTCTACAAGCAATTGAAGGCCGCCGGCGTCACCGCCAAGACCCAGAACCTGCTGACCATCTCGGTGACCGAGGATGAAATGCTGGGCATCGGCGGCGAGAACGTGGAAGGCTTCTTTGCCTCGATGAAGTATTTCCAGAGTCTCGACAACGCCAACAACAAGAAATTCGTGGCCGAATTCAAAGCCAAGTTCGGTGCCAATTCGGTCATCGGCGACGTCACCCAAGCAGCCTATCTCGGCCCCTGGCTGTGGAAGGCTGCCGTGGAAAAAGCCGGCAGCTTCGATGTCGACAAGGTGGTGGCCGCTTCACCCGGCATCGAACTCAAGACCGCGCCCGAAGGCTACGTCAAGGTTCATGAAAACCATCACTTGTGGAGCAAGACCCGCATCGGCGAGGCGCAGAAGGACGGCCAGTTCAAGGTGGTCTACGAGTCCGAACTGATCGAGCCGAATCCCTTCCCCAAGGGCTACCAGTAAGGCGTTCCGGCCGGTGCCGCACCGGCCCTTCGTGCAGCAAAGCGGTGGCGCCTGTAGTGACATGCGGGCGCTGCCGCCCATTTCTCCAATCTGCAACTCTGCCCCGTCTGGAGTCATCATGGTTTCTCTATCCGAATTCGGCGCCATCTTCGCCATGCAGGGCTTCAATGGCCTCTCGGTTTTCTGCGTGCTGCTGCTGATGGCGCTGGGCCTGGCCATCATCTTCGGGCAGATGGGCGTGATCAACATGGCCCACGGTGAATTCCTCACCATCGGCGCCTACATCACCTACCTGCTGTCGCACCTGACCACCACCTATGCGCCGGCCTTGCAGCCGTTCTATTTCTTCGTGGCCATCGTGCTGTCCTTCGCCGTGGCCTATGGCGTGGGTTATCTCACCGAGCTGCTGCTCATCAGCCGCCTCTACAAGCGTCCGCTCGATACTTTGCTGGCGACCTGGGGCCTGTCGCTGGCGATGCAGCAGACCTTCCGTTCCATCTTCGGCGCCAAGGAAGTCAGCGCCACCTTGCCGGACTGGCTCATGGGTTCCTTCAAGCCGACCGATGCCATCGACATCCCCTTGAACGGTCTCTTCATGATGGGCCTCACGGTGCTGCTCACCGGTGCCATCTTCGTATTGCTGTTCCGTTCACGCTGGGGCTTGCAGGTGCGGGCAACCATGCAGAACCGTGTCATGAGCGGGGCCGTGGGCATCAATACCCGCAAGGTCGACCGCACCACCTTTGCACTCGGCTGCGGGGTCGCCGGCGTGGCCGGTGCGGCTTTCACCACCATCGGCTCCACCGGCCCGACCAGCGGATCGCTCTACATCGTCGATACCTTCCTGGTAGTGGTTTTCGGTGGCGCGCAAAGCCTCATCGGCACCATCGCCTCGGCCTTCTCGATTGCACAGACGCAGTCCACGGCGGAATTCTTCCTGACTGGTTCCATGGCCAAGGTGCTGACCTTGTCGGCGGTGATCCTGATCCTGATGCTGCGTCCGCAAGGGCTGTTCTCGGCGAAGGTGCGCAAATGAATCTGAAACATGGCCACTTCCGATCCAACTACATGAGCGAGGTCCGATGATGAATGCAGCCTATGAAAAACTGCTGGGCGGGCGCTCCGGTGCGCTTGCCCTGCTGGTGATGGCGGTACTGCTGCTGGTGGTGTTTCCGCTGACAATGGACATGTTCCGTCTCAACCTGGTGGGCAAATACCTGTCCTACGCCTTCGTGGCCGTGGGCCTGGTGCTGTGCTGGGGCTACGGCGGCATCCTCAGCCTGGGGCAGGGCGTGTTCTTCGGCCTGGGCGGCTATTGCATGGCCATGTTCCTCAAGCTCGAAGCCTCGGACCCCATCAGCACCAAGATCCAGTCCACGCCGGGCATCCCCGACTTCATGGACTGGAACCAGATCACCGCCTTGCCGGCCATGTGGGAGCCCTTCCATAGTTTTGCCTTCACGATTCTTGCCGTGCTGGTGGTACCGACCGCGCTGGCCATGCTGATCGGGCTGGCGATGTTCAAGCGCCGCGTTGGGGATGTGTATTTCTCCATCGTCACGCAAGCCATTGCGGCAATCCTGTCCATCCTCATCATCGGCCAGCAGGGGCTGACCGGCGGCGTCAATGGCATCACCGACCTCAAGACTTTGATGGGCTGGGATATCCGCACCGACCATGCCAAGCTGGTGCTGTATTTCGTCAATGCGGGATTGCTGTTCGGCTGCATCCTGTTCGGCCGCTACGTGCTCGGTTCCAAGCTGGGCCGCCTGCTGGTGGCCATGCGCGACAAGGAAGAACGGGTGCGCTTCTCCGGCTATGACGTGGCCAGCTTCAAGGTCTTCGTCTTCTGCGCGGCGGCCATGTTCTCGGCCATCGGCGGGGCCATGTTCACGTTGCAGGTGGGCTTCATGTCGCCGTCCTTCGTCGGCATCGTGCCCTCCATCGAAATGGTGATCTTTGCTGCAGTGGGTGGCCGTATGTCGCTGCTGGGCGCGGTGTATGGAACGCTGCTGGTGAACTTTGGCAAAACCTACTTCTCCGAAACCTTCCCCGAATTGTGGCTGTTCCTGATGGGCGGTCTCTTCATCGCAGTGGTGATGTATTTCCCCAATGGCCTGGCCGGGCTCTGGCAGACCCAGGGCAAGCGCCTGATGGACAAGCTGCGCGGTCAATCCAAGCTGTCTACGGCACCCGTTGCTGCAGAAGCCGCCAAGCCGGTTTCCCGAGCATCCACCCCTGAACCCAAGCGCGATGGCATCGAGCCCGGCGCGACCCTGGAGGCCAGCAAATGAGCGAGAACGCCATCGGTTTCGAATCGGACGCCCATCCGGTCCTGGCCATCGAAGACCTGACCGTGTCTTTCGATGGGTTCAAGGCAGTCGACAAGCTCAATCTCTACGTGCAGCGCAATGAGGTGCGCGTGGTAATCGGCCCCAACGGCGCAGGCAAGACCACGGTGCTGGACCTGATCTGCGGCAAGACCCGCGCTACCTCCGGCAGCATCAAGTTCAACAATCACGAACTGACGAAGATGAGCGAGCACGCCATCGTGCGGGTAGGCGTGGGACGCAAGTTCCAGACCCCGTCCATCTACGAAAACCTCTCCGTGTTCGAGAACCTGGAGATGTCCTTCCCGCGTGGCCGCAAGGTGTTCGGCGCGCTGACCTTCAAGCGTTCGCCGGATGTGGTGGCGCGGGTGGAAGCGGTGGCCGCAGAGATCTTCCTGGACGAACAGCTGCATACGCAAGCCGACCTGCTCTCGCACGGCCAGAAGCAGTGGCTGGAGATCGGCATGCTGCTGATGCAGGAGCCGGAGCTCTTGATGCTGGATGAACCGGTGGCCGGCATGAGCGTGTCCGAACGCGAAAAGACCGCCGAGCTGCTGGGCCGCATCAGCCAGGGCCGCTCGGTGGTAGTGATCGAGCACGACATGGATTTCGTCAAGAGCATCGCCCACAAGGTCACCGTGCTGCACCAGGGAAAAATCCTGGCTGAGGGCAGCATGGAGAAGGTGCAGTCCGATCCCAAGGTGATCGATGTCTATCTCGGTCACTGAACTTTCCTCACCCTCGGAGCCTGCCATGTTCAAAGTCTCGCAACTCGCCTCCGGCTACGGCCAGAGCAAGGTCATCCACGATGTCGATCTGTCGGTGGCCAAGGAAGAAATCGTCGCCGTCATGGGCCGCAACGGCATGGGCAAGACCACACTGTTCAAGACCCTGATGGGCATCCTGCCGCTGCGCGGCGGCAGCATCAGCATCGATGGCGTGGAACTCGGTGGCTTGGAAAGCCACCAGCGCGTCGAGCGCGGCGTGGCCTACGTGCCGCAGGGGCGCATGATCTTTTCGCACATGACGGTGCTGGAAAACATCCAGACCGGCCTGCCTGCATCGGCCAAGGGCAAGGTGCCCGATGAACTGTATTCGCTGTTCCCGGTGCTGTATGACATGCGCACCCGCAAGGGCGGCAATCTGTCCGGCGGACAGCAGCAGCAACTGGCCATTGCGCGCGCACTGGCGACCAACCCGCGCGTGCTGCTGCTGGATGAACCGACCGAAGGGATACAGCCTTCCATCATCAAGGACATCGCCAAAAGCCTCAAGGAAATCCGCAAGATTCGTGCGCTCACCATCGTGGTCTCGGAGCAGGTGCTGAGCTTCACGCTGGAGATTGCGGACCGTTTCCTGGTCATCGACAAGGGCCGCTTCGTCTACGAGGACACGCGCGAGAACGTCGATGCGCCCACCATCAGCAAGTATCTGTCGGTCTGATCCGACCGTTTTTTCAGAGGAGCAAGCCCATGCGACACGGAGACATTTCAGCCAGCCGCGACGCCGTCGGCGTAGCCGTGGTGAACTACAAGATGCCGCGCCTGCACACGCGCGGCGAGGTGCTGGAGAACGCCAGGAAGATCGCCGCCATGCTGGTCGGCATGAAGCAGGGACTGCCAGGGCTGGACCTGGTGGTGTTTCCAGAATATTCCACCCACGGCATCATGTATGACCGTGAAGAAATGTTCGAGACCGCCGCCACCATCCCCGGCGACGAGACCGCCATCTTTTCCGAAGCCTGCCGCATCGCCGGCGTGTGGGGCGTTTTTTCGCTCACCGGCGAGCGCCATGAGGAGCATCCGCGCAAGGTGCCCTACAACACCCTCATCCTCATCAACGACCAGGGCGAGATCGTGCAGAAGTATCGCAAGATCATGCCGTGGACGCCCATCGAGGGCTGGTATCCGGGCGATACCACCTACGTCTGCGACGGCCCCAAGGGCTTGAAGATCAGCCTCATCATCTGTGATGACGGCAACTATCCCGAGATCTGGCGCGACTGCGCAATGAAGGGTGCGGAACTGGTGGTGCGCTGCCAGGGCTACATGTATCCGGCCAAGGAACAGCAGATCATGGTCTCCAAGGCCATGGCCTGGATGAACAACCTGTATGTGGCCGTGGCCAATGCATCGGGGTTCGATGGCGTCTATTCCTACTTCGGCCATTCGGCCATCGTCGGCTTCGATGGCCGCACGCTGGGCGAGTGCGGGACCGAGGAGATGGGCATCCAGTATGCCGAACTGTCGGTCTCGGCCATCCGCGATGCACGCCGCAACTGGCAGTCGCAAAACCACCTCTACAAGCTCCTGCATCGCGGCTACACCGGCAAGATCAATTCGGGCGAATCGCCGGCGGGCGTGGCCGAGTGTCCTTTCGACTTTTATCGCACCTGGGTCAACGACCCGCAGGCTGCGCGCGCCCAGGTCGAGGCATTGACGCGCAACAGTGCCGGTACGCCCGAATGCCCGATGCCGGGGATTCCCACCGAGCCGGCAGCCTGAGGCCGAAGGCGCAAGGCCTCATCACACATCCACCACCAAGGAGATCGCATGCAACACTTCAAGATCAAGCCCGGCGTCCCGCTGGCAGAGCAGGCTGAACTGGGTCACAACCGCTGGCACCCGGACCTGCCGTTCCTGGCCTCGGTCAAGCCGGGTGAATCCATCCTGATCGAGTCGCTGGACTTCCTCGACGCGCAGATCCAGGACACCGACGATGTCTCCGACGTCAAGAACGTCGATCTCACCCGCGCCCATCCGCTGACCGGTCCCTTCCATGTCGAGGGCGCAGAGCCGGGCGACCTGCTGGTGATCGACCTGCTGGACATCAAGCCGGTGACCCCGGTCGGTTTCTCGGGCGTGTTTGCCAAGGAAAACGGCGGCGGCTTCCTGGCCGATTATTTCCCCGAAGCCGACAAGGCGATCTGGGACCTGAAGGGCTTGTATGCCACCTCGCGCCATATTCCGGGCGTGCGCATCGCAGGCCTGACCCACCCTGGTCTGATGGGTTGCCTGCCTTCGCATGACCTGTTGGCCGAATGGAACCGCCGCGAAGCGCCACTGGCCGCCAAGGGCCTGGCGCAGCCGCCCAACCCCAGCACCGCCGTGCTGCGCGGCCTGACCGGGGCCAAGTTCGACGAGATGGCCAAGGTCGCCGCCCGCACCGTGCCGCCGCGCGAGCACGGCGGCAACACCGACATCAAGGACCTGTCGGCAGGCACCCGCATCTTCTTCCCGGTGTACGTGAAGGGCGCGGGTTTCTCGATGGGGGACCTGCACTTCTCGCAGGGTGATGGCGAGATCGGTTTCTGCGGCGCCATCGAGATGGATGGCGTGAGCCACGTCGGCTTCGACCTCATCAAGGGCGGCATGGCCAAGTACAACATCACCTCGCCCATCTTCATGCCCAGCATCGTCAAGCCACATTACGAGCAGTGGCTGACCTTCGAAGGCATCAGCGTGGAAAACGGCGTGAACTACTATCTCGACGCCACCGTAGCCTATCGTCAAGCCTGCCTGAAGGCCATCGACTACCTGACCCACTTCGGCTACACCGGCAGCCAGGCCTATATGCTGTTGACGGCAGCGCCGGTGGAAGGGCGCATCGGCGGCATCGTCGACATTCCCAACTGCGCCTGCACGGTGGCCTTGCCGACCTCCATCTTCGATCAGGACATCACGCCCAAGGGCATGCTCAACGACAAATCCTATTGGGGCCGCAAGGGCTAGCGATCAACGCAGTGACGTGTGTGTTCCCGGCCGGGCGCAGGCCTGGCCGGGTTTTTTGTGATACCCGATTGGTGAAGGAGTCCCCATGCCCTTGTATGACATTCGTTGCAGCCACTGCGAAGGCATCTTCGAACGCCTGATTCCCTTGCAGGGATTGCACGGCCAGACTTGCTGTCCCTATTGCAAAGAGGAGACGGCCGCCTCACCCATGCCCACCGGCGGTCATGTCGGCTTGCAGGTCAAGCATCGCTGGCAGCCGCGCAACGGTGCCGAGCAACTGGCCGGGCAGGGGGCGACCGGGCCGGGCACCCATGCAGGGGCAGGCCGCAGCAGCGTGCTGCACAACTGCAAGGGACACAGCTGCAGTATCTGCGCCACCTGAGGGACAAGCTGGCGGTGGCAGGATCAGGCCAACAGGCGCGCAGCCAATAGCAGCAGGCCCAGGCTGGCGAGGAAGCCGAACAAGGCGATCAGGTCGACATCCTGCGCCTGTACGCGCCAGTGGCCTGCGCGCAGCGGCCGCCAGCGCGGATAGCGGCCCAGGGTAATGAGCTTGAGCAGGCCGCAGCCGATCAGATAGAACACGATATTGAAGGCCAGGTGGCGCAACAGGCCCAGCAGCAGACTGATGAATGTGTCCAATGGAGCTCCTTACTCCAGCATGGCATCCAGCCCGGCAGAGAGTTCGCCCAATGAGGGCATGGCGCGCTCGGCCTTGTCGGGATCGTGCTTCACCAGGACCGGCATCCAGGCCGGATCCACGCCCAGCTTCTTGCCCACGGCCACCGGATAGGTGGCCAGTGCGGCTTCGTCATCCAGTGACAGCACGGTCACGCGCGCGGCCCACGCGCCCAGGTGTACCCAGGCAGCGGCGCGGTCGAGCCGGCCCGCCGCCAGCGGATCAGGCACCGAGCGCAGTGCCGTGACCAGCGCTTCAGGGAAATTCCAGATCGCCGCCAGTTCGGCCGAGACATCGGCGTAGTGAAAGCCCCAGGTCTGCTTTTCCCGTTCGGCGCGGTCGGCGTCGAGCACGTTGCATTGCTTGTCCAGCGGGGCGACTGTCGCGGCGGCCACCGCATGCAGTTGCAACTGGCCGATGCCATGCATCATGCCGACGGTGAAGACAGCGTCGCCATTGTCTTCGCCGTGGATGCCGGCGTGCATGGACAGCCAGCGCGCTGCCACGGCGGTGTAGAGGGTATGTCGCCAGAACTGCGGCAGCTCCATGCCGCGCGTGCTCTTGAAAGCCGCCACCATGCCATTGCCCAGCACCAGATTGCGCACCATGATGAAACCCAGCATGCGCAGCGCATCATCGACCGTGCCGATGGTGCGCGAAGCGTGGAAGAACGCCGAGTTCGCCAGTCGCAGCAGTTTGGCGGTGAGCGTCGGGTCGGCCGCGATCTGGTGGGCGATATCCTGGGCCGAGACTTCCTCGCTGTTGAAGCTGGTCATCAGCTGCTGCACGACCTTGGGGATGGTCGGCAGCTTGCCGGGCTGGTCTACCAGGCTCTTGAGCTCCATGACAGTTCCTCCATGCAATGGTTTGTGTGGTTTTTGCAGGCAATTCCGGGAATTGCGGTTCCATTGTCGCAGAGTTCGGACGATTTGCTGACGATCCAGGTCAGTATGATGGAAGTCTCACTTGACCGGAGTGCACCCATGGCAAGCCGCAAGACGTCCGACCCGCATCCTCCCGAGCAGCCCGTCACGCCCGCCGGGGCGTGGGGAGATGTACCGAATTATGTGCAGGATTGCGTACAGCGCAGTTTCCTTTTCCTCGATACCTTGCTCGACCGTGGCAATGACTACCTGGAGCATCTGGAGCAGGGCACGCCGCCGCTGTTGAAATTCGGGCACGAACTGGTGCTGGACGGTCACGACCTGCCGCAGCCCTGCAATTACGCACTGCTGCGGCTGCAACCGCCGCCGGGCCTGCCGGTGGACCCGCAGGCACGACCGGTGGTGGTGGTCGATCCGCGCGCCGGACACGGCCCCGGTATTGGCGGCTTCAAGTTCGATTCGGAAGTGGGCATGGCGATGAAGGCCGGGCATACCGTGTATTTCGTCACTTTCCGGCCCGAGCCCGAGGAGGGCCAGACGCTGGTCACCGTGATGGATGCGGAGGCGCGCTTCCTCGAAGAAGTGATACGCCGCCATCCGCAATGCCCGGCCAAGCCGGTAGTGATCGGCAATTGCCAGGCCGGCTGGGCCATGATGACGCTCGATGCCGTGCGGCCCGAACTGTTCGGACCGCTGATGATGGTCGGTGCCCCGGCCTCCTACTGGGCCGGCAGCTCCACGCTCAATCCCATGCGCTACAGCGGTGCCAACCTCGGCGGGACCTGGCTGGCCTCGCTGGCCGCCGATCTCGGGGCCGACCGCTTCGATGGCGCCTATCTGGTCGAGAACTTCGAGAAGCTCAATCCGGCCAATACCTTCTGGAGCAAGTATTACAACCTCTGGGCCGGAGTCGATCAGGAGGCAGCGCGTTTCCTGGAATTCGAACGCTGGTGGGGCGGTTTCTTCCGCATGACCGGGGCCGAGATCGAGGCCATCACCGAGAATCTGTTCGTGGGCAACAAGCTGGCGCGCGGAGAGCTGGAGGTCAAGGGCAGGGCAGTCAATCTGCGCGACATCACTGCGCCCATCGTGGTCTTCGCCTCCTGGGGGGACAACATCACGCCGCCGCCGCAGGCGTTGAACTGGATCATCGATGTCTGGGGCGACGAGCGCGCCATCGCCGCCGCCGGCCGCACCATCATCTACGTGCTGCACGAGAGCGTGGGCCATCTGGGCATCTTCGTGGGCGGCTCGGTGGCGCTCAAGGAACACGACCAGCTGGTCAGCTCGCTGGACGTCATCGAGAGCCTGCCACCAGGGCTCTACGAAATGAAGCTGGAACGCAAGGACGGCCGCGCGACCCAGCGCTGGGATGCGCTGGAGCCGGGTGACTACACGGTGCACTACGAGCACCGCACCATGGAAGACCTGCGCAAGCTCAATCCCGAGGGCCGCGAAGAAGAGTCGCTGTTCTCGACCATCAGCCAGTGGTCGCAACTCAATGCGCAGTGGTACAAGACCTGGGTCCGGCCCTGGGTGCGCATGACGGCGACCCGCGACAGCGCCAATACGCTGATGCGCATGAATCCCTTGCGCATGCAGCGGCAACTGTTCTCGGACAAGCACCCGGCCGCCGCCTTCATCCGCCAGCAAGCTGCTGCCGCGCGCGCGCACCGGATACAACTCGACCCCGACCATCCGCTGAAGCAGTACGAACGCCGCATGGCGCAGAAGATCACCGACGAGCTCAATGCCTGGCGCGACCAGCGTGATGCCCGGACGGTACGGATGACGCGCCAGCTGTTCGGTCCGACCGGACTGGGTGCCTGGCTGCCGCCGCGCGAGCCGGATGCCGAACTCGCCCAGCGCTGGGCGCAGCAGGAGCTGGGAAGCTACCGTGATACGGTCATTGGCCAGATTGCCGACGGCGGTTTTGCCGAAGCGGTTTGCCGGATCGTCATCGCCGGCATGGTCTCCATCGGTGCGTTCGAACGGCGCAGCCTGCGTCTGGCCAGGCTGCTGGCGCAACTGCCGAACATGCATGCCAGCGTGTCGCCCCAGACCAACTGGGTGCAACTGTTGAAGGAGCAAGCGCGTATTACGGCGGTGGCCCCGGTGGAGGCACTCAATGCACTCGGGCAGATGCTGCCCGATGCAGCCTCGCGCGAGCGCGCGCTGGCGCTGGCAGCGGCGGTGATGATGATCGAACCGACGCTGGCCAATCCGCGCTCGGAAATCATTGAACTGCTGGTCGGAACGCTGGAGGTTGATCCCGATCGCGTGATTGCGCTGGCCCGCAAGCTGACCAAGGCCATTGGTGAAGACGGTGATGCGCTGACCTTGCCGTCGTCTGATGAGGAACCGGCGCGACCGGCCGCAGCACCGCGCAAGCGGGCGGCACGCCCGCCTGCGCCCGTGGCCAAGCCGGCCAAGGCGAGTGCGCCGCCAAAGCCGGTCAACAGCGCGCCTTCGGCCAAGCCTGCCAGCGCCAAGGCCAAGACCTCTGCCAAGACAACGAAGTCTGCGCCTGTCGCCAAAGCCACGGGGACCGCCAAGACCACCAGGAGCGGCACACCGGCGCGCACGCGCTCCAAGCGCAGTTGAAATGCTCAAGGCCGGGGTTCACGTTGCCCCAGTCGGATGGTCGTCATGGCTTGCCCAAAGTCCCGGCGGGCAGGTTCCACATAGCCTGCTCGCTGGTGGACAAGGCCACCGCGCCGCCCGCCAGTGCCGCACGCGCATCGTCTGCATTGCAGACGAAGCCCGACGCGACGATGGGCGGAAGCACGGCGCGGTCCGCCGGCTTGAGTTGCGTGAGCATCGGTGCCGGCATCAGTTGCACCAGGTTGGGTTCGCTCTGTTCGAGCGCCTTCAGGCTGCGCGGCCAGGTGGTGCGATCGGTCACGAATACCTTCTGCATGGTGATCATGCCGGCCCGGCTGGCCCGCAGCAGCGTGGCCACCCGCGTTGACACCAGCGACGGTACGCCCAGGGCGACCAGATAATCGATGGCGGCCTTGTCCTGCGCCAGTCCTTCACAGGTATCCACATTGAGCATCAGGAACTTGCCCGCATCCCGGACACGGGTGCTGAGCGCCTGCAACTCACGCAACTCCACGTTGGCAACGATGCCGACTTCAGCGGCGCTGGCGAGAAAGGCTGGCAGGTGCTGGGTTCCATAGACCGCTGCCATGACCGGATGCCGCCTGAGCCTGGCTTGCAGGGAGCGGTCGTCAGGGGAGGCGGGCGGGGAGGCCGGCGCGGCGGCGGCGCGTGCCGGGGAACGAGGGGGAGAGGGAGAGCGCATGCAAGGTTCCAGAGTGAAAAAAGAGAAGCAAGAAAGAAAGGCGAACGGAAAACACGCGGCTAGCGTGTGTTTTCCTGGCGCACATGGTCCAGCTCGGCACATAGCCGTGCCTGCCACTGGGCACGGCGGCGGGCCCGCTCGGCGCAGTCGATGCGTGGCTTGAAAACGGCCTGTAGCCGCGTTCGGGCGCAGGCTTGCGGCAAGTCGTCCCACAGCAGGCCGTGGCTGCCGGCCAGGAAAGCGATGCCGCGCAGACTGGCGTGGGCGCTCTGATGGGTGCGGCAGGTGGTTACGCCCGACAGGTCGGCTTGCAGTTGCAGCAGCAGGTCGCTGCTGGCCAGCGTGCCGCCGCTCATGATCCGCGAGACGGGCAGTCCGGCCGTGTCGGCGCTGGCACCGACGCACGCGGCCACCGATTGCGCGATTCCCTCCACCAGCGCATGTGCCACTTCGGCGCGGCCCGTGGCCAGCGACAGCCCCTGCAGGGCTGCTCGCGCTGCGGGTTGGCGTTGCGGTGACTGCATCCCGGCCAGCGCCGGCAGGAAGCTGACGCCGCCGGCCGAACTCACGCTGGCCGCCAGGGCCAGCAGCTGGCGCGCATCCGGAAACCAGCGCAGGCGCTGGCAGGCCCAGGTGAGGGCGGCACCGGTGGTGGCGGTGTAGCTTTCGAGGGCGAAGTGGGAGACGCCGTTCTGACGCCTGGCGGTGACTACTACGCTGGCCTCGGCAGTGCTGTCGGCTGGGGCGAGTGCAGCGCGCGGGCCGACCAGCACGTCGATGAAGCTGCCGGTGCCGTGCTGACACAGCGCCTGGCCGGGTTCCAGGCAGCCCTGCCCGATGGCAGCGGCCAACTGATCTCCGGCGCAGGCGCGAATCGGCAGGGCGGCGCCGAGTACGGCAGCGTCGCTGCGGCCGTAGTCGTCGGCATCCTGGCACAGCGCTGGCAGCAGCGTGGCGGGGAAGCCGAGCGCCTCCAGCCAGTCCAGCGCATACGCATGCGCGTCCAGCACGTAGGCATTGCAGGCCGTGGCATTGGTCGCGCTGGTAGCCAGCAGGCGGCGGCCGCTCAGTTGCCACAGCAGCCAGGTGTCAATGCCGCCAAAGCCCAGCCGTCCTTGCGCCCAGGCACGCGCCACGCGCGGCTGATGGCGCAGCAGATGGGCCGCCCAGAGGTAGGGCGAGCGGCTGCCGACCGGTCGCCCCAGACGCGGTCGCAGCCGCTGATCCCAGTGCGGTGCCAGTGCCGCCAGTTCGGCCGCGTGCCGGCTGTCCTGCCAGGACAGTGCCGGTGCCAGCGGTTCTCCGCTCACGGTATCCCACACCACGGCGCTGGCGCGCTGGTTGCACAGGCCGATGGCGCGCACCCGCAGTCCCTTCTGGCGCGCCTGCTGCAGGCTGGCGCGGCACGCGGTGAGGGTCTGCTGCCAGATCAGGGCCGCATCCTGTTCCACCACGCCGCTGCGCGCGGAGTGCGTGCGCAAGGGGCGTCGGTGCAGGCAGGAGACCAGGCCATCGGCCGTCACGATCGCCGCGCGTGTGCTGGAGCTGCCAGCGTCGATGGCGAGGATCCCGTCACGGCTGTTCATGGCGGCTTCTGTCGACAGGAACGGGCGCACTGCTGGCGGTGGCGTGGCCGGAGCGGTAGGGGCGGGAGTCAATCAAGGCGGCGACATCGTCGATGTCGCGCAAGGGGACTGCGGTGTGCACAGGGCTCTCCTGAAGTTGACTGCAAGAGGCCTGCGCACTGCGCGCGTGAAGAGACCATCTTGCAGATGGTCTCTTGTGTGAATTATCTGCCGGGCAATTCTATGAGCCCGGCGACGGGCTTGTCAACGACCGCAAAAGGGGGCGCGGCAGCCGATCTCGCCTGTTTTCAGGGGCGTTCACCCCTTGCCAGACGTGCCCGGACGTGGGCCACGATCTGCGGCAGGTCGGCCACCGAATCGATCACGTAGTGCGCGCCGGCGGCGTGCAGGCGTGTTTCGGCGTGTGTCTTCAGACGCTCGATTTCCTCGGGCGGCGAGGCGTCCAGTTCGGCCCGCGTGAGCCCCACTTCATTGCCCGAAAGGGAGAGGCCAACGCTCCACATGCCGGCGCGAATGCCTTCCTCGATCCCCGGTACCGTATCGTCGACCTTGATGCAACAGGCCACGTCATCGATCTGCAGCGCCAGCACGTTGGCCAGCGCCATGTAGGGGCCCGGACGGCCACCGGCCTCCAGTTCGTCGCCGGCCACCACGTGGTCGGGGCGCAGGCCTTCCTCGGCTGCCATCGGCAGCAGCACATCCAGCACCTGGCGCGGATAGCCGGAGCAGGAACCGATTTTGAGACCCTGGCCGCGCAGCCAGGCCAGCACCTGCGCCGCGCCCGCGATGGGCTGCGAATACTGACCGACCTTGGCGATCTGCATTGGCATGAAGCGGGCATAGATGGCATCGACATCCGCATCGGTGGGCGCCCGGCCGTTCTGCTGCTGCCACTGCGCCGCGATGGCCGTATCGTCCAGCAGCACGCGGATATGCTGCCACTTGGACAGGCCCATGGGGCCGCGTGCCTTTTGCAGGGTGAGGTTGATGCCGAAGCTCTTGAAGGCATCGACGAAGATTTGCGTGGGCGCCAGCGAACCGAAGTCGACCAGTGTACCGGCCCAGTCGAAGATGACGGCTTGCAGGTTGCGCGGACGGGCGAGTGATGGGTGCATGGGTTTTTTCCTTGAAAGTGAGTCAGCAGAAGTCAATGGATTGCGGCGATGAAGTTGCGTCCGCGCGGCCCGCACAGCGCTGCCTGCAGGGCCGCTTCCCAGCGGTCTTGCAGGCCATAGTGGGCCGGGTCGGTGGACACGCCCAGCGATTCGAGCAAGCCGGCCAGGCGCGCGACGGCCTGCTCCGTACTGGCGGCATCGAAGATCTGCAGCAACAGGGAATCGACGGTTCTGTCGCGCCCCATCGCCAGGCGCAGGATGTGCGGCAGCGAGAACGAACAGGCGATGCCGTGCGGGACACCGCGCTGCAGCGTGATGTCATAGGACAAGGAGTGCGCCAGCGCAGTCCGGGTATTGGAAAAGGCCAGGCCGGCCTGGAGCGCAGCCAATGCCATCTGTTCGCGCAGGTCCAGGTCCTCAGGCTCGCGGATGAGTGCCGGCAGCGTGGCCACGATGGCGCGGGCGGCGCTGCTGGCCAGGGTGGAGGAGACCGGGTTGCGGTGCACGTTCCAGATCGCCTCCAGCGCATGGGAGAGGGCATCCAGGCCGCTGGCCAGCGTTGCCGGGGCGGGCAGGCTCAGCATCAGGCCGGCATCGATGATGGCGGCCTGCGGCCAGGTCCAGGGACGATGCAGTGAATACTTGCGCCCGCCCTGCGCATCCCACAGCGTGGCCCAGGGCGTGACTTCGCTGCCGGTGCCGGCCGTGGTGGGGATGGCAATGAGCGACTTCAGATGCCCCGGATCGGGTTCAAATGGGGTGTCTTCGCGCAGATGCGCGAGCAGTTCGTCGAAGTGGCCCGACGGCGTGGGTGCCAGCATGGCCTTGGCGCAATCGATGACGCTGCCGCCCCCGAGGGCGATCAGGCAGGGGACATCGGCGTGGCGCTGCCACAGGCGCTGGTACATGCCGGTCAGCCAGCTCACGTCAGGATTGGGCAGCACGCTGTTGTCGATGCCAACCAGTTGCGGGCCCAGCAGGTCGGCGACCTTCTGTTGCAGCCCCAGGGCAGCGGCCTCGGGAAAGGTGATCAGCAATGCGGGCCGACCGGCCAGCAGCTGCGGCAATTGTGCGAGGCTGCCGACACCGGCATGGAGATCGACAGGATTATGGAAATGCCACATGGTTTTTTCTCTTCTTGCATCAAAACGGGGAGGGGCGAAGTCAATGGGCATGGCCGTCCTGTATCATGCGCCGCAGCCGGCTCGACAGGGCATCTGCCGCCACCACCATCAAGGTCACCACGACGATGCAGGTGGCCGTGTCCTGGTACTTGAACAGCTTGAGGCTGTTGACCAGTTCAAAGCCCAGTCCGCCGGCGCCGACCATACCCAGCACAGTGGCCTGGCGCAGGTTGACTTCGAAACGGTAGAGCACGGTGGCGATCCAGGCCGTAGCCACCTGGGGCAGCACCCCGAAGACGATCACCTGCAGGGGCCGGGCTCCGGTGGCACGCAGGGCTTCCAACGGGCCCTGGTCGATTTCCTCGATGCTCTCGGCAAAGAACTTGCCGATCATGCCGACGCCGTGTACAGCCAGCGCCAGCACCCCGGGAAAGGGCCCCAGACCCACTGCCGAGACAAACACCAGCGCCAGGATCAGTTCATTGATGCTGCGCGTGACGTTGAGGCCCTGGCGTACCAGCGCATGCAGGGTGCGGTTAGCATTGAGATTGCGCGCGGCCAGCAAGGCCACCGGTACTGCGCCCAGCACACCCAGCAAGGTTCCCCAGAGGGCGATCTGCAAGGTTTCGACGGCCGGGGCCAGCAGTGACGGCAGCAAGCCCCAGTTGGGCGGGAAGGAGCGCGCCAGGAAGTCGCCGATCTGCGGCAGGCCATTGGCCAATTCGCTCCACGACAGTTGCGTGCCGGCAGCGCTCCAGGCCAGGATCCAGGCCGCCAGCAGCACAATCGCCATGAAGCCCAGCCAGCCGCGCAGCGTTGCCGGACGCGGACCGGTCCACAGATAGTCGCGCTGTCCTGAAGGGGCGGCGGCCGGGGAAGAAAAATTCATGTCAGTGCTCCTGTTGCTGCCTGCAGGGCCGATGCCATCAGGGGCAATTCAGCCTCGTTCATGTCGGGCTTGCCGGCGTAGATGGCGTCGAGATGGTGTTCGTTGAGCGTTTCACCGGTGCCATCGAAGACCAGACGTCCTCCGGCCAGGCCGATGATGCGGTCGCCGAACTCGCGGGCGTAGTCCACCTGGTGCAGGTTGCAGAGCACGGTAATGCCCAGCTCCCGCGAGGCGGCGCGCAGGTAATGCAGGACCAGCCGCGCGGTCTTGGGATCCAGGCTGGCAATGGGCTCGTCGGCCAGGATCACCTGCGGCTGCTGGGCCAGGGCGCGGGCGATGCCGACCCGCTGGCGCTGGCCGCCTGAGAGCGCATCGGTGCGTTGATGCGCTTTGTGTTCCAGTTCCACCCGGCGCAGGCAGTCCAGGGCCAGGGCAATGTCCTGGCGCGAGAACAACTGCAGGATCGACGCCAAGGTGGAAGCCTGACCGAGGCGGCCGGTCAGGGTATTCTTCAGCACCGACAGGCGCGGCACCACGTTGTGATGCTGGAAGATCATCGCCACCTGGCGCCGCAACTGGCGTACCTGGCGGGCGCGGGTGTCGGTGGCATCAAAGCCGGCCACCTGGAGCTCTCCCGAGCTGGGCTGGACCAGCCCGTTCAGGCAGCGCAGCAGGGTCGATTTGCCCGCCCCGGACGGGCCCAGCACTACGAGGAACTGGCCGGCCGGCACGTCCAGGTCGATCCCGCGCAATACGGCATGGCTGCCGTATTGCTTGGCGAGGCCGCGGATGTGGATCATTTCATGGCCTTCAGGTCCAGGTTCAGGATCTTGGCGGTCTCGCGCACCACGTCGTAAGCACCGTCGGTAGTGGGCACGAAACCGTTGAGGACGCCCTGGTCACCCCATTTCACGTCCTTGATGTTGGCGAAGGCGGCGGCGATCTTCTGCTTCAGGGCCGGGTCCAGATCCTTGCGCCAAACCATGGGCGACTCGGGAATGTCCGGCGAGGTCCACACCACGTTCAGTTCCGATTGCTGCACCACACCCTTGGCCACGGCCGCGGCCAAGATGCGGTCGGCCACGGCGGCTGCGTCGACCTTCTTGTTGGCCACGGCCAGGATGCTGGCGTCGTGCGAGCCCGAGAAGATCACCCGCGAAAAATACTTGTTGGGATCGATGTTGAGTTTCTGCAGGCCGGCGCTGGGGAACAGGTGCCCGGAAGCCGATGAGGGGTCAACAAACGCCATGGTGCGGCCCTTCAACTGTTCCAGGCTCTGCAGCCCGCTCTCCTTGCGGGTGATGATGAGGCTCTTGTAGAAGCTGCGGCCGCTCTTCTTGGTCTCGGCCACGGCGAAGGCTTCGACGTTGGCCACCGAACTGGCCAGTACGTAGGAGAAGGGGCCGAGATAAGCCACATCCAGCTTGCGCGAGCGCAGTGCTTCGATGATGCCGTTATAGTCGGTGGCGATGAAGGGCTTGACCGGCATGCCCAGTTGCTGCTGCAGGCTGTCGATGACGGCCTTGCTGTTTTCCAGCATGGCCTGCGAATCTTCGGCCGGGATCAGGCCGACAGTCAGTGGCGGTACTGCGGCTGCAGGCCCGGCCAGCAAGACAGAGGCGAGGGCGCCCAGGCACAGGGTGAAGAAGCTGCGTCGCTGCATGATTGCATCCTTGTTGAGGGCGTCCCGGGGACGGGACGCGATGAGCGGGGTGCCAAAGGACCGATGGTTCGGCCATGGCGCTCGTCAGGAGCCGTTGCGGTTGATGCGGCGCCGACAGGACAGAAGCTTAAAGAGACATTGTGACGCCCCTGTTATCGATATAATCGTGAAAATCGAATGAATCTATTGATAGGATCTATAGATGACCCCTTCACAATTGCGCGCTTTCCTGGCCGTCGCACGCCATCGTGGTTTTTCGGCCGCTGCCCGGGCGCTGGGCGTGAGCCAGCCCACGCTGACCACCCAGGTGCAATCGCTGGAGCGTGAGCACAACGTGGAACTGTTCTTCCGGCGCGGGCGACGTGTCGATCTTTCCGAGACCGCCCAGCGCCTGCTGCCGATCGCCCAGAACATCGCCGAGCTGGAGCTCGATGCCCTGAACCTGCTGGTCAATTCGGGCGCGCTGCACGTGGGCCATCTGCGCATCGGCGCGGTCGGCCCTTTTCACGTGATCGAGATGGTCGATGCCTATCGCGCCCGTTATCCGCAGGTGGAGCTGTCGATCAAACTGGGCAACTCCGCGCAATCCCTGGCTGACCTGGAAAACTACGTGACCGACGTGGCGGTGCTGGCCAGTTTCACCGACGACGCGCGCTTTCATGCGCTGCCCTACGCCGACCATGCGGTGGTGCTGTTTGCCCATCGCAGTCATCCTTTCTACCAGCGCGAAGCGGTCTCCCTGGCCGAGCTGGACCAGCAGCCCATGCTCATGCGCGAGCAGGGATCCACCACCCGCCTGGCGCTGGAGAAAGCCATGCAGCAGGCCGGCGCAAGCCCACGGGTCGTGATGGAAATCGGCAGTCGTGAAGCCTTGCGCGAAGCGGTGGCACGGGGCCTGGGCCTGGGGGCGGTTTCCGAGGCGGAGTTCATTGCCGATGAACGTTTTCGCATGGTGCGCATCGAGGGTGATCCGGTCAGCACCCACACCTACGTCTATTGCCTGGCCGAACGCAGGGAAGGGCGGCTGGTCGGCTCCTTCATGAAGATCGCCCAGCGCAACGCTGGCAACTGAGGCAGCTGGCACTTTGGCTTATCATTACGGACTGTTCATTTCTGACCAGGAAGCCCTACCGTGATCAAGCATATCGTCATGTGGAAACTGAAGGACCATGCAGAAGGGGCCGACAAGGCCACCAACCTGCTCAAGATGAAGGCCCTGCTGGACAGCTGTGCCAACGTGGTGCCCGGCATCCTGAAGTTCGAAGCCGTGCTGGCCCAGCCGGGCCTGGAAGCGACCTACGATGTAGTGCTCTATTCCGAATTTGCCTCGCGCGAAGCGCTGGACGCCTATCAGGAGCATCCGGACCACGTGGCCATCAAGCCCTTCATCGGTGCCGTGCGCGAAGCGCGCCAGTGTATGGATTACGAAATTTGAGGCCGGCATGAGTCTGTCCGTTACTGACATCTTCCCGCAGGGGAATCCGTATCTGGAAGCACTGGGCGTGGAGGTGCTGGAATACGGCAATGACCGCGCCGTCATGGCACTGAAGCTCAAGCCCGAGTTCATGAACAGCTGGCATGTGGCCCAGGGTGGCATCAGCATGACCTTGCTGGACGTTGCCATGGGCCTGTCAGCTCGCGCCGGCGCTCCCGATGCCAAATCCTCCGCGACCGTCGAGATGAGCACCAGTTTCCTGCAGCCTGCCGGGCACGCAGGGGACACCATCATCGCGCGCGGCCACACTTATCACCGCTCCACCACCATGTGCTTCTGCCAGGCCGAACTGTTCAACGGCGATCGGCTGGTGGCCAAGGCCATGGGCACCTTCAAGCTGATTCGCCGCCTGGATATCTCGCGCAAGCTGGATCAGGAGTGAGCGGAGCACGCTGTTCTAATTTTTTTGCAGGAAGTCCACCATGAAAATCACCACCGGCAGCTGGGAGCAGCTGCGTGAGCAGGCCCAGCCGATTCGCTTCGAGGTCTTTGTCGATGAACAGAAGGTACCCGCCGAGATCGAGCTCGATGAGATGGACCCGCATTGCGTACACGCCGTGGCCTATGACGATGCCGGCCAGCCGCTGGCGACCGGTCGCTTGCTGCCCGACGGTCATATCGGCCGCATGGCCGTGCGCAAGGCCGGGCGCGGCCAAGGCGTGGGCGGCGCCGTCTTGCAGGCCTTGATTGCCGCGGCTCGTGCACGCGGTGACGCCGAAGTCATCCTCAATGCCCAGGTGCATGCCGAGGGCTTCTACCAGCGCCATGGTTTCGCCCGCGAGGGTGAGCAATTCATGGAAGCCGGCATCCCCCACATCACCATGCGCGCGCGACTGCAAGGGTCGGCCGCTTGATCGTCCTGCTCAAGCTTGTGAGGCCGGCGGCGGCATTGCCGGACGGCTCTCGTCCAGTCTGAAGTAGCACAGCTGGGCGGTCAGTTCGCGCGCCCGTTCGGCCACCAGTTCCGCAGTGGTGGCCAGTTCCTCGGAGGCGGCCGCGTTGCGCTGGGTGGTGTCATTGAGCTGCATCACCGCCGAACCGATTTCCTGCACACCTTCCTCCTGCAGGCGCGCCGACAGTGTGATCTTGTTGATCTGCTGCGAGGCTTCACGGATGCCGTTGAGCGTACCGGCGGCCAGGCGCTGGCTGGTGGCCTCAGCCAATTCCACGCTTTGCTCTGCAATCACGCTGATCTCCTGCGCGCTGCCTTGGCTGCGCTCGGCCAGCTTGCGGATTTCAGCTGCCACCACGGAGAATCCGCGACCGTGTTCTCCTGCGCGCGCCGCCTCGATGGCGGCGTTCAAGGCCAGCAGATTGGTCTGGTAGGCGATGTCGTCGATCACCCCGACCTGGCGCGCGATGCCGCGCATGGCCGCCACCGTGCTCTGGACGGCCGCGCCGCTCTGGTCGGCATCGGCAGCAGCGTTCAGGGCGATCTGGTCGGTGCGGCGGGCATGTTCTCCGGTCTGCTGGATGGCCAGGCTGATGTTGCTGATGGCGCTGTGTACTTCTTCCACGGCGGCCGCCTGCTCGTTGGAAGCACTCGCCAGGTCCTGGGCGGTGGCATTGAGCTGGCGGGCGGAGTCGCCCAGGGCCTGCGTCAGAAGCGTGACGCCGCGCAGGATGTCGGTGAGCCGTTCGCGCATGCCGTGCATCGCGTACAGCAGGCTGCTGCGGTCCCGGCGGCGCAGGGTGACCGCCACGCCCAGATTGCCTTCGGCGATCTGATGCACGATGTGGGCGGCGTAATCCGGCTCTCCACCCAGCTGGCGGCGCAGGCTGATCATGATCCACAGCGCAATGGCCACGCCGATGGCCAGCGCCAGTCCGGCGATCTGCAGGTTGTGGGTGCGCAGTTGCCGATAGTCCTCCAACGCCGCTTCATAAGAGGTGCGCGTAAAACTTTCCTGCAACTGGCCCAGGGCGGCCAGCTGCGTCGCCAGGCCGGCCAGCTCGCTGGTCAGCGGGGTCCAGCGGCGGTTGGCCTGCAGCGGCTCGTTGCTGCGCAACAGGTCCAGCACCACGGCGCGCTCGGCAACGTAGCGCCGCCAGCTCTGCTCGAAGCGTTCCGCCTCGGTCTGCTCCTGGGGCTCCAGCCGCGTCGCCCGGTAAGCTTGCCAGCCTTGCTCGAAGGTCGCATCCAGCGCGGGGATGCGCTCCAGCAGGGGCTTGATGCGATCGCTGCTGGTACCGTTGCTGTCGTCAATGGCGGGGGCGGGCAGGTTGGCCATCATCAGGGCGCGGCCCATGACGTCGCGGTTCAGGTAGAGCGCATCGCGCACCCGGGCAATGTGGATCAGCGCCATGGTGCGGTCTTCATAGACGTAGCGCAGCTTGTCGTTGCTGGAGGCCATGCCCTGTATGTCGCGCCAGGCCAGCAGGACTACGCTGCCGCACAGTACCGCCACCAGGATGGCCAGGCGGGCAGTGACCGTCAGTTTTCGTTGCACGATGTTTTCCTTGTAAGTGCCGACTGCATCCGGAGAAAAAATGAACCGTTCAGTCCGGCACAGAATATAGCGAATTTTGTTGCTATGCAGAATGAAGAATAAAGCAGTTTGCGTGCCTCTTTAGTGACGCTATGTGGTTTCCCACAATACCCGCCCGGAAATGACTGCGAGATACTTGCGGCCGAACCGGGGAGGGGGAGTTCTCCCGGACAAACAATAAGTACCCGCCAGAACGGACGACGATCCGACAACGGCAGGGGGGGGGGGGGGCGGG
>JGI1221J13441_10000158_pt1 | contig 33577 bp, 48 predicted proteins | sample LakVidmifraction_4_FD_13441 | JGI IMG/M metagenome (IMG submission 13441) | reverse complement strand
AGTAAATTTTGTATGTGTAGATCCTTATAAAAAAGCTAACGATCAGAATTTTATGGCTGGCGCAGTATTAGATCGTAACAGCACAGCCTGGCAGGACGTCACAGAGGTGGCAGCCAATCAACCTAGATATTATCCAGCAGGACCTAACAATGGGCTGATGATTGAGGAAGGCGTTACTAATTTTGTGTTTAATAGTTTATTTATAACACCAGCAGCAGGAATTCCAGCAGCTTATGCAGTAAGCAGTAGTAACGCTACAGGATCACACGATACAACAGCAGGAACTTATACTGCAACAATGGCCAGCAGTTCAGCAAGTGGCGCATTTTTTGGAATTAAAGAGCCAGGAGGTGGCCAGCATTTAATTGCTAATACTACAGATATAATAGCTGCAAGTGTATACGCACAAGTTATTACAGGACCAGTACAGGCGCAAATTTCATTATATTATTTAGATACAGGCTTTTCTACTTTGCCGACTTTAACACTTCAGACTAGCAGCACTAATAGGATCAGATTTGTATTTGAAAATAATAATCAGGCCACGCAGCGAGTAATAGGTATAGGGCTAGAGGCATATGCAGTTACTTCAGGAGATACAGGAGTAGTAGAGTTCAGCAAACCAATGCTTGAAGTTAATAATTCAGGGGGTTATGCACATACTTTTCAGGACCAGGGAACGCCACGACTAGATGAAAATGTATTGATTGAAACAGGCCCACTAGTTCCTAACAATCCTTTTTATTTAGGCATAACTATATATCCTAATTGGGGCAAGACAGATCTTCAAGGGAATACAATCCAGCGCAGGGCTTTAATATTATATAAAGATGGGAATAACAGGGCAGGGATATTTTGGAATGCAGGCCTTGAACAATGGGAATGTTTTATGTTTACAGATGGGCTGCTAACTATAGCAATAGCACCAGTGGTTTTATTTAATGCAGGGGATCAAATTAAATTATATATGCTACGTGAGGCCAGCCAGTATAAAATATTTGTCAAAGTAAATTCAGATCCTACGCTAGAAAGTGGTTATACTACAGATACTAGAGCCAATCCAATATATAATACTTTATTTATAGGATCACAAAACTATACAGAATATTTAAATGCAGTAGTAAAAGATGTAGTTTTTAACGATACAGATCCAACGCCTAATCCGTTAGACTATATATAAAAGGGGGTTAATGTATGGCGCAAACACCAGGGAATTTTCAGTATTTTACAAGCGCAGAAAGAACAGCAAAAGTAAAAGGCGCAGACATAGCAACAGCAGGGGGACAGTATCCAGTAAATTGGACAACCTTTAAGTCGCAAGGTGATTTTGTAATTATGAAATCAGGAGGTAATACCTTTTCTAGTAAATCAGCTAGATATTTAAAGGTTTATGTGAATGGATCTACAGTTAACACTTCAGCAGTATTTAATGAACTTGAGGCCTATGATACAGGATCTCCGTTTGTTAATGTAGCAGCAGGAAAAACAGTAACAGCAAGTGAGGCAGCAACAACAGGCGCTTTATCTAATTTTGTAGATGGGGACGCAGCCACTTTTGTAGTTATAGGAAATACTGCTGGTGAAAAATGGATCAAGGTCGATCTAGGCGCTGTATATAATATCAGGTGGATCAGAATGTGGTTATTCTATACAGATGGCAGAGCATTTATAAATAAAAAAATTGAATATTCAACAAATGATATATCATACACAGAATGGTTTAATAGTAATAATTCAGCTACAATTTATCCTGAAAATTCTGATGGTATGGTTTTATTTGGATCAGGTGGACTAGTTCCTGACACTAATTTTTTAACAGTAAATATAAATGCAGCTAGAGCAGAAGGCGTAAAAGTAGGAGCATATTTCTTTAAAAATCCTAATTATTACGCAGAGGGTATAGGTTTTCAAAACGAGCCAGCAGACGCAGTAGTAGACGCAACACAATTTTATAATTGGATATTAGATCAAACTGGATCAGCAGCCGATATGCTGGACATTTTACCTTGTTTAGATTTTGAAAATCAATTTGGATCTATATATCCAGCAGCCAGCAACAACGAGGCCTATAATTATATAGCACAATTTACACAAACCTTTAAGGATCTAACAGGAAGGCAAATAATATTATATTCAGCTTATTACACAGTAGATACTTTAGCAGCAACAAACAATGAACTAGTTCACACTACTTTTGGGCCTATTGGATCTGTTTTACCTTTATGGCTTGCAGCTACAGATACAGGATTATATCCTAGTTATTCCTATACAGCTTTTGGGGGCTTTTCAAATAATCAATGGCTGAACTGGCAGTTTTCTAGTGATGGGAATGGGCAAGGGGCTACTTGGGGTGTGGCGTCTACAGATTTAGATCTTAATGTTTTAGACAGTGGACTAGATACTATAACACCACCACAGCAAGTAACAGGAGTAAGCGCAGTAGCAGGAAATACTACAGCTAATATAAGTTGGGCTTTATCTACAGCTACAGATATAGAATATTATAGTATATATGTAGATGGTATAAAAAATGGAGAGAATACCAGCCCAACAACTTATACAATAATAGGGCTAAATAATTTACAACAGTATAGCATAACAGTAGCAGCAAGTGACGCCTGGGAAGAAGGACCACAGAGCGCTGCTGTTTTAGTAACACCTTTAGGAATAGCAAAACCTTCTACAACCAATGGTATGTTTATTGATCTATCATTTAACAATACCTTAAACAGTACAGTAGTAAATAGTGGGACAGCATTTAGTTACGCACAGATCAAAGTAACATTTTTAGGATCAGCAACTAACTATCAGATCACTAACGCAGAAGGGCTTTTTATCAGAATGTTAGAAGGTTTCGTGGCGAATGATATATTATTTATAGATCTACAAAAGCAATCAGTTACTAAAAATAATATAAATGATATGGTAAATTTAGATCTAGCCAGTAGATTTTTTAATATACCAATAGGCATAACAAGTTATACAACTACAAATACAGAGGCGCAAACAACGCAGATTATACTTCAAGAGCAATATTTATAAAAATATCAATGAGGCTATAGGCTAATAAAATGGAATAACGTCACCAGCGCAATAAAAAAAATTAGGGGGGTTTCATCTTATGAAATATTGTATTGATATAGGGCACAATTTTCCACCTTTAGACACAGGCGCAGTAGGAATTATTAAAGAAGATGAAGTAAACCTAACTATAGGCAATGCTTTAATGATTAAATTAAGATCAGCAGGGGATCAAGTAGTGAACAGCCTGGCATATCTTAAAACGCAAACCAGGATCACAAGCAGATCGTTAGAACTTCAAGCGAGATGTGACGCTGCAAATGCTAGTAAGGTAGATTTGTTTGTATCAATACACGCAAACGCAGTTAAGGACGCTACAGCGCAAGGAGTAGAGGTTTGGTATTACAGCCAAAAAGGATATGAAATGGCCCTGAAAATATGTGCTAATATATCAAGACTAGGCTATAGAAATAGAGGGCCTAAAAAAATAGGAGTAGATGGTAAAAATCTTTATGTAATTAAAAATACACAAGCACCAGCAGTATTAGTGGAATGTTTTTTTATAACTAATAAAAGTGATGTAGATCTTTATGATCCAGCAGCTATAACAGGGGCTATCTTTACAGCCATAACAGGACGTAAGGACATAGTAAGCACTATAGGTATAAACGATACAAGGATCAAGGAACTTCAGACAACCATGAATAAAATAGGTATTAAAGATATGTATAGGAATGCTTTAATAGTAGATGGAATAAATGGACCAAAAACGATTTATTGTTTAAAAGTTCTCTATGATTTATTAATACAGTTAAGGAGGGTTAAGTGATGGATCTTAATTTATTCGTGAAAATATTAATAGCAGCATTGCTAGTAGAGAGCATATGGGAAACGATCAGAATGATTTTAAATTCAGCAGATGAAGGGAAAAAACAATTTATTGCAAAACTTGGATCGTTAGTAATAGGGTTATTAGTCGCATTTAATTATAATTTAGATTTACCTGAACTAGCAGGGCTTGATAATCATTATAGAATAATAGGAATAGGCATAACAGGAATACTAATCAGCAGGGGATCACAGTTTATACATGATTTATTAACACAATTACAATTAAATAATACACTTGTAAAAGATAATAAAATCCTAGATGAAGGTAATTTAGATCTAAAAATTATTAATAAGGATCTAAAAAATATACATGAAGAATTAAAAAATGATCTATATCCACCTATAAATAAAAGCTAAACAATAAAAAAAGAGCCTATCACAAGCTAGGCCCTCTTAATAGAATTATAAAGATAAAATATACACAATTAAATTATAACATATACATAGTAAAATAATAACAAAAGTATGTAATTTTTGTGTTACAATTAAAACACTTAATAACACATACTATTTTTATTTAAAGGAGGTTTTATTTTGAGCCGAACTTATACATTTAGAGAATTTAAGCAGCTACATATCCAGGATCAAGTAAATTATATTAATATGCTGCTAGATCAAGGCGAAACTTTAACAGGGATAGGATCTAATAGGCACATAAACAAAGCCTATATAAGAGATACTTTCAAGGCTAAAGATTATATATATAGTAAAGATTATAACGCATATATAAATAAAGAAGCACCAGCACCAGCACCAGCAAAAGATCCAGCAGCAGATCCAGCAGTAAACCATATAAAATGTTTTAAAGAAATGGATCTAGGAGATATTGAAGATAGGCTACAATTTTTAGAAGAACAAGTAGAGATCTTCAGGGGCTTATTAGAAAAGCCAGCAGCAGGAAGATCTTTAAATAATATAGTTTTCACAGGAAATATTAAAACTAGATCCTTCAAGATCTATGAAAATGTATTGAATGATTTTATTAAATTTTGTAATGATCATAAAAATTATAGACAGCAGGACCTTATGACGCAGGCCCTACATGAATTTATAAATAAGGAGTTGTAAAGATGGAAAATAAAAAGTTATTAACAGTAAAGGTAGAGCTTAGCAGGGATATTAAAAAAAAAGGTTATAAAATAATTTTGGATTGTATACCAGCGCTAGAAAACGAAATTACAATTTTACAGGATATAGATAATATAGTCAGTTCAATTTATGAAAAGGGTATTATATATATAAACTATAACTTGAATTTATTTGATGTAGTATTGACTAAGGACCTTAAAATAATATACGGATCAGATCAAAAAGCTAATATATTTGAACTATATTCAAAACCGTTTAATAGGTTAACTGAAGATCTATCAGCAGTATTTTATAAGAGTGTAAAAGAAAATACCAATAATTTCATGTAGTATGATGATATATAATGTGCTATAATGGATTGACGCCATAAAATAAATAGGAGGTCTTTCTGTGCTTAATGTCACGCTAATTATAAATGGAGTTGTTTCAGGAAATTTAATAGTTAAAAGAATTGAGATCGAAGATATTTTTATAGAACCAGGGAAGATTAATAAGTTTGTAGAATGTTATTATAACAGCGATATAGTTTATACAGTAGTATGTGACACTGCAAGGTTAGAAAATAAATGGCCTGATGAAATAAAGACAGGCGCAAACCTAGATAATTTTAAAAATCTTATCATTAAATTTAGGGGGATAAATTTTGATAAAGAATTATGATAACTTATTAGCAATAGTAAAGATGGACATAAAAGAATGTAAGATAAATAAATGCGCTCTAAGAGTATTAGAACAACCTGGGTTAAGATCATCTGAAGATATGCAATATTTAAATGGTATGATTAAGGCGCTGGAAGATGTAATAAAATATATAAATTCAGATAGAATAAGATGATCAGCAGCAGCAGGAATTAAGATCCTGGGCTGCTTTTTTTATGCCCTTTTATTTATTACCAATTATTACTTGTTGTATCATGATGTATGATGTGTTATAATTAAGTTAGTTAAGAGAGAGACACACAAACAAATAAAACTTAGGAGGACAAAACAATGAGTAATATAGCAGTAGCAAATGAGATAGTTAGACAATTAGGTGGATCAGGAAGATTAGGGGCTATGATAGCAGCCAGCCAGTATGTTTATACAGATAACAGCCTACAGTTTAAATTTAAAGGATCTAAAAAATCTAACATGATTAAAATAACATTAAACAGCATGGATCTATATGATGTAGAATTTATTAAATATAGTCCTTCTAAATATACTTGTAAAACTGTAAAAGCTGAAAATGGAATATATAACGATATGTTAAAAGATAGGATCGAACAGTTCACAGGATTATATTTAAGTTTATAAGATGAATTAAAGGGCCTGAAATATGGCCCACTAAATAAATTACCATAACTTTCTTGTTGTATGATGATGTACCATGTGGTATAATTAAGTTAGTTAAGAGAGGCACACAAAAACAAATAAAACTAAGGAGGACAAAAACATGAGAGCATTAAATTTAATAAGTGATAACAAAGTTAAAGAGGTACTAAAAGAATTAAGATCTACAAGAGATAAAGCAGCTTGTAAGATGATAGATATTACTAACATAGTAAAAGCAATAGCAAATGATAACTTTGATTTAGTACATAAGGGCAGCTTTTATAGACTACATGGGGGCGAGTATTGCCAGGTGCTAGAAATTTTAAATAGATTATAAAAAAATAATTGGGCCTGAAAAATGGCCCTAAATAAAAAATAAAGGGGATAGATGAAGATGAAAAATACTTTAAAAGGATTAAGTTTACAGATCACTAAATCTAAAATAATAGTTACAGATACAACAGGGATTAAACAATATAATAAAACTTATAAAAAAGAGTTCATATTAACAGATATAAATAAATTAGAAATGTTAGGAGAGGCTAAAAGCTGGTTATGGAATATGGGCTGTTATAACGGACAAGCCAACGAACTAATGCAAAAGCATAATCAGGACTGGATCAAAGAACTAAAATAAAATTAAGGGCCTGGATCTTCAGGTCTCATTAATTACCATAACTTTCTTGTTGCATGATGATATATCATGTGGTATAATTAAGTTAGTTAAGAGAGAGGCACACAAACAAATAAAACTTAGGAGGAATTCAAAAATGATATTAACAGATAGAGAATTACAAAACTTAAAAAACGGTTTAGAAGATTTTACAATAGAGGTAGAAGGATATAACAACAGCACTTGTATAGATCGTATGATGAAAATATATGGCCAGCTTGATATATTAATCTTTAGAGGTCAAGATTTTAGCTTTGATATAATATATCCAGCACAAGATCTAAAATCTATAATAATGAAAAACATTACAAGCAGGATCAAATAATAATAGGGCCTGAAATATGGCCCTAAATAAAGTATAAAGGGGATAGATGAAATGACAAACTTTGAAATCAATACTAAATATTCATGTAGATCTATATGTGACCATGANNCAGTATTTGAATTTACTATAACTAAAAGATCTATTAAAAGTGTATGGATAGGNCAGGATAGATTTAAAATATTTAAAGATGGAGAAGGAAAAGAGTTCATCTTCCCACAAGGTAAATACAGTATGTGTCCAATATTAAGATCTGAAAATAAATCAAGTTAAAAGATCCAGGGATAGATGAATTAAAAAGAATGATCATTCATCTATCACCTGAATTAAAGGGGTGACGCTATTTGAAAAAAACGCAAAAAGTAAAAGAGGCGCAGGCAAATGCAATAAAAGAATATGAAAAATATATTGAGAGCCAAAAAGAAATTATTATAATTGATGGTAAAGACATTACAAAACAAAACAANTTAATAGATCCAGGGATAGATGAATAATAATAATTACCATAACTTTCATGTAGTATAATGATATATNATGTGNTATAATTAAGTTAGTTAAGAGAGCAGCACAAAAACAAATNAAAAGGGGATAGATGAAGATGAAAAAACTAATGATAAGCACAGTAATTATAATGGCAATAGGTATGAGTGGCTGTGGTAAAGCAGCAACAGATCCAGCACCAGCAGCAGCAGCAGATAATAAATCAGTACAAACGCAGGAGGTAAAAAAAGTGGAAGATAAAAAACAACTTATGGATATAAAAGAAATTGGAGAAGGCACGATCATATTAGATACAGCTTCAGGAACTAGTGAAGATAATAATATACCATTCATGTTTTATGATAAAGAGAATTTTATAGTACAAATAGGATATTCAGGATCTATTGCAGGGGATAAATTAACATATGTATATGTAGATGGTATATTAAATTGCAAAGAACAAAACTCTGATAATTTCGCAAGTGCTATAAATTTATCTGATAATATGTTAGACGCTGGACTTCATGTAGTAGAGTTCATTCAATATGATAATAACAAAGAAGATGGACAAGTAGAAGTTTATAGAATGGCTAAATATGAGTTTAAAAAAGATTAGTTTATAACTAGCCCTGAAGATCCAGGGCTTTAATAAAAAATAAAAATAAAGGTGGTTTTATTAATGAACAATCAAAAAGATTTAAAAGTAAACTTAGCAGCAGCAAAAGCAGCACACAAAGCAGGACGCAAATTTTATCAAAAGAAAAGATTTTATCTAGGGTTAGTAGTCGCATTTATTTTCATAGGATCTATGGCTGGTGGATCTGATGGAGACACAGCAGCGCCAGGAAGTGAAATTAAAACAGCAGTAGTAGATGTAGCAAAAGATACAGCAACAGCAGCAGAACCAGTAGAAGTAGCAGCAGAACCAGTATCAGAAGGATATAAAATAGGCGAGACAGTTCAACTTAAAAATATTAAAGTTAAAGTTAATAAATTTATTAATATAAAGGGATCAGAATATAATTTACCTACAGATGGTAATGAATGGGTAGGGGCAGATATTACAATAGAAAATACTTCAGACAAAGATCAAGCTATATCTTCTATAATGCTGTTTAAGATAGTAGATCAAGAAGGACGCAGCCAGGAAATGAGCATAGGAGGATCTATGGCAGCAAACGCTGGCCAGCTAGATGGGAAACTAGCAGCAGGACGTAAAATGTCAGGAGTATATGCAGTAGAAGTAAAGAAAGGTACTACAGGGTTAGAACTAGAATTTTTATCAGGCATATTCGGTACAGAACAAATAGTAATAAAATTAAATTAATTATTAGGGCCTGAAATATGGCCCTTTTATTGTATAATGATATATGATGTGTTATAATGAGATATAGATAATTTAGCAAGGAGGTTGTAAAAATGAATGCAGAATTAAAAGATTTATTGCAGAACAAAGATGATCTTATAAATACCAATGAACTATTAGAAATGTTTGACATTAAACGTATTACGATTGAAAGGTGGAGGCGTGAGGGACTACCATTTACAAAGATTAATAATAAGATATTTTTTAAAAAGTCTTTAGTTATGGAATGGATCAAAGAAAATAAATCAGATCAGCTAGTAATTTATTAAAAAGGGGATAAGATAATGACAAAAGAAAAAATGTCAAAAGATCTGACAATAATTAATTATACAGATCAGCAGCTAAAAGATATTAAATCATTGTTTGCAGTAGGGGCAACGGAGGAAGAACTTAGATTATTTATGTATACAGCACAGAAATATAATTTAGATATATTTACTAAAGAGATCTATTTAATTAAAAATGCAAAAAATCCAAAAGCAAAAGCGCAGATATTTACCAGTAAAGATGGTTTTGTTATGCTGGCACATAGATCAGGTATGTTTAATGGTATGGAAACAGGCACAACAGGCAGCGTAGAAGGTAAAGATCTAGTAGGCTGGTGTAAAGTATATAACAAAGAAATGCAGCACCCTATAACCTCACAAGTTCATCTATCAGAGTATAATACTCACATGAGTTTATGGGCTAGTAAACCAATAACAATGATTTTAAAAGTTGCTACAGTTCAGGCCCTACGCTTAGCATTTAATATAAACGGATTATATACGCCTGAAGAATGTGGAGTAGATGAAGTAGCAGATCCAATTAAAACACCAATTAAAAAAGATCCTGAAATAGATCCTAATAAAAATACTTTAATAGATCCAGCTATAAAAAATGATATATGGCAGCTTGCAAAAACTAAAAATAAAATGAGCCTACAAGATCTTCAAGATTTTAGTTATAAACACTTAAAAGTTAAAGATCTATCAAAGCTAACAGCTATTGAAGGTATAGAACTATATAAGCAGCTAGAAGGATTAAAAAAATTCGAGGATAAAGAAGAACAAGAAAAGAAAAGAAAAGCTGTTTTGAATAAGTTTAGTTAAATTCAGGGCCTGATTGCAGGCCTATTTTCGGTGGTGTGCATATATGGCTTATATTGAAAAATCATGGGAAATAGAAAAAATATTTTATGATGATGTAAGAGATAAAAAGAGGACAGCCAGGGGAAGTTTCGCAAATTCAGGAAGGCGTGGAGGGGGTACAAAAGGAGTAAGATCTGTAAAATCAACACTAGATATATTAAAGGCTAATGATCCAAAAGCATATAAAAACTATATAAAGGCAGGGGATATTATAATGACAAATATGTATAATGATTTAACACAATGCCCAACACTAAAGGAATTCAATTTAAAAGATCAGGCACAAGGAGAAACGATTTTAAATACTATGCGCAAAAGTAACACGATTAAACAAATGGCGAAACATTTTAATATATCAGGATATGCACTATATAAAATGTTTGATCAATATAAAGTACCATATACAAAAAGTGGACCTAGAAAAACAACAGAAGTAATATCAAGATCAGAAAATAAAAGATTAAAAGAGGATCTAAAAGCTAATAAAATTACAGATAGAGAATTTAGGCAGCTAGTAAAAGAGGCTAAGCAGCAGCAAGTAATAAAGCAGCAGCAAGTAATAAAGCAGCAGGAAGAACTAGCAGCGACTAACACAGTAGAACATGATATAAAGGTAGAAGTAGTAGAGCCAGTAGAACAAGTAGCACCAGCAGCACCAGCAGCAGCTAAAAATGATCCAGCAGAAGATGAAGGATCAATAATAATATTAAATAGGCCTGATATAGATGGAAAAGCTGGCCAGGATAAAATTTTGAATTATGTTTCTATACTGGACAGCGATACACGATATTCAATTAAGTTAGTTATAAAAGAGTTATAGGAGGTAGAAGAATAATGATAATGTATAAAATAATATATAGTGATCCATGTTTTAAAGGTAATAAAGAATATACATCTTTTGATAAAGAAAATGTAATTGACTTTTGTATGGAAAACAATATTAACATTGATAACATAATTGAGTATGAAAGCCAGGAATTAAACAACAATAAAAAAATTATAAATGATCTTTTCAGTGAATTAAATAATCAAAACTTAATCAATGGTTTTATAGTAAATGATGAAGGACTACAGTTTCAAACAAACGAAGGAAAAATGGTTATGATAAAAATCAGGGGGTAGATGAAATATGGAGAACAATTTTAATTTAGAGTGTGAATTTCAAATAGGGGATCATGTACGATTGCTAGAAAATAATAAGAACTATTCGATCCATGAAACGCTAATAATAAAAGACATAATGACGATAACAAGTTTGAAAAATAATGAAACTTTTCTAAGTGTTTTATTATCTGACCAATATAACATTGATCTACAGCCACGATTAATAACAGATATTAGAATAGTTAGGCCTAACGTTAGAAAAAAATAAATATGAATAGGGGGTAAATAATATGTATAAATCTAATAATATGAGTGATCATAATATAACAAGGGATCAGATAGAAGATCTTTTAAAAGTAGATTTTAATGGACCTATAAGAAGTTATAAGAGTTATAAAATAGAAGGTATGACAGAGATAGTACAGGACCAGGTAATAATAAATCAGATTAAGATTATTTTAAATGCAGCAAATAATGATAATAATTTAGATGTGAATAAAACTAATTTTTTTAGTTTTGGGATAGCATTGAAAAATAATGGGTTTACTTTATGCCTGGGATCAGATCAGGCAGTAGATATTTTCAAAGTATATGAAGATGAATTCAATTTATTAATAGATAAAGTTGCTGATATTTTTCAAAGAATACACAGAGAAGTTAAAAAAGCTAGTTTAAATTAGATCCTAGTATGGCCTATAACGTTAAAAGCGTTTTTAGGGGTAATTGTATTAGTGAAGTAAGAAAGTCTTTAGAATGGAAATAAGAAGGGATAAAAGGATAATAGATTTAGTTCGTATGATATTTTTTATTCGACATAAAACAACAAAAACATTTATAATAATATATAAATGTTTTTGATGATAATAACAAAGACTATGAACAAGATCACTTGGGATAAGATAATGATCAACAACTTTATTATAATACTATATATTGTAAGCTGCAAGAGGTTTACAGAAATTAGGTTGTACAAGTTTATGTACAGGCTATAAAAATCTATTGCACAATTTAAGGCGTATTATTATTATTACTTTTTTAATACCAACTATAACTTTTTGCAACTTAAAAATTTATCATATTTCCTATAGATAGAATGATTAGAATAGATGATTAAAACCTAATGATTAAAACCTAATGATTAAGGAAACCAGCCAGCCAGGCAGCAGCCAACGATAAGCAAAAGTAAATACTACCTTTAGGGTGTGTTTTAAGTTTTTAATACTACTTTTAAGGTGTGTTTTAAGTTTTTAATACTACTTTTAAGGTGTGTTTTGAATTTTAATACTACTTTTAAGGTGTGTTTTGATCTTTAGAATATGTTTAACACTATACAATCTAAGCAGTAGACTAAGTAGTAATAATATGATAATCTTAGTATAAGGGGGTTTTATTATGAAAGAAGAATACAGCGTATCAAAGGCCAATAAATTAGTATGTGGAAATAAAAATACTTTATCAGCACTACAACAGAAGTTAATATTAACGCTGGCCAGTTTAGTACAACCTAATGATGATCACTTTAAATTATATGATCTTAGAATAAAAGATTTTCAAAGTTTATGTAAAAATAAAAGTATTAAATATTCAGAAATAATAAAGATCACTAGGGATATCATGAGGGAAGTAATAGAACTAGAAAATGATGAAGGTAATTTATTACAGTGTCACTGGATTGAAAGTGCTATACATATTAAAAAAAAGGGAATAATTAAAATTAAGTTAAGTGATCAATTAATGCCATATTTATTAGATCTCAAAGGACTTTTTTTAAAGTATAAACTTGAAAATATATTGCAAATGAAAAGTAAATACAGTATAAAAATCTATGAACTATTAAAAAATCAGATATATAAAATTGAAAAGTATAAAAAAAATACATATGAAATTTCATTAACTGATTTAAAAAAATATTTAGACGCAGATCTTAAAAGCTATAAATCATATAATAATTTTAAAGTGAAAGTTTTGGAAATGGCTGAAAAAGAATTAAGGTTATATTCAGATGTAAATTTTGAAATTGTAGAAATTAAAACAGGCAAAAAAGTAACTTCAATAAGATTTATATTAGATGATAAAAGTTATGAGAGATCAGCAGCAGGAGAAGAATTTCAACAACTAGCAGCAGAACTAGATCCTGAAGATATTTTCAAAGATCCAGTAGAAGATGAAGTAAAAGAAGATCCAGGAGAAGATCCAGTAGAAGATGAAGTAAAAGAAGATCCAGTAGAAGATGAAGTAAAAGACTTTAATTTAAAAGATCAGTTGAAAAAAAATGGGCTAAGATAAATAGGTAAAAGATGGGGATATAACCAGTAAGAATTTAGGCGAATTGTCCAGGATCAATAGTTACAAAGTTTAGATCCTACTATATCACCTTATCAATAAATAGCTTAAAACGCTTATAAAGGCCCTTAAAAGATACACAATGTTATATGATGATATAATATGTTAGATAAAAGGAAGATGAAGGAAATATTTTATAGATCTAGGCTATTGCCTCTATACTTAGTGTTTTTAAAGTGTTATAATTAAAACATAAAAGTAGTATAAAAAGGAGGCAAAAAATGCGCAATCCTGACGTATGCAATATAGAATTTATTAACAAGTATTTAGGAACTGGCCACCAGGTAAAGCACTTTAAAAGCCCTAGATATAATAAAATAAAAAATAGAATTTTCATGGCCCTTCTATATTCCTTTGACACAAAAACTATAGATATAGCAAATTATAGTAGATGTAATATAAGATCAATTCAGAAGTATATTTATAATGGTAAAATACCTTGCATGGTTACAACTAAAAAAATATTGTTTTATTTTAATATATCTTATGATAGTTTATTTGGGCCACATAGTTGTGTATATCCAATGAGGATCAAAACACTTCAGGAGGCACAGAATCAAAAGTATAATGAAATTAATAATACAGTACCTATAGGGAACAAACTTCTATTTGGGCTACTGTATGTATATCAATTAAGAGCGCAAAACGTAGCTGATGAAATAGGGATTAATTTAAAAACTATGCAGCGTATATTATATACTGATAAAGATCCTAGTGATAAAATAAAGAAAGATTTATCAGAGTTATTTTTAATACCAGTTAACGTATTATTTAATTATGATTATAGATCCAGGAATAATATTAAAAAATAAGAATATTTTCACATAGAAATTATGTGTAGATATTCTTTATTTATTTATTTATATATATTAATTGTTTGCATAAGCGTGCTAAAATGAAATTAGAAACATAATCAATATATTACAAATAAAGGGGATAAGATTATGATGATTGCTACAGGGTATGTAAGGACTTTTGACAAATTAGGACGGTTTGTAATTCCAAAAAAAACAAGAAAACTGCTAGGAATAAGTAAGCTACAGCCCTTAGAAATTTTCGTAAAAGATCAACAGATACGAATAGAAAAATATACTGAAAAATGTAAATTTTGTGGATCTAAAAACATACAAGAAATATTTAAAAAAGTATATATATGTAAAAAATGCTCTAGTGATTTAAGAAGATCAGATAATTATGAAATATTGAAAAATGACTTTAATTTAAAAATTATAAAATAAGAAGGTGAAAAAATGGGGGGCAAAAATGATTTAATAAAACAGGAGTATATCAAAGCAAAAGGAAAAATCAATTTAAAAGATCTAGCAACAAAACATAAAATGAAATATGCAACAGTACGCAGCATTAAAAGCAGGGACAAATGGGACGAGGACATAAACCAGGTAGAGAATAATGCAACAGTAAAACGCAACACTACAGCAAAAGCCTGCAACACTAATAAAGACAATGCAACAGTCGCAACAGTAAATAATAAAGTCGATAAGAATATTAAAAACGAAGTACAGCAGGCCGATCAGTGCAACAATCAAACTGCAACGCCTGCAACAGATCTTGATGAAATAGAAAAAATTGCAACACTTCACATGAAATTAACAAGCAAGCAAATAATCTTTTGTCAGGAATTTATTATTGATTTTAACGGATCAAGGGCTGCTATAGCTGCTGGATATTCTAAAAATTCAGCGAGATCCATAGCAAGTAATTTATTAACAAAACCTAACATTCAAGCAGTTATTAGAAAGTTTCAAAAATGCGCAATGCAGAATTTAGACATAGACACTACAAAAATAATAATGGAATATGCAAGTATTGCATTTAGTGATATAACTAATTATGTGGACGTAGGACGCAAGAAAATAACAACACTAGACAAAGAAGGTAAAAAAGTAACAGCTATTAATGATTATTGCCACCTAAAATTGGGCCAGCTAGTAAATGCTAATACAATTCAAGAAATTAAAATAAGCGATCAGGGAACGTTTATTAAAATGCACGATAAACACAAGGCCCTAGATTTTTTAACTAAGTATGCAGGAATGACTTCTAATGATAACGTAAAGAATATAGAGATACAAAAATTAAAGCTGCTGCAAGCTAAATTGAAAATTGAAGAACAAAAGGGAATTCTAGCAAGCGATAACGGAAATATTGACGAACTAATAAAGTCTATAACTTCAATAGATCTAACTGTTTTCGAGAAAGCTGGTGAAAATAATGGTTAACTGGGGGCTATGGGGTAAAAAGTCAGCGACATTTATACAGAGGCATATAGAGGATCACGCCAGGATCACAATTTTAGAAGGCAGCGTAAGATCTAGTAAAACTGTAACTATGATACCTAAATGGCTACAATACATTAGAGAAGGACCACCAGGGCTACTACTTATGGTAGGAGTAAGTAAAGAAACTATCTATGATAACGTTTTATATGATTTATTTGATACAGTAGGATCAGCGAACTATAAATATAATAGTAATTCAGGCGAACTTATAATATATGGTAGGCGTATAAAAATTATAGGGGCTAAAGATCAAGGATCAGAAAAATATTTAAGGGGAAAAACTCTAGCAGGAGCATATATTGATGAAGTTAGTTTGACGCCTGAAGGATTTTTCTTGCAGCTATTAAACAGATTAAGTATAAAAGGATCAAAATTATTTGCTACAACTAATCCTGATACACCCTTTCATTATCTATATAAAGATTATATTACAGATCAGAAAAAACTGGACCTGGGAATGGTAGAAGTAATTCATTTTAATTTAGAAGATAATCCAAACTTATCAGATGAATATTTAACATTTATACGTCACGCATATAGTGGGCTATGGTTTAAAAGAAATATACTGGGGCTATGGGTGCTGGCTGAAGGTGTAATTTATGGTAGTTTTAGTGATGATATGATAGTCGATATAATACCTGACATAGTAAAATACTGGGTAGGGGTAGATTATGGATCAGCTAATCCTACTACATTTTTATTATCAGGGCTAGGCGTAGATAATAAACTATATATAATAGATGAATACTATCACAATGGCAGGGAAGGTATTCAAAAGTCACCAGCGCAGTATTCTAAAGACTTCATAAAGTGGTCAGATGGTTTAAAAAATACAGTAGGATCAAAAATCAGGCCTGATAAAATATTTATAGATCCTTCAGCTATTGCTTTTGTTTTACAATTATATGAAGATGGAGTAAGAAACGTAGTCAGCGCAGATAACAGCGTAAAATTAGGTATAGAATTGAATACTAATTTAATAGGCGCAGATATGCTAAGAGTAAACAGAAAGTGTAGTAATTTTTTGATGGAGGTGGGAAGTTATGCCTGGGACAGTAAAGCACAAAAACTAGGAGAAGATAAACCAATTAAAATGTATGATCATGTAATGGACGCATGGCGCTATATTACACAAAGCACTAGGAATATATGGGCCAGGTATGTAAATTAAAAAGGGGGTTATTATATGCCATTACCATTAGAAAATTCAGAATGGTTACCTAAATACTGGAAAGATATTTATAACAAATATTATGAGTGGGCTGCTTGGTATAGTTCAGATGTAGAAAGCATTATAAATTTATATTCAGATCATCTTAATCAGCCATATTTACCAGGAAACAAATTAAGACAAACAAAGCTAAAAAAAGAAATACAGACATATTTATTTGTACCAATAGCAGCAGATATAAGCAGCACTTCAGCTAATATGTTATTTAGTGAACAGCCTATGATTAGAGTACCTGACGCCTATTCAGACAACGCCAGCGCCAGCGCAAAAGCTACGCAGGATAGACTTGATGTAATATTAAATAAAGGTATGTTTTATACTAAATTATTAGAGGCAGCAGAGAGCGCAAGCGCACTTGGAGGCGTATTTTTAAAGCCTAACTGGGATATAGAATTTAAAGATATTCCTATCATTGATGTAATACAGGCAGACAAAGCAGTACCTAGTTTTCAGTGGGGTTTTTTAAAAGATGTATATTTTTTTAAAGAAGTTTATGAGACTAAAAAAAATATATGGAGGCTGCTAGAGTATCACACTAAAGGCCAGGTAGAAAATGCTTTATATAAAGGATCTGAAGATAATATAGGAATAAGAGTACCTTTGACAAGCCTATCACATACTGAATTGATTTTAGATATTATACCAACAGGACTTAATGATCTTATGGTTAGATATATACCTAATCTTAAACCGAATAAAAAGTATAGAGGATCAGGGCTAGGTAATTCAGATTTTCAGGGAAACGAAGGCCTATTTGACAGTATAAATACAACTTATACAAGTTGGATCAAAGAAATAAAACTGGGCCAGGCTAGGATAATAGTTCCTGAACAATGGTTAGAACGTAAAAACGGAGAATTTGCATTTAATGCAGATCAAGAAATTTTTACAGCTTTAGATATAGATCCTTTATCAGCGAAGGGCATGGGAATAGATCAGGTCCAGTTTAATCTAAGAGTTCAAGAACACAAGCAGACAGTAGATCAGCTAGTATTGCAGGCTATTACAGATAGTGGTTATAGTCCTCAAAGTTTTGGGCTTAGTATAGTAGGAGCAGCAGAAAGTGGGACAGCTTTAAATATAAAAGAAAGAAAATCAATAATAACTACAGGAAAAAAACAGATCTTCTTCAGGCAGGCCCTAGAAGATTTATTAGAAATGCTGCTGGATATAGATAAAAGAGTATTTAAAACGCCTAACATTGAAGTATTAAAGCCGACTATAGAATTCCAGGACAGCCTAAGTTTTGACTTGCAAGCAGTATCAGGAACTATTGAAACATTGAACAGAGCGCAGGCCATAAGTACCAGGGTTAAAGTACAAATGGCCCACCCTGAATGGGACAAAAATTCTATTGATAATGAAGTGAATTCGATTTTAACAGAAACAGGACAAGCACCAATTAATATAGATAGTATTCCAACTTAGAAGGGGGATAATATATGCCAGGGATTAATGCTAATACAAATAGAATACTGGCGCAACAAGTAGTAGATCTATACAGCGCAGCAGAAAATAATATACTGGAAAAAGTTAGTAAAAGATTATCTAAGAATACAGCAGATGATCCTGCAAACTGGCAGCATAAAAAATTATTACAAATTCAAAAAATGCGAGATGATGTAAAAGAACAGATCAGCGTCCTAGATTTAGAAATGCCTAAAGAGGCAAACGGAATTATAGCAAAAGGGTATAAAGAGGGCCTAAATTCAGTTGACGCAGATTTAAAACGCCAGGGAATAGCAAGGACTAAAGAAGGTGAACTATATTTTAGTGATCAGATAGGGATAGTAGAAACTGAAGTTAAAATAGCTTTTGCTAAAGTAGATACTACAAAGGTAGACGCATTAGGCAAGGCCCTAACAGATCAGTTAAAATTAACTCACCCACAAATTATAAGGTCTACTGATGATATTTACAGGCAAGTTATAGCAGAAAGCGTATCAACAACGTTAACTGGATCAGGCACATTAAGGGACGCAGTTCAGGGATCACTAAATAAATTCGCAAACAAAGGCGTTTCAGGTTTTGTGGATAAGGCTGGAAGAAACTGGACATTACAAAGCTATAGTGAAATGGCTTGCAGATCTAATTTAGTTCAAGCTAATCTAGCAGGAACGCAGGACAGAATGGACGAACTTGGCGTGAGTTTAGTGATCGTATCATATCACCCTGGCAGCAGCGATTTATGTTTACCTTATGAAGGTAAAGTTTTAATTCAAGATGAATAAAAGTGTATTGTAAAATACTAGAAACGAGTGTATTATTTAATTATAGACATAATATTGAAAAAATTTTACACTAAAATTTTATGTAAAATAATAACACCATTCAATATAACTCTTATTATATTGAATGATGTATAAAGATGTAAAATGTTATATAATACAACTAATATAAAATAATAGGAGGCGTTTATCAATGTCAAAAACCAGCGTAGTAAATGCAGAGCAAAAAGCAATATTAACAAAAGCGTTCCCAAAAAGTAAAGATCATACAGTAAAAGAAGGATTATCAGAAAAACAAATAGATTATTTATCTAATAAAATAGCAATAGAACTTAGAGAGCAAAAAGCAGGACCTATTATTAAAGATCTTTTCACTAGATTAATGGCTGTGTAGTATGGCTAAATATGGAACGTTATCAAATGCTATAGCGAATGGATTATTTCACCCTAACTGTAAACATAGCGTATCTATATATGTAGAAGGTATAAGCACTAAACCAGCTAAACCTAGTAAAGAAGATCTAGCAAGAGAGAAAGCATTATATGAGGCAAAGCAGCACCTTAATTATATTAACAGAATGATTGTACAATGGAAAAACAGGGTTAGCGTATCTTTTATTGATAAAGATATAAAACTATCAAAGGCAAAACTTCAAGAGTGGTATGCAATCAGAAGGGAATTCAGAGCAGAATGGCCTGACGCTTAAAAAAGGAAGTGTTTTATATTAGTCAATTATGTGTTATATCATTAGGACATAAATTTTATATAATGAATTTATTTTTAAATCAACACCAGCCAACACCATACGATACAAAAGACGCAGCCCTGGCAGAAATAGATCTTCAGGAAGATATGTGTGATTATATGTGTAGCAGCAAAGACGAGTAGAAGGGATAAAATTATGATTAAAATATGTGTAACAATGAGACATGGGGAAATGGAAATATATTCAGTTGACCACGCAAAAGATCCTACAGTATGCGCTGCTGTATCAGCCATATTGGAAACAGCAGTTTTGGGCCTGCAAGCAGTTAGTTATAAATACCCTGATGAAATAGAACTAGAGATAGTTGACAAGCAAGAGGCCCTACAGTAAGGGCTATATAAATGGCTGGGGAAACGTAATCCATAAAAACGGAGGTAACAAAAATGTTATTGAAATTAAAAAAACTATTCAACTTTAATTTATCTTTATTTGGTGAAACAGATCCACCAGCAGGAGATCCACCAGCTATAGATCCACCAGCAGGAGATCCACCAGCAGATCCACCAGCAGATCCACCAGCAAAAGATCCTTTTGCAAGTTTTCCTGATGAAAAATCTTTTATGACTAGAATTCAGAGAGAGGCAAAAAAACAAATGGCTACACTTTTGCAGGGTATGGGCTTAAAAGATGAAACAGCATTAAAAGCAATGTTAGATGATAAAGCAGCAAAAGATCTAGAGGGCAAGACAGATTTAGAAAGAGCAATACAACGCCAGCAGGATCTAACACTAGAAAGAGATCAGGCCATTAATAAAAACAATTCATACTTACGTAATAATGAAATTAAACAAGCAGCTACAGCAGCAGGAGTAAAGCCTGAAAAAATATCATATTTAATGAAATTAATGGACTTAGAAAGTTTGGATATAGTGGAAGGTAAACTAGATGATGTAGCTGTAAATGGTCAGATTAAAAAGATTTTAGAAGATATTCCTGAACTAGGTACAATTAAAACAGAGTTACCAGGAACTGGTGGAGGATCATTCAATGGAGATACAAATAAAGAACCATTAAGTTATGATTTAATTAGAAAAATGAGCGCTGAAGAAGTCACAAAAAGGTTACCTCAAATTAACGAATTTATGGCAGCTCACCCTTTAAAAAAATAAAAACTAGGAGGATCTTAATATGAAAAAATTAAATTTTGTACAAGAATTCAACGCACGAACTAATCTTAATAAAAATTTCAAAGCAATAACACTTAATAGATTTACAATCAATAACTTTATTCCAGCAGTATGGAGCGCACAGCTACTAGTAACACTAAAAGACGCTTTAATTTATGGCCAACCTTCTGTAATTAATAGAGATTATGAAGGTGAAATCAGCGTGTATGGCGACACAGTTAAAATTAATGGTATAGGTGAAGTTACCATTGATGACTACGCTAAAAATACAAATATTGGAGATCCTGAAACACTCACAGATACAAGCAGGACACTATTAATTTCACAATCTAAATATTACAATTTTCAAATTGACGATATAGACGCAGCACAACAGAACCCAAAAGTTATGCAGCAAGCTATGGCAGAGGCAGCTTATGGCTTAGCAAAAATTGCAGATAGTTATATAGCAGGATTATATACAGAGGTAGCAGCAAGTAATTTATTAGGAGCAGTAGGAGCGCCTATTGTATTTACAGCAGTAACAGACGCATATGACGCTTTAGTAGATTTAGGAATTTTACTAGATGAAAGTAATGTGCCTACGATTGGAAGATTTGTCATAGTACCTAGCTGGTATCATGGACTATTACTCAAAGATGATAGATTTGTAGCAACAGGAGATCAGACAGCAGAAACTACTAGAATAAATGGTATGGTAGGCGAGGCTGCTGGCTTTATGATTATGAAGTCTAATCAAGTACCTTTTGCAACAGTAACAACAGAATACAAAGTAATTGCAGGGTACAATGGCGCTTGGAGTTATGCAGAACAAATTAACAGCACAGAGGCATATAGACCTGAAAAACGTTTCGCAGACGCACTAAAAGGGCTTCATCTTTATGGCGCAAAAGTTACACGCCCAACAGCTTTAGCAGTATTGATAGTAAATAGGCCAGCACTATAGTATAAAACTATAAACGGATCATAACTTGATCCGTTTTCTTAAAATAAAATAATAGGGGGAATTAAAATGGCAAGACAAGTATTACCAATTAATCAGATGGTAGCAAATGATTTTTTAAATACAGCAGCTTTACCACTAGTACCAGTAGTCGCAGATGGTTGTATAGTTGACGCAGGATTAAGTGAACAATTAATGTTAGTAGTAACACAAACAAGTGGAGCGCCTAAAAACGTTACTATAAAATCAATTTATGGTACAGCAAGTGATAAAGTTTTTCAACTTGCAGCAACAACAGGCAGGGCAAGTATTTTATTAGAGGGCATGAGATGGGAAAACATTACAGGGGCAGATAAGGGTAAAATTTATATTGATTTTGAAACTGGGTTTGTAGGGACTATTTTTGCTTTAGGAACTTTAAAATAAAAGATCCAGGTTTAAAAGTTAAGTATTATAAAAACCTGGAAACTGGGGTTATATGGTCAACGTCTAATAAAGATCTAGTAAATAGGCTAGAAAATGATGAAAATTATATAATCATAGAAGATATAAAAGGCGCAGCAGAAGATAAAGCTGCTGGGCTTTTTGTACTTCCTGAAGATCCTATAAATGATCCTGAAAAAAATGGCCCTGAATACCCTGGAATATTTAAAAATGAGATCCTGGAAGGTAAAGAAGAAAAGTTCGTAGATCCTAGCCTGAAGGAATTAAAAAAAAGTAGAAAGAAAAAATAGATCCTAAAAAGGAGGTTTAATTGTGAAGTACAATAAAACTAAAGTTACGCCATCTTTTGCAGTTAATGAAGTTGTAATAATTAAAAATATAATTGGAGAAAAATCTAATTTATGGGTATTGACTGGTAATATTTGGATTGATTTAAATGGTAGATCAGATTTAACAGCAGCAAATGGATTTTTGTTAACTGAAAATACTATAATTAATTTAGATACTATGGGGGATATAAGTTTAATTTCTGACGTAACTGGCGCTACTGCTCAAATAATGGAATGGAGCGTGAGTTAAAATGTTTAACAATACTAATTTTACTAGAGGTGGATCAGGTGGAGACAGTGGTGGTGGTAGTAGTGCTTTTGATGGGATTATTTTTAACAATAGAGTACAATTATTTGGTACAACAAGTAATTTTTATACACCATTACCATTTGGTACATTGCGATATGGTAATCCTGCCTATATTGACCTTGCAGCGCACCCATCTAGATTTACAGTTATAAAAGATGGTTATTATTATTGTAATGCTAAAATATTCAATACTGGCACATTTATTATGAGATATGCAGTCACCATTAATAGTTCGGTTGGGTGTGAAATTTTGATTGAGGCTAGTAATGAAGTTAATACGATTGATGGAGTTGTTTACGCAGAGACAGGAGATTTTATTGAATTTAGCGTAGTAATAATTGGGGCTTCAACCACAGTTAGGATGTTACAAGGGGCATCAATTCATTATATAGGTAGTTAATAGGTGAATAAAAAATAAAATAAAATGAGGTGGTATAAATAAAATGATTAATATTAAAGCAGGAAATTTATCAAGTGGTAATCCAATAACAGAAACAACACCTCAACTATTAACACAACTTTTAATTAAAGAAGTCACACTAACAACAACAGCGCAAGATCTTTTTGTTGGGGTAGATATTTTAGCAGATAGAAAACAATTATTAGTTATTAATGATAGTTCAAAACTTATATACTTAAATAAATTTACGCCCTTTACATTAGATGGTAACAATATGATTGCATTTAGTGGTGAAAATATAACTTATGATTTGGGTATAGATATAGACACAGGACTACCAATGCGAATATATGCAAGAACAGCAGAAGGAACAACTAAAATAAGAATATTCGAGGTGAAATAAAATGATAGAAAGTAATATATCAAACCAAAGACCTTACTTTTTTCAATTCTTATATGCTGGAATAATGTTTAATGCAACTGCTATATATGCAATGCCAGCAAACGGAACAATTTTCGTAGAATTTATAGTGCCAGCTACTAAAGTTATGCACTTAATAAACAGAAGTATTACCGTTGACAAAGGTGGCCCATATACAGTAGAACTATTTGAAGCACCAACAGTAACAGATGGAACAACAGAATTTACTTGTTATAATTTAGATAGACGTTCTACAAATTTATGTACTGGAATTTTTTATACTAATCCAACAGCAGTTAGTGGTGGAACTTTACTGTTTAGAAATTTAATAGCTACAGGAGACAAGAAAAACGGTATCGGTGGAAGTGCTGCTGCTGGTGAATTTATTTATAAAGCGAATACTAAATATGTTTTAAGAATATTAAACGGAAGTAATGAGGCTGCAACAATAAGCCTAGATTATACCTGGTATGAAAGCACTAACTAATTTAATATAAGACTAAATAAAAATGAGGAGGGCTAATATATGGCGTCAAGTCAAGTTTTATTGCAGGATCTAATAGACACAGGACTAGAGGCAACTTATGAGGCAGCTAATGTAGATGGGAATTTTTTTATTAATAATAATCAAACTTGTTTTCATCTCATAAACGCAGCAGTAACACCAGTAACAGTAAATATTATAAGTAGAAGGCCTGATAATTTTGGGATCACACATAACCAAACTGTAACAGTGCCAGCCAGCAGCGAGACAGTAATTAATTATATGAGTAAAAGAAGATTTAACGATATAAGTTTATATACAGATATTACCTATTCTTCAGTAGCAACTTTAACAGTCGCAGCTTTGAAAGTGAGGGTATAATATGAGCCAGTCAACAAATTTAGTATATATTCCAGCAGCTTTAAGTATGAGTTTATACAATGATGGAGATACAATATTTTTTATAAAAAATGATGGGGGATCTCCTATAACAGTTACAGCAGACAGCGTAGAGATATGTAACCAGGGACTAGATCACAATGTAGATATAATAGTAACAAACGCAGAGGCTAGAGCGTGTGGGCCATATCCAGTAGAACGGTTTAATGATGGAACTGGACATATAACTTTAAATTTTAGTGCTATTACTTCAGTAACAATAGCAAGCGCATATTTAAATAAATAAATAAGGGGGCTATATTATGGCAGTAGTATATGCAACGCCTACACAAGTAGCTGCTTTTATTGGAATTCCAGTTATAGATCTACCAGCTAATATTTTAACTTTAATTATGAGAGCGCAAGAATTAATGGACTATATGACTTTAAATAAAATAAATGACTACTGGCTAGATCCTACAGGGACGTCAATAGATGATGTAGAAGTGGCCCTGGCAGCGCAGAACGCAACAGCAGCACAAATTGAATACTGGTTAAGTATAGGAACAGATACAGATATAATTAATGCAGGGAATATTGCTAGTTTTGGGATAGGCAACTTTTCAATGAATTTTGGAGGATCAGGATCAGGATCATCAAGTGCAAGTATGGCTATATTAGCACCCAGGGCTAACAGATATTTATTTTTAGTGGGCCTAATGTATAGAGGCGTTTGGCGTGCTTAATAAAGGGGGGGTATATATATATGTTTAATATTCCTAGTTTTTTATTAACACAGAACGCAACAGTAGAAGTTTACCTGGGGCAGAACGCATATGAGGATCTATTCACAGGATCTACAGCTATTAAATGTAGAGTAGAACCAATGGCACAAAAAATCATTGATCCTAACGGAAATGAAGTTGTAAGCACAGCAAGAATGTTTATAAGCCCAGGTGTGAATATAACAGCACAAAGTAAAGTTTATTTTGAGGGACACGCCTATATAGCAATATCAGTTCAAAAACAATGGACTATAAATAGTTATAGTCACCAGGAAGTGCTTTTAAAATGAGTGTAAAAATAAGATCATCTTCAAGAGTTCCTGAAATAAATGCAAAGATAAAAGCAGCAGCAGTAATATCAGTAAGAAAAACAGCAGAAATTTTGCTGGAAAAATCAAAAGATCATGTGCCACACGATAAGGGGACACTTGAAAATAGTGGATCAGTAGACTATATAGAAACACCACCAACAGCCAGCGTGTTTTATGATACGCCATATGCTATAAAACTACATGAACACCCTGAATATAAATTTAAAGGTAAAGGCCAGGGGAAATGGTTAGTAAATGCAAAAAATAATAATGTTAATACATTAAAGGCAGCTATGCAACGATTTATGAAGGAGGGGCTGAAGTAATGCTAGTATCAGAAATGGCTGAATATTTACAGAGTAAAAATTTGGGAATATTTGATGAAGTAGGAAACACAGGAGACATTTTTATTTATACAATGCCTAGCAGCCCTGACAATGTGATAGCACTTTATAGTAGAGGTGGAACACAAGCAGATAGTAAGCTGGGATATGATCCTTTAAGCGTACAGATTATGGTAAGGGGTATTTATGCAGTAGCAACACATGATAGAGCGCAGAATATTTATAATACGCTGCATGGTTTTCATAACAATACATTTATAAACAATGGGACTTGGATCGTAAGCTGTATTGCTGATCAAAGTGGACCTAATTATATTAGTAAAGATGAAAATAAAAGATTTGAATTCAGTTTGAACTTTACAGTAGAAATTAAAAATTTTGAAGGGGGTAGAAATAATGGCTGTAACTAAAGTATTAGCTAGAGATTGGGAATTTAGTATTAATGATGGGACTTTTGCAGTTCCAGTGTGGGTTGACGTAACGTGTGGTTTAAATACATTTACATTTAGTAATAGTAAGAATGACGCAGATACTACAGAGTTTTGTTCTAATGGCTACATGGAGCATATAGTGGCAAGTAGAGGCGTAGAGATCAGCGCAGAGGGTTTCTTTTTAGAAGATCCAATGACAGGGGACAGATCAACAGGGCAGGAACTTATTGAAGTTTTAGCAGCATTAACAGGAAATGATAGTCTAGGAGATTTTAAATTAACATCACCAGGAGGATCAGGACGCAGATTTTTTGCAAGCATAGTATTAGCTGATGTAGGTGGTGGAAATGATGATCCAACTACTTGGGGCTTTACAATGACAGTAAGTGGTAAACCTACAACAATTTAATCAAATTTAATAAATATTTAGAATTCATCTATCACTATATAACATCATATATCATTTAAGGCCCTTAATATCAATTATAAGCGATTATATGAGGGCCTGATATAGTAGGATCAAAACATTATAACTATTGATCCTGGACAATTCGCCTAAATTCTTACTGGTTATGTGTCCAGGCTTTACCAATAAACTAAAATCAAAGGGGATAATATAATGGCTAAGTTTAAAGATTTTGACAAGTTTTATGAGGGTACTAAAAGTGTTTTATTAGTGTTTTCTTTATTCAATACTAAGTATACAATGCCTGCAAGTATGCCTGCTAAATTAATGATCGAGATCCTAAGAGGACAAAAAGAAGATGATTTAGATCCAGGCCTACTACTTGGAATTTGTGAGAGTTTACTTGGTAATAAACAACTAGATGATTTAATGACAAAAGGGTTTACAGTAGATCAGATGGAAGATGTGATAGAGTGGGCAGCAGCAGAATATGGCAATACAGATCTAGTAAAGAAAGAGCCAGGAGAAGATGAAGTAAAAGCAGGAGGCACAAGCGCAGCAAATTTTCCAATACAAAAGTAGTCGATATTATTATAGATTGGGCCATGATAGAGGCAGATTTTATGCGAGAATACAGCATGGATCTGTCTTTTGCTATAAGTAATATAAGTTGGCGAAGGTTTGAACTACTTTTGGATAATTTAAGTATTAATAGTAATACAGTAAACACAATACAGCAGCGCAACGAAGGCAAGGCTGCACAGACAAGCAGCAAGGCTAAAAGAGATTCAATATTAAATCAATACTTATAAGGAGGCGCACTTATGGCTTTAAATATAGGGGAATTATACGCAACAGTAACAGCCGATACAGGCAAGGCCCAAAAAAGTTTAAATGAGTTTGGGAAAAAACTTTCTGCAAAAGGTGAAAGCATGAAAAAATTTGGTGGATCTTTAACTAAAAATATTACAGCACCAATAGCAGGAGTGGCCCTGGGTGTATTAGCAGGAATTAAGTCTTTTGGTAATTATGCAGATAGTTTGCTGGATCTTCAAAGTCAGACAGGGATCACCACAGATAATCTTCAAAGATTAAGGCAAGTGGAAAAGGACGCAGGAATAACACAGGACACACTAGCAAATTCAGCACTTGAACTATCTAAAGGTTTAATAAGCGTATCAGGAGGGGCAGGGAAATCAGCGCAGATATTAAAAGAAATGGGCATTGAAACAACGAAGTCTAATGGCGAATTTAAAGCTGGGGACGTATTGCAGCAGGAGGCTATAAAAACTTTAGCAGGAATGACAGACAAAACAAAAAGAAATGCTTTTGCTCAAAAGTTATTTGGTGGCCAGTATAAAGATATGTTAGTAGTTATAGATGGAGGCGCAGAGGCTTTTGACGCCAGTATAAAAAAAGCTGACGAACTAGGTGGAGTAATTAGTGGGCCTACATTAAAGGCAGCGAACGAGGCTAGGAAGTCATTTAATGATATGGGAACAGCTATACAATCAAAACTTTTTGCAGCACTTGGAGAATTAATGCCCTTATTCCAGGACACGCTAGTACCTTTATTTATGGACAAAGTAATACCAGCTATAACTGGGATAATAACTAAAGTTGGGGAAGTTGTAACATGGTTTACCAGTTTAGATGGTAGCACGCAGAAGATGATTGGAATAATGATATTATTATTAGCAGCATTAGGCCCTATTGTTACTATAGTAGGGACACTTGCAACAGTAATAGGTTTTTTAATGTCACCAATAGGGTTAGTAGTTTTAGCAATAGTAGCAGTAATAGCAATAGGCGTATTATTATATAAAAACTGGGATCTAATAAAAGTTAAAGCAAGTGAGTTTGGGACAGCTATTAAGGATAAATTTAATGAAATTAGAGCAGCTATAGCAGCAGCTATAACTAAAGCAGTAACAGCAGTTACAACTAAGTTTCAAGAAATGTATAATGGAGTTACAACCAAAATTCAATCTATAAAGGATCGAACTTCAGAAATTTTTAATGGTATTAGAACAGCAATATCAAATGCAATAGCAGGAGCAGTAGACGCAGTAAGCACTAAGTTTCAAGATATGTATACTAAAGTAGTAAACAAAGTAACATCTATTAAAGACAGAGTATCAGAAATCTTTACCAGCATAAAAACATCTATAACAGATAGGATAGATGAGGCAAAAGAAAAAGTTAAAAATATTATTGACACAATCAAAGGATATTTTACAGGCTTAAAATTAAAAATACCTAGTATAAGTCTACCGAGACTACCAAAACTACAAGTGACAGGAGAATTTGGAATTAATCCACCTTCAATACCTAAGTTTAGATTTATGGCTAAAGGTGGTTTTGTAAAAAGGCCAACGTTTGCAGCTTTAGCAGAGAGAGGCGCAGAGGCAGTAGTCCCACTAACAGGATCACCAGCCGATAAGTTCGCAGGGGCTTTCTTATCTAGGCTGAAAGGATTAGGTGGTGGATCTCTAAGTGGTGGTAACGGAATAACAATCAATATTCAAGGAGACGTAAAAGATCCAGCAGCGTTTGCAAAAATGATCAGTAGAGAAATACAAAAAGAAACAGAAAGAAAAACTAGAGCCAGGGGGCGATAAAATTGGATCTATATTTATTTAATCAAGACGAACAATTAACACATATTCTGAATAATGAAGATCTATTAACAGTTATACACACAGAAAAAACTACTGGCGAAAATACTTTAGATGTAGTTATGCTAGATAAGATCGTCAAAGCAGAAGGAATAAAAGAAGGAAATTTTTTAGCTTTTTATGATTTAGACAATGATTTTATAATGTTTGAAATTTTGCGAATAGAAGATGAAGAAACTTCAGGAGGCATTACAAAGAAGATTTTTTGCGAAAATGTTTACTATGAATTAAGAGATAATGTTATAGAGGATCTAACAGTATTACAGGCTACAGCTATTAGTGCTTTAAGCGCAGCACTAGCAGGCAGTAGATGGAGCGTAGGAGATGTAGACGTATTTGGAATATATCAGCAAAACTTTTATTATCAAAGCAGCTTGCAGGCTATAGAAGATATTAGAACACGCTGGCAGTTTTCAGACGCTAATGGCGCTAAAAGTTCAGGCGTCTTTAAATATCGTCTAACACTTACAGGAAATGTAATAACAGGAAGGACAGTGGACTATAAGCAGCAGATAGGAGCATATAGGGGCAAGCGTGCTGTAATAGGTAAAGACATAACAAGCATTAAAAGGATCGTAGATAATACTGAATTAATAACAGCGTGTTATGGTCGAGGTAAAGGCGAGGAAGTACAAAGTGATAATAACACGCTAGGCGTTAACATAAGCCAGGTAGGGAATAAATCAGTAGAAAAAAGAGTGAGCTTTTCGACTTCTATATGGGCTAATGATTTTCCAACATTTTTAAATAGTAGCTTTAATGTAGATTTAAGTCAATGGAATATAAATTCAGGAACTATAGTTCAAACTTCAGAAAGATATTTTAGAGGCACAGGAAGTGCAAAAATTACAGACACAGTAGGATCAAGTCTATTAGTATCAGATTTATTTACAGTTACAGCAGGCCAGCGAATAGGTTTAAATGTATGGGTGAATACACCAACTACTATATTAGTGGGCCAGCAAAAACAAAGCAGAGTATATTTATTTTATTATATAGGTGGCGTATACAATACAGAAAGTTCTATAGTTTACAGCCCTATTAATCCTAATCAATGGGAAATTATAGAATATGACGATATAGTACCAGCAGGGATAGATGGGATCAAGTTTGGGCTTGGGACTAATACAGATGACGCAGAGGCAGGAAATATTTATTTTGATGAATTCAATCCAACGCAGCCAGTAAATAAACCAGCAGGCCAGGAATTTGTTCAAGATGATACAGCCCTTTTATTATATGGCAGGGCTGGGGGAACAATAAACAGAATGGGATTTTTTTATGATGATGAAGAACAAAAATCTAATAATTTATTACAGAAAACATGGGACTTTTTACAACAGAATAACAGCCCTAAAATAACCTATGAGGCTAATATATTAGATTTAGAAAGTTTACTAGGATATGAACATGAAAAAATGAGGCTAGGAGATCTTATTTTATTATTAGATGAAAATTTTAGAATTCCAGTAGATATTTCATCTAATATTATAGAGATGGAAAGGGATCTCTTATTACCTGAAAACACTAAAGTAACACTAGGAAACTATTTAAGATATGTAGCAGATATAAACCAAAAGCAGCAGGACCTAGAAAGAAAAATATCAGCACGCCAGGACGTATGGGACAGATCAAGTGCTTTTGAAACAAGTATAGAAGGAACTAGAATGAGAATGGTCAGTAAAGATGGAGAGTTTTTATCTGTTATAAAATATGAAGATGATAGTATACCACCTAATTTAATAGGTTACTTCTCACCTGAAGAATTTTCATATTCTCGAATAAGATCTGATAGCTTTATAGGCCAAAACATTATCAATGTAGTTCAAGATCCTATTGATTATTATATTGACAGTTACGCAGGAGATGATACAAATACAGGGCTGGTAGGCTTTCCATATAAAACTATTAGCAGGCTTTTGGCTAAAGATACTATACCTAAAATTATGTTAGAAGAAATAAACGTATATATTACAGATACTAGTCCAGGAGGACCTGGCACAACGCCATATGAAGAAGATGTACGCTTTGAAGGATTGCTAGGATCAGGGTTATTATATCTAAATTTTGGGGCTGATGTAGTCTTAAATGGATCTATTAGATTTATAAGTTGTTCAAATAGGATAGAAATAAAAGGAGAATTTTCAGCACCTAATATTTTATATGGCTTTATAACCACTACAAATGGTAATACACCTATAAGATGTGATAATTGCACGCAAGTAGTTGTTAGGTATATGTGGTGTGACGCTAACGAACTATCATTGAGGGCTGGCGCAGCTTTTGGATCAAATATTGAATTCGTAGATAGTAATTTTGATGGGGCTACAGTATATGGGTTAGACGCTAGTAACAATAGTCAGGTAGAAGTAGTTAGATGTACTGGAAATAATCCTTCTGCAAATTTTGGTTGTATTGCAAGAACAGCGTCCCTCATGGGTTGTTTTGGATCAGTACCAACAGCCATAAATGGAACAACTTCAGGACACGATACAGGAGGCATTTTATCACCTTCAAGTCAGACAGGCGAAACAGCTATTGTAGGAGTAGCAGCACCAGGAACAGTAATACCACCACCACCACCACCAGTTCAAGTAACAGCCACTAGCACTATAAGTACAAGCAGTTCATGGCGCTATAATTATAATTTATGGCGAACTGATAATGACGATATATACCAGGGTAGCTGGGGCTATGGAAATCATTTGGGACTTATGTTATTTTCAACAGGGACAACGTTTAGTACAGTAGCAGCAGCAGCAACAACAATTAAAAGTGCTGTATTATATATAAAAAGATTAAATAATGGAGGCTATGCAACAGCAGGCAGCGTAAGAGTTTACGGACATGATAGAACAACAAGGCCAACACCTTGGAATAATAGTTATTTAAAGCGAAACTATGGAAATTTATTTACTATAAAATGGGGTGAGACAGTAGCTGTAACAATGCCAGCGCAATTTTTATTAGATGTAAATTCAGGACTAGTAAAAGGACTTGCCATATATCAAAGCACACAAACGCCATATATTAGACTATCAGGAGATTCAAAGTATGCTACTAGAGTTGTATTCAAGTATGAATAAAAGGGGGATTATGTGTGGTTATTTTTAATGGAGTAGAAGAAACTTTTTATGGGCTAACTACTAAAGATATATCAAAGTCAGTTTTAGCACCAGTTGAAAATAGATTTATAAGAAAAACAGCAGCAGACGGATCTTTTGATTTTGGATCTTTTCTTGGTAACAGGGTTTTATCTATTACTTTTCAAGACGTCACAAGCCAAACAAAAACAGAGTTATATAATAATATGCTGCAAGTAGCAGCTTGGTTATATCCTTTAGACAAAGAAAGTAAAAGGCTAGAGATCACAGGAGAGTGTGGAGAAGATGGGAAGTATTATATTGCTAAAGTAGATGGAGACACAGTTTTAGAAGAAATTTTAGAATATGGAATGGTAACAGTAAATTTTGTATGTGTAGATCCTTATAAAAAAGCTAACGATCAGAATTTTATGGCTGGGGGCG
>JGI1221J13441_10000157_pt1 | contig 33724 bp, 40 predicted proteins | sample LakVidmifraction_4_FD_13441 | JGI IMG/M metagenome (IMG submission 13441) | reverse complement strand
CGCCGCCTACGCCGCCGACGCCCCCGCCGCCTACGCCTCCACCGCCGCCGCCTACGCCGCCACCGCCGCCGCCCACGCCGCCTACGCCCCCTCCTACGCCGCCTACGCCTACGCCTACGCCGCCGCCTACGACGACGACGCCGCCGACATTAGGCGGCAGAGCCAAGCAAAGACCGCGGACATTGTGCGTAAGCACTACCCGGTCGCTCCGAAACTTTCCCCCGACCAGTCGGGCGAAGGGGGTGGGGAATGAGTGTGCCCGCAAAAATGAGAGCGGCCCGGCTGCGACACTTGGCCGCCTGCGTCCAGTCTGGCGCGTTAGTCGGTGCCGATCAGGACGAAGCTAAGCGGTGGGCAGAGGTCTTACTTGACGCGGCGAATCTATGCGACGCGGTGGTGGCGATGCGAAAAAACTCGCCACACTACGGGATCACGTTGCGTAAGTTTGCAGAAATGGCGGAATGCAGCATGCTGCAGGTTTCGGGCTGGTGCCACGAGCCGACGGACGCCCCGGCCGATTTTGTACGTTACGCACAAACAACGAAAGGCGGTGCCTCTTGACCCTCACCCACGACCATATTGTTGACGCCAACAAAAAGGTCACCCCCGACCACCTCGAAGCGATCAAGGCGCGGCTACGCAAGGCGACGCCTGGGCCGTGGCGAGATTTTACTCATGAGTACCCCGAGGCGGTTGCGAATAGTACAAAACCGAATTACCACGGGACAGGCCGTTATCGATACAAGCGTTTCTTGTGTCTTATTGCCCATAGCGATGTGAGGGGACAAGCGGTTAACCCGGATACGGACTGCCCCATACGGGTGGATTTGTGGGATTTTACAAAGGTAGTGTGTATTCCTTGGAACGACAAAAGTAATGTAAAAACCCAGGCCGAGGGCGTAGTTACGCCACACGACCGGGCGCTGATCGCCAACGCCCCCACCGACCTCACCACCCTGATCGACGAGGTGGAGCGGCTGCGGGCGGACCGCGACCATTGGCGAGCGAACCACGCGGATATGGTCGCGCACAACGCGATGCTGCGCGACCGCCCGGACTTGCCCGCGGATCGACTGCCCCAAACCGCACGGTACGAGGCCGAGATCAAGCGGCTGCGGGCCGAACTCGCCGAATCGAAATATGAGCACGCCAGCGACGTGTTCGGCGAATCCTCACACCGCGAAGCCGACGACCTGCCCGGCTGGTATTGCCCGTACACCTCGGCGAGCAAGTGGGCGGCGGGCGAACTAGTGCGCATGAAAAAGATGGAAGAACACGCCGAACGAAAAGGCTTTTACCGGCCGATTTTGGAGGGGGTTGAGCATGATTGAATTTGAACTACCGATCCGAACCGTGAGCGAGGCGAATCTTCGCGGGAGCTGGCGAAAACATGCCGCCCGGCGGAAACAGCAGCGGGCGGCCACGGCTTTAATGATGCGGCCCTACCTCCATGACTTGCCGAAAAAGCCGTGGACCATCACCCTCACACGGATCGCCCCGCGAATGCTCGACTCGGATAATGCGGTCGGCGCACTTAAGCACGTCAGGGACGGGATTGCCGACGCGACCAGCATCGACGACGGCGACCCCGCGCACCGTTGGGTTTACGGCGACCAGCAAAAGCGGCCGAAGCGAGAAGGCGACCCGAGCGTGCTGATTCGGATCGCCGCGACGGATCAGGAAGCGGTGTTGATCGGGGGTGGGGGATGAAAGCAACGTGGCTACTTAATACAAATCAATCCGGCGAACATCGCTGCGCATACTGCGGGCATCCGTGCGACGACACCCGGCCGGCGCAAATCAAAAAGACGTGGAGCGACTGGCCGGGCCTCGCCGACGCTTCCGCCGTCTACCGTTGCCAGGGTTGCGAACGGGCGATGAATGAGCGTATGGATATGCCGGGACGCGACAAGCCGCAAAAAGTGCGGAACTATTCGTGGCTGATTGAATCCGGCGGCGAGATGACACCGGCCACAAAAGGCCAAATACCCGCGATCCGCGAATGGGCCGTTGAACCGCCCGAGCCGCCTTACGCGCTATGCATTGCCACAAGTGGGCAGAAACAATTGTTGTACCGAACGCCGGTTTGTCTTGACGCGAACAACTGTGTGCTTACGCTCGAAGCGGAAATTATCAACTACGTCCCCGGCGAACTATATAACGCCCTGATTGTGGCCGACCGAATCAGCGCCGCCTCGGGGAAGGTTTGCCTCTCCGAACCTGTCGGGGTGATGATGGCGTCCCGAATTATGGATTATTACTCCGACGGCGAATCGCTTGTTGATTCGTGGTCCGCTATCCAACCGACGCCTTTGGGGCGATTGGTGGCGTTTCTTGCTCTCCCGAAGGAAAAGGCAGCAGAAAAACATGCAGGCGACATTATCAAAAGAGACGTTCCGGCAAAAGCTGGCGGGGCTGGCCGATCCGGTCCAGGACAAGAACAATCCCTTTGGGTTCAAACAGCAGGCGATTAGCCTCGCGGTCATCATGGCTAGTCTATTTAGCGATTCGCTGGACCGAAAAACATTGTGGGAACGAATCGGAAGCGGCCTGAAGGCATCGGCTCAAAAGCGGCCTGAAGGTGGTGACGGCATGATTGCCGCAGCGCTGGATCATGTTTTAGCCGAGCCCGGCCGGGCGGCAACGCTCGGAGAACTCAACGAACTGATCGCCGGTATCGCGGGGCAGGACGAAGAATGGAACCGTGGATGGTCGGCCTACCTGCTCCGACACGCAACCATCGTAACCGTCCACGCACGCGCCAAATGGCAAGACATCAAGGAGGCCAAAAATGCAAAGTGATTTAACAATTGATTTGATGTTCGAAGCGATCTCGCCCATCACCCACATGAGCGGGACCGAAGGCAACGAAGCGGTGCTCATGCGCGAGCCNGTTGCGNGCGGCGGAACGATTGCGAGTGTACCCGTCCTGACNGGCAACGCGATCCGNCATCGCGCCTTGCGGCAGAGCGGATACCTTTGGATGATCGCGAAAGTCGGCCTTCACGGAACGATGAAAGCNCCGCTAGCCAACTTCNTGATTAACGGCGGCGCGGTNAACAAAAGCACCCGCGATGCCGACCTCAAGGCCGTGGCCGAGGGCGCTCAGCTTATGCCNCTGCTAGCGATGCTGGGGGGATGCTTGCCGAATCAGATTATTCCCGGCCGCGCTTCGGTGGGCCGGGGGGTGATGGCCTGCCGGGAGAATCAGGACCGACTCGGGCGGATGTACCCGGATTGGTCCGAAGGAATTGCCCGCCTGCGATCCGCCGATGACTTTGTGGGCGGCTATCAATACACCCGCGGCGACGCCGCCCGATATGTCGAAACCGACGCGGCGACCGGCGACCCGACCAACCTGATGATCTTTTCGGGCGAGTCTGTCATCACGGGATCGGTCTTTTTCTGCCGTATCCACCTGCGGCGCCCTACCGACCTGCAAGCAGGTGCGGTGCTGCACGCCTTGTCGCAATGGGACGAGCGAATCGGGGGGCAGTCGTCGCGCGGCCACGGGCAGCTAGACGTTGCGGGCTGCTGCTCGCCCGACGTGGATGTACCGGGGCTGATCGAATCCTACGTCAGTCACATCGAGGACAAAGCCGACGCGATCAAAGCATGGTTGCAAGAGAGATTTAAATGAGCAAAAATCGACAACAATCCGTCAAGGTAACCGCGTGGCTTGATTCGCCGCTCGGGGGTAATGCGCCGATGCTCGATAGTGTTTTGGAGTTTTACATGTTGCGGCACATGCCGCGAATTTTGGAGACCTGCGGAGGATCACGGCATGCCGGGTATATCAACGGGGGGCATCGCCTAATCCCGATCCCGATTGCCCGCGAGCGGATTGGAGACTGGCTGATTCCGCGATGCAGCTCGCCGATCTTGCCAGCCCCAGCGAGTGAGTGGACGCAGCGATTCGCTCGCCCGATGGTGACCGATCACGACCTGATCGCCGAACGGCGAAAAATTAATACCTCGTCGGGGCCGAACAAGTCTTGCCTGCTCCCTTTGCGATCTCGTTTGGTTGAAAAAATCGTATGGTTTGCGGTGGCCGAAACAGATAGCAGTAAAGGCCACGGCCTACGGAAAAACGGTAAGCCCCGCGGCGCTGCCTCGCCGTTGAGTTGTATTAAGAGGCGACTAAAGAAAATCAACACCATCGGCAGCAAGGCGTCACAAGGCCACGGCGTGGTGTCGCGGTGGGAAGTCGAGTTGGTTGATGATGATTGGTCTTGGTTTGCCAAAGACGCTGCGGGTCAGGTGCTGATGCGCCCCCTGCCTCGCGGCGACTGGTTGCCCGACAACTTGCTCGGGGCGAAGGTCAGCTTTGACCGGCCGTGCGGCCCGTACCACGATAAGGCGCAGGCGTGCGAGGTGGTGAAGCCGTGCTAATCCCGAGCCACCGACATACCGCCGCGGACCTTGCGTTGTGGGCGGAGTATGAGGAAGCGGATTATCTAACGCCTATGCCGAGCCAACTACCGAGGATTGCACGAAAACTCATTCAAGATTGCCCGGCGGATTACATTTCAACAAGCTGGGGGAAAGATTCTGTGGTGATGATGCACTTGGCCGCGACCGCAAAAACCGCCTTACCCCCGGCGGTATGGGTGAGGATGGTCGGGCAAAATGGATCATCCAGAGACAATCCCGACTGCGAGTTGGTGCGCGATGCGTTCCTGCGGCAATTCCCCAAAATCGTTTATCATGAGCGAACGTTCGTTTATGAAAACTGCCCGAAAAACCAGCACTGGCGAGCAATTGCTAAAGAGTTTGGCCCACGTCGAATGATTGGCATTCGTGCTGGCGAGTCCGGCACACGGAGCATGAGCTTGCGACATTTAGGGGCGAATACCAAGAATACACTGCGTCCGATTGGTTATTGGAAAACCCGCCATGTATTTGGTTGGTTGGCTAAAAAAAGTCTGCCCATACACCCCGCCTATGCCATGCTCGGGGGTGGCCGCTATTTAAGAGGACACCTGCGAACTCATGGAATTGGCGGATCAACGGGGGACAATCGAGGACGGCGAGAATGGGAGCGAGAATACTACCCTGACATTTGTGCCGAAATACAACGGCGGGAGCAGACGTGACCGCCGAATCCCAGCTAAGCCTTAACCCCGAAACCTAGCCATAGGCGACACCACGCCAGAAAAAGTCGCCGTGTCCACGAACCGCCACGCCGCCCTGTCATGGTCGCAGGTTGCGGCGATCTACAACCACCGCCACCCGGACGAAAAAGACATATCACGCAGTCGGATCGAAATGATTCACCGGGTGGCCCTGAAAAAATTAGCCGAAAAAAACCCAGAGCTGGCAGAGGAACTGGATTCGGTGGTATAATCCCGGCAGATTTTACGCTCGCTCTTTCTCCCTCCGGCGTCGCGGGCTAATACCTTGGTCCGCGACGCTTTTTCTTTTGGAGTCAAGAATGTTACTCGCTCAAACCGAAGTCGTCGCCGGGACATCCAGCCTTGCCAGCGTTGCCGCGATCCTCACCGCAACGTGGTTAATTGTCGCGCTGCTCAAGGCGTTTCTGCCGGGCATCACCGGCCGCGGCACGCTCGGCGTCGCCCTGGCGATTGCGGTGGGCCTGACGGTGCTGGCGATCTACGGGACGCAGACTTTAGAGGCCGACGTGATTGACGCGTTGCTGGCGGTGATTACCGGGGTGGCCGGGGCGAGCGGAATTCAGGCGTCGGGGAAAACAATCGCCAAGACCCAGACCAAGACCGGGCACCGAACGCCGTGACGCGCGAACCCGACTACCAAAGTGCAGACGGAGCTATCCAGCTTTTTAAGGGGGATTGTCTGGAGATTTTGCCGACGATGGAGGCGGGGAGCGTGGGCGCGGTGGTGACTGACCCGCCGTATGGCAACAACTATTCGACCGGGCATCGTATCGGTGTTCATCGCCCGCACACCCGCATCCTCGGCGACAAGTTGACTCGCCCCCTGCTCAACGATACCGCCGCCGAACTGGAACCCCTGCTCAACGATACCGCCGCCGTCTATTGGTGTGCCGCTCCCGACCGGCTCGACATGGTGTTACCGATTCTTCGCCGGTGGCAGGTCGTTAACGTCCTGTGCTGGGATAAAGGTAATTGCTCGGCGGGCGACCTAGACGCCGCCTACGGCAAGCAATGGGAATCCATCGTCTACGCCCGTAAACAACGAACCGCCCTGATTGGTGGACGCGACCGTGACGTGCTGCGCATCCCGCGATTGAGCGGGGCGGCTTATGTTCACCCGACGCAGAAACCCGTGGAGCTTATGGCGTACCTGATCGGGCGGCACAACGCCAAAACCATCCTCGACCCATTCATGGGCTCCGGCACCACCGCCGTCGCAGCCGTCAACCTCGGCCGCCGCTTCATCGGCATCGAGCTTGACCCGACCTACTTCGATATCGCCGTCAAGCGAATCGAAAAGGCCATCGAAGATCACAACGGCGGGCCGATGTTCGCCAAATTACCCGAACCGCAAGGGGTGCTAATTTGCCCCGCCGCTACCCCCTGGTCGCGTTGGTGCTGCTTGGCCTGCTCTCGGCCAGCTTGCAGGGGTGCGCGTATGACCCGCGAAGCCGTTATCTAATCGCCGTTGAAACGGCCAACACAACCCGCAAGGTNATCACGCAAGGGTGGGCCAGTGGCGTGATCGACGACGCGACCTTTGTCGCGCTGGACCCCTACGAAAAGGCCGTCCGCGGTTCGCTGGATCGGGTGAAGCCGCTGCTGCTTGATCCCGACGCGGACCCGGCGACCATCGACTATCAGCTTGACCTTGCGGAGTCGGTGCTCGAAGTGTTCGCAGAAAAAGAAAAGGGGGTGAAGCCATGACCGCACTTGAAATTATTGCCGCGATTAAAGTCGTCCGCGACTTAGGCGCGTTCATTGACCGCATGATTCAGATCGAGCGGATGAACGGAAACATCAGCGACGAAGACATCGAAATGCTCGAGGCCGCGAAAACGGCGAGCCGTGAAGACTGGGACGCGAAGCAAGCCGAGGCGCTAAGACGGTTGGAAGCCAGCAATAAATGACCCAGCACACCCGCCTAGCTAACCACACGATTCAATAACCGGCGAGCAATGAGTGAAATTATTACCCATCGTCGCCATTTCGGGAATTGTCGCGGCCAGTGCCGAGACCACCGAACCACTGCTGTCGGGCTACGTGCAGAATCCGGTGCTGGCGATTGGGCTGGCGATTTCCCTGGCGTGGATTGGCGTCGCCGGAAGCTGGGCGCTGGGCAAAGAGCCGATGCTGCCGCGAGCNATNATCGGCCGNATGATTGCCGCGTTTATNTTCACGGTGCTGATCTGGGCCTTNGCCGAGNGACTNATGGTGGGNAACAANNTGCAGGCGATCGCGGTAGCGGGAGCNGCNGGNCTAATGATCGACATCNNCATTATGGCCGCCGAGAAATGGTACAAAAAGAAATTGGGAATCAAAAATGACCGACCGTGAACAACTCCACCACGCCGAGCGCCAGGCCGAAGATCGCAAGGCGAAGGATCACTTCTGGAACTGGGTGCTCATGGTTGCCGCGACCTGTCTGGTCGTGGGTTCGATCGCGTTCGGGTGGAGCTTCGCCCGGCAAGCGCAAGCAAGATGATGAGCGAGGCGTCGTTGAGCCAGATCGAGGTGAACGCGCAGCTCGCCAACGCGCTGCAAGTGTCGGGTGCGGTGACCTCCGGGCCGGGCGGAGCACTGCTCTTCGACGCGGACGGAAAAATAACGCACCTCACGGTAGGGATCGAGCGGATCACCGGTTGGTCGCTGACCCAAATCCGCGAGGACGGCACGAAGATTGTTTTGGTGCCGGATATCGTCGCGGGCTATCTCACGGACCACTCGGTGCTCGGCGTGGGCGAGCGGCTCAGGATGGGGCCTGAGGCCGGGATCAAATTAAAAACACGCAGCGGGGAATTGGTCCCGGTGAGCGTGGACATATGGCGCTACGACTGGCAGCAGGAGCGGCGGCTGGCCGTGTTTGTGATGCCCGCTCACGAGATTAAGTCGGCCGAGAAAATCATCCCGGCCGATATTCTGGACACGCTGCAGCAAACCGGTGAAGACATGACACCGGCCATGAAGGTGCTGAAATAATGAGCGAAGCCGAGCAACAATCCATCCCCGAAGAACTCGCGGAGCTGCAGCGCGTCAACTACCGCCAGGGCGAGCTGATTGCGGCGCTGATCGCGAAGCAGCCCGTCGCCCCAGCCCCCGAGGTCGAAATCCCGCACGTTGATCCGCCGGAAGTCACGCCGCCGGTGTCTGGCGGGCAGGGCGAGACGGAGCCGACGCGCCGCGAGATCATCGCCACGTCCGGCAACGTCGGCATCGAAGAGTTTCGGCGGACCGGCCCCAAAGCGTTTCGCGATTTCCGCGTCATCGGCGGAGGCGACACCCCACATATCAATACGACCGGCGTTCGAATCGTCGCCCCGCGGCCCAGCGTGCTGCTCGAAGATTTCGAAGTGGGCCACCTCGCCCACGGCGTGACCGTGCACGGCAACGGCGATGACCTGATAGACGGCATCACGCTGCGGCGGGGTTACATCCACCATATCTGGAACGACGAGCCGGGCAAGGACGTGCGCAGCAGCCGGGAGCACGGCGTATACGGCGCGAACGCTCGCGACATCACGCTCGAAGACATGCTGATCGAGGACTGCGGATTCGGCGGCGTTTATCTTCGCGATATCTACAGCCACCTGGCTTACGTGGTGAACAACGTCGGCCTGCTGACGCTGCGGCGCTGCATTCTCCGCCGCGGAGCGAGCCACGCGATCAACGGCGGACGGGTTGAGATGGACGGCGTAATCTGCTGCGAGAGTGCCATCAACTTCGGCGTCAAGGAAGTCGCGGGCAAGGCTAAAGATTGCTATAGCATCGCGCCGAGCAAGGATCCGATTTATCACGAAGACGGGACCGGCGGGCCGCGGGGCTGGCACCATTATCCCGATTATCCGATCGACGGGCTGATCAAACTCGACGCCTACCCCGACGCCTGGGACTGGTCCGCGATCCGCGCCGCCGACGCTAAGGACCGATTCGACATTGCGGAAGGGATGCTGCGATGAAAATCCCCGACGATGCCCTTTTCCCATTGCTCGCCATCGGCTCCGTGGCCCTACTGCTGATTATTGTCGCGGCCGCGGTGTGGTTCTTACTATGACCCTCCTCCTATTCATCCTCGGCGTCCTCGTGCTGCTGGCCGTGCTGGCCGGCGTCGCTTACGTCGCGTGGATCGTCTTCGGCCGCGTGTCCGACGTGTGCGAATTTCTCTATGACGGGGAGGAAGATTATGACCGCTGGTGATCGCCCCCAACTCATCCTGTGGTACACCGTCGGCGGATCGGACGGCAACGTCGAAGACCGCAGCATCGGATGGGGAATCAAAAAACACGGCGGGCAATACATGTCCCCGCTGCACCGTAAGATGATCGCCGACATCGACCGGGCCAAGACGCTCGGCGTGGACGCGATCCCGCTGCTGCACAATCCCTACGGGACGCTGCCCGGCGAGTCGATGCAGTTCGATCAGCGCATCGAAAGCTTCCCGCTGCCGTGGATTCGCAACGGGATGGACAAGATGCTGGCGGACCTACAACGCCGCACGGTCGAAACCATCGTCTATCTGGGCAAGATCAAGGGCGACGACGACTTTGATCGGTCGCTGCTGTACCGGCTCAATTCTTCGATCCTTGATATCCCCGACGGCCAAAGCATTGCCTGCGACGCGGTGTACGGCGCAAGCGCCGCCGACACTTACATCGACGAGATCATCGACCTGATCGCAGCGATGGCCCACAAGGTCTATATCGAGCCGGTCCCGCGAAAACAAGATACAGGCTTCCACGGGTACAACATCATCGACGACGAAGCACGCCGCCGCCGCCGGGATTCGAGCAAGTTTGCCGACGCCGAGGGTGCGCCGGATTCAATGCTCGCCGGCGAGCAAGTGCGGTTCGTGTTGCGAAACACCGCGGGCAATCCGGAGAATCGAATCATGCTCGCCAGGCGGGTACTGGACCACGGCCATCGGCTAGCGGTCGAATACTCAGACATGGAGTGGGCGGCGGAGGAAGTGCTGCGGCACGCGGGCAAGCGGCCGAGGCGTGGGGGGTTTGAGCAATGAGCATCAGCGAAACCCTAAACATCTCGACCCGGCCCATCGGTGACGCTTCGCTGCGGATGCCCGAAACGGCGAAAACTTCGTTTGTATCTGCGGACAACACGACGCTCGACGGCTTCACCGGCGACTGGATCCTGTCATTCCGGTTGAACCGACAAATGCTATTTGGCTCGCTTAACTCGCCGGACGATGATTCACGAATCCCCGACGCCTGGCCGGTCACGATCGGATTTTCAGCGGACGGATCAATCAAAATCCGGCGGCAGGCGCAAGGGACGGTGAACTACTTCCGCGTTTATTACCTGGTGACGGGGGTGACAATCGACTTCGTGGATATTGACTGCACGGGCGTACGTACCCTTTACGGCGGCGAAGAACACTTCGCCATCATCAAAAATGGATCGTCTCTCTCGGGCCACTGCCTGGGGGTAGTCGAAGGTGAAGCGACTTCTGGGGCGGGGCCGACCCTGCTGTCTGACGCCATCAACCTCGGGTCGGATCGTAACATGGACGCGGACATGATGGCCGGTGAGTCCGCTCGATTGCGGCTGGGGGCAAAAATTGACGGGTCGCCACGCGGGTGCAGCCTCAACTCGTTTGTCATGGCGGCGATCAACCCGGTCAACACGATTGTTGACACCGAGCTCAACACCGACGCGCAGATCATGTCGTTTATGCACGATCCGGCCCGCATCCTCGTAAAACACGCGGCGAAGTTCGATAAGATTCTTAGCTTCGACTTATGCAATGCAGCTGGCGAGCGAAAGCTACTACACCAGCGAACGCAACTGCTGGCGACGGACAAGCTGGTCTGCCCGAACACGGCCAAGATTCTCAATCAAGTGATCGAGGCGGAAGCGACCAAGACCGCCGAGGGAATGCCGCCCTACACGCCGAGTACGTTCGGCGTGAGCGTGTTTCATTCGACCAACGCCAACCCGCAGTCTCAGATCGTGGATGGCGTTGTGGTCGGCACGACGATGTGTCTCAACGGAGCGTTCAACGCGGACCTATATCTCCATGCGCTAAACCCGGCGACGGGACTGGCCGCTAAGCCGATGATCCCGATCCCGGTCGCGTGGGGCTTTTTCAATTCGTCCAGCGCCAACGCCGAAGAACTGGTGTGGAACGATAAGCCCGGCACCACCGGTAACACGAACATCGGCGACAACCATATTGACGCCTCGGTGTGCGTGACGGCTACCGGAATCTATATCAGTCGCAGCTACCACCTCGACTTCTGGACCGACTGGCCGCAGGTGGGTGACCGGACGTGGAGCGGCGGGCTGGTTTACAAAATCACGGACGGGGGCGAAAACCCCCTGCCCTTGCTCCTGCCAACCACATCGGACAACTCTTCAACGGGTATCTATCGTGCCTGCACAAGTTATTCGGCCCTGATCGAATCCAGCGGAGACGTATATTTCCTCACTCGCGCCAGCGACACGGTAAGCGGCAAGCTGCGTATCTGCCGCATCGCAGCGAACGATGCGCTCACGAGCCGCAACGTAACGAGCGAGGGCCAAAGCTCGGCAACCGGGGCGGGCATCCCGTTCGGTTTCTATCCGATGGCGGACGGAAAAATAATGGCGACGGCCAATGTCCGTATCGGCGGCAGCACCGACTACGCGGGATGCTTCGGTGTCCTTTTCGACCCGTCGCAGTTCGACTCGACCACGGACGGATGGTGGGCGACCAACGGCGACAACGTGGCGGCGTCGCTCGGCGGCATTCGCTGGGACGACTCGCGGTTTTACTTGCAGCCCGGCCCCGCAAAAGACGCCCTGATCGCCCGCGAAAGTGGCGGCTCGTACGCTCCGACCGAGGGCGAGACCGCCCGTGACATCCGAATCAGCGGCAGCAAAGTCGGAGTAATCGGAGCTATTACAGACGACCCCGAAGGAACTCGGCTGACCTCCGCCTATGGCCTGGACGTACTCGACTACGCCGCGACGCCGACGCCTCGGCTCACCCACGTCCGCAACCACGACCTGCTGCCCACGATCCAATCACTCGCCCCCGGCTGGCGCGACGCGGCCCTGACAATCCGAGAGTGGCAAGCGATCGGCGTCAATGTGTACCGGCCGGGCAGCAACGCCAAAGATATTTTGTGTTTCTTGCCGCTGGCGAACGGGACCGACCTAAGCAATCAGATTTATGGGTTCGGCGCGAATCACGTCGGCACGACGCTGGCGGTGTTTCGGATCGGCGACTGGACGGCCAACCCGCCGGCGATCGTGGAGGGCGATGCAACTGTGTTCCCCGCTGCTGACTACGGCTCGTCGATCCTGCTCAGCGACACGGTGGCGGGCAACGGCTTTATGCCGGTGCGACTGGGCCCGACCGACCCCAAGAGCTTTACTGCCACCAGCGAGGCGTACCCGGCGGTGTTTGATCTGGCGAGCGTGCTGGCGGGAGTGCCGTTGCCGGAGGCCGCCTACACCAGACCTAAATCCCTGCTCCACCCGCGATTCCCCCCCCTGCTGGGATGACCAACAACTATCAGCGGACTGATACCAAATTGTCAGCGATTAGAACGAGATTTGAATTAACGATTTTGTCCCGATTGATTACGAAACGGTGAAACACCATGAACGAAGAAACCACCCCCTGCACCGTCTCCACGAAAACCGTCGTCCTGCAAGGCGTTTGCTCGCTCGGCGCGGGCCGTGACGCGACGCCGGTGCAGGTGCAGATGTCCGTCGCCGACCTACCCGACGCGATCCGCGAAGACGTGCTGACCGCAATCGAAACTCACGCACGGGAGCAGGTAAAAGATGGCCGCTAGAGTCCTGACCAACTTGTCGCAATTGCTGGACGTTGACACCACCGGCCGCTTAGACGGCATGGCGGTCGTGTGGGATGCGACGGCGTCGAAGTACGTCCACTCCGCGATAGGCGTGGATGATGCGGCGGATTATGCTTGGACGGGGGGGCATAGTTTTTCGACGCCCGTTGCTCTAAATGACGGTGCAACGATTCCGTACAACAAAAGCCTGTTCTTCGAGGTCAGCGACGGGCGTTTGATTCCGCTGGAGGCAAAGCCCGACGCCGGTGCTCATTTGTGGCTCTACTCGCATCTTTCCGTGCGGGGGTTATCGCTGTACGGCGGCGGGGTCTTGTCCTTGGGCTGCGACAGACTGACCACGGCTGCTGGTGTTGCCAGGATTGTAGATATGGATACCAGCCTGCCGTACTGGTACTCAGACTTCGAATTTCGCACCCCGAGCGTGTCAAATCCGGGCAAAACGCTTTGGAGTCGCGAGAGCAGCAGCACGAGCCGCAGACCAGTTTTCGATATCCAAACCGAATGGGACGTATCGACCGATGCGACCCGCCAGGGCGCCGGGATTCTAAGCGGCTACAGCCACGCCGGTCGGTTTGAGGGTATCCGCGTCGGAGCCGACGGCACCCAGGCCAAGCTCGGATTCTTCGGCCAACTGGCCGTCGCCCGCCCCCAAGTCACCGCGTCGGGCGTCTCTGCCGCCGACCTACTCACCACCCTTGACAGTCTCGGACTCGTGGAGTCCATCTAACCCCAACGAAAGCTATCACTATGCCCGAATCCAATCCCTCACATACCGCGTTTTTGTCCGATCTCGCCAGTACCGCCAAGCAAGCCCTTGATTTGCTGGCCGACGCTCAGGTCCCGGCGGGCGAATACGTGGCCCTCGGCCATGCCCCGAACGGTGCCGATCCGATTACCCCCGACGACTTCGCCGGCAACCTTGCCGGGTCTGATCCCGCCGAAGCCCTGACCGTGGTCAAGTTCGTCGGCACCATTACCGCCGCGTCAAAAGTGACCGACACCGATACCGGCCTGACGCCGGAACAAGCGTTGTATGCCCTTGCCCGCCGCAGCCGCTAACCCGAAACAGCCATGAGCGTATTCACCTTCGACAATCTGACCGCACCGGCAGGGGCCATGACCGCACGGGCGTTCACCCCCGCCGGGACCGCCTACGCCGCTGCCGCGACCGCAACCCTTGTGGCCGGGACGGTGTACCGCGTGACCCGGACGGCCTTAGGGCTGGCCGACGGCGACGCGGGGTACGTTCAGTGGTACGACGGCGCGACAGCCATCACGGGCGGTAACGTGGATTTCGGGGCCACCGTCGCCAGCCGCAACGCCGTGGCACCCGACAACACCACCATCGGCACCATCAGCGGCAAGCTGCCCGCCGACACCGCCGCCAAGATCGGATTGATCGCCACTATGCGGGGGACGGACGACGCGAATACGACCACGCCGCCCGACACCTCCGCGATCGCCACGGGCGTCTGGTCGGGCGTCACCCGGACGATCACCGGCGAAGTCACCACCGACGACGCCAGTCGCGAAGCCAGCAAAACCCAGCCCCGCTACGCCGTGCTCGCCGAGGCCAACAACCCGATCCTCCGCGACGTGTACCTCACCGACGCGGGCAGCCCCGCTACCGGACTCACGGCCGCCACCGCCGGACTCGTGGCCGAATACAAACTGGTGGGCGATACCACCTGGACCGCGATCACGCTGCAGGCGGGCACGGCTGATACCTGGGCGGACGGCAGTTTCGCCGAAATCGGCGGCGGTTACTACGAGGTGGGCCTGCCGGTCGCGGCGCGAGAATCCAACGCCCTGGTGCGGATCACGGTGGCGGGGAATGACCCGCGGATGGTGGAGCTGGTGATTACGTCGGACGTGCCGACGGCTTCCACGATCGCAGAGAGCGTCTGGACCTACTCAATCTCAGCGGGCACCGCGATCACGGGCAGCGCGAAAACGTATATGCGGCTGCTGTTTCAGGCGGTGCCGCTGATTCAGGTGGTCACGGACAAACTCCGATTCACCGGCGACGACGTGAAGGCCACGCTGGATAGCGAAGCCGTCACCCTGACCGTCGGCGAGCGAAACACACTCGCCGACGTCATCGACGATCGCCTGCTCGACGCCGGAGACGCTACCGACCTGATCGCCTCGATTGTCGCGCGGATCGGAAACACAAACGTGGATGAGGCTTCGCTTGTCGGCGCGATCAAAAGCGCACTATTCGACGTCGCTTCGTCGGCCAACAAGCTCGCGGTAGACGCCACCGGCAACGTCACCACCGACGACGCCAGCCGCACGGCCAGCCAGGCCGATACAAGCGGGTTGGCCACTTCCGCTGGCCTCACCGCGGTCAACAACGCGATCACCGCGCTCAACGACTACGACGGGACCGACACGACCGGCACCACGACGCTGCTTACGCGGCTCAATGCCGCCCGCGCTGTATTGCTGGACAACCTCGATGTCCTGGTCAGCAGCCGGGCAAGCCAATCGGCGGTAACCGCCCTAGGCTCGCCGCTGCAGTCCGGGAACTACACCGCCCCGAGTAACGCGGAAATCGCCGCGATCAAACTCAAGACCGACAACCTGCCCGCCAGCCCCGCCGACGTGAGCAACATTCCGACGGTCTCCGACATCCAGGCGGGTATTCTTAACGAGGGCGACGGCCAGCAGGTCATCGACGCGATCGTGTCGGCGATCGAAGCCGCCGATATCGCGGAGCCTGCGCTGGTCGCCCTGATCCGCGCGGACCTCGAGCGCATCGGCGGCCCGATCAAACTGACCCAGGCCGTCGCCGACGACATCGACATCCGTCTCGGCACCCCCGTATCCCTGACCGTGGCGCAGCGGGCCGAGGCGATCGACGACCTGCTCGACGCCATCAAGCCGAGCGACGCTCGCCGTATCGCGGGCGAAGGCGACATCGCGACGAATCTGGACGAGGTGAGTGGTGGGGGAGGATCAAGCGGGGGACTCACGTCCGAGCAGGACGAAAAACTCACCACCATTTACACCAAGGTCATCGCGCCCGGGAGCATCGTTTTGAATGTCATCCACGACCCCACCACCGGCAGCATCACCGCGATCTATGGCGACAGCTACACCGGCAGCAACGACCGAGGCACCATCGACTTCGCACTATCGCCGGATCAGTTCACGCTCCAGGCGGGCGACGTGCTCAAGGCAACGCTGGCGGATAGACACGGGCGGAACGCCGAAGAAGACATCGAATGTACGTTTACCGACGAAGGCACTCCGGCGCAGTTGATTAGTATGCCGCTAACGGCGGAGCAGACAAAAACCGTCGGCGATCCGAAGGGCAGCTACCTCGAAACGATCATCGGCAACTTTGATATCCAGCTAAACCGCAGCGGCGCAACGACAACCTTGATCCGCGGGGCAATCACCATCATCAACAGCTACCAGCCATAACCACGACCCCTTACCGGGTCGGCCACATGCCCCCGTTGCCCGTCTGGGTTGCGGGGGTTTTTTATGGGGCAACCGGCGTCAGGCAAAGCGGCGTGACGGTAGAAAGCTCGACGGTCTGGCCGTTGGCGCTCGGCAAGGTTTTGTAGCAGGTTTCAAGGTCGTACTGCACCCGAGCATCTTCAATGTATTCGGCCAAAGCGTTCTGGCCGATCAAAACGTGATCGCCGGTCGATGGGTACGTCGAAACGGTCATTCCGTCAGTGATCCACAGCAGCCCTTTGGCGGTCTGCGCGAAGTACCGGGCTTCCCACACTATCGTCCCGTCCTCATATTGCCGATAGGCCATCGTGGGCAAGTCTTCGGATTCAAGTGCGTCGGTTGTCCCGGCCGTGACGCAGACGTACCGCAGGCCGGTTGAGTAGCTCAACGGCTTGACGTAATCGCCTAGCGCGTAAGCGGTTGATGCCGCCCACGCCGTTTCATCCTTGGCCTCAATCCGCTGGGTCTTAATGGGAATGCCGCTACTCAAAAGCGAAATCTGTTCGCCATCTCGCCATGGCGCGGTGTCGGCCGAGTAGTCTTCAATATCTCGGTAGTCGCTGGTGATCGGGTTGAACGTGAATGACTGGGCCGATACTTGAGCCTTCCAACGTGCCGAATTGGACGGCCCACCGCCGGGTGTCTCGCCGCCGTCGCTGTTCGGCCAGTCCGGTTCGGCCCCGTTAGATCCCTCGCGGATGCATCGGTATTCAAAGCCCGCCCATCCCCCGCCATAATCAACCGTGGGAATCACAATGTCGTCGATGGCGTAGCTGGTTCCGGCCACGAAGCGATCCGGCAACAGGGGCAAAACTGAAGTCACTTCACCGCCCGCGTACTGCGGCAACGTTGCGCGGATTCGTGAGTAGCCGCCGCCGTTCGCACTGGCGTAAAGGGATGTCGCGCTGATCTGCTCGTGCGCCCGGTTGCGAAGCAGCACGATAGACGGGCCGCCGGAAAACGCCGAAGTATCCGCGACCATCACCAGAGGATCAGGGACCGGCAGGAGCGGTTGGAGCGAGGTTCCGTCCTCGGCGATATCGCCCGGCACGACAAGCGATGTCATCATGCCCACACCCCACGTCACGCGAGATTCGCCGGTGAATAAATTAAGCTCGGTTTCCGTAACGCGGGCCGCGCCGAGTCCGGGCAGTATTTTAATGTCGCCCGGCTGGAGGTTCTCGCCGTCACGCAGGATATCGGTAACGGAAGTCTGCTGAATCTGCCGCTGGTAAGCGTGCCGGATCGCCGCGACTTTCGTCGAAACGCCCCGGCTAGTGGCCGTGTCGATGGTGTCCTGCTCGTCGATGTATGCCCCGTCCCGTCCGGCCAGATAGTTATCCGATACCTCAACCGTCGATGATTCGTGGCGTCGCGTCGCGTCGGGGAAATTGTAAGTGGTGCGGGTCGGCCTGCCTTGCGCCCCGTATCGGGAGCTTCGCGGGTTCTGTTTGAGCCGATCAAGGTCAATGGTTTCAGGCGTCCCGCCGGGCTGCCGCATGAGACTGAATGCCAGCCGCCGCGACTCGGGGAATAGAACTCCGGTGTCACGGGCGACAGCCTCGAAAGCCTGGCCGGCCGCGCCGTCAAGAATCAGGTTCAGGCCGATTTGCTCAACCTGGTATTGTGCCGCCATCGCCTCAAGTGAAGTTTTGTCGATCCAGTCTAATTCCCAGCTGACGCCCAATCCGTTGTCGCCGGTCATCACCTGCCACAGCACGTTGGCGGGGTTGATTCCCTCGGCAATCATCGACGACGATCCGAGCGCGTTAGTTTCGCATGACTGCCCGGTGATTTCGTATTCGAGCTGGGGCCAAACTTCCGAGTTCCCCTTGCTCAGCCGATCCCAGACGACGTACATCACGCCGGGGAACCGGCTTTTCACGCTTAGAAAACTGGTGATCGGGTCGATTGGCTGATCGTACTCGCCCCAGTAGACGCGGAAGATTGAACCGTCATCGATCGCCACCGCCGCCCCGGACGGGTGATTAACCGGGTTGAGATTGCCGGTCCAGTAATCTTCCCCTCGCCGCCGGATAGCGTGCAGGGCGTTGGCCGGGCCGCAGCATAAAGTATGCATCCCCGACTCTAAAAACTCATAGCCCGTGATGACTTTCTTCTTTTTCGATCCTTTAGTTTTGACGCTTTCGGTCTGCGCCTTGGCCTTCGGGTTGCCGAACCACGAATCGACCGGCAGCACGGTCCGCCGCCCGATGACGACGGGGATACCGGTCCCGCGATTACCGGGCCGCTGCTTGGTAAACTCCGACGGCGGCTCGGCGTTTTTAAACTTCGGGCGGTTGAAATACGCCACCGCGTAGCTAATCGCAAAGCTGATCGCCAGCGAGATAACCTCGGTAACCGCCGGGGAAACGCCCTCAACCTGAACCGGAACGTACAGACGCCACCACACGGGCAGCAGGAGCACCCACAGTAGGCCCAACAGTATTTTGCCGATCAATGCCATGATTGTTTCTCCGGGCGGTACACGGCCACGACACGCCCGCCCACGGCAAGGCTGGACCTAGAAAACGCCGTACCGTCCATCGAAGCGTGCCATACGGTATTGGCTTCGATGCCCGCGATCATGGCGTGGGCGGCGTGGGTTGATTCATCCTCCGCGTTGCCGCGGGTGCAGACGATATCCCCCGGTTCGATATAGCCCTCCGATCCGACCTCGCGTGAATCACTTAATCGGATCATTTGTTTCATAGCCCGCTTGGATAATTCGCTGCCGTGATAGCCGGCGTCTTGCGGCACCGCGACTAACTCGCTGCGTTCGCGGCGGTACATCGTGTCGAAAAACGCCACGACCGACGTACGGCAATCCAGGCCCTCGCCGATGACCCGCCCGTTTGAGCGATACGGCGTGCCTTTCATCATCCGCAGCGTTGCCGCAATACGCGATTCAATGCCGGGGTCGATGGAGCGCCACAGAAACACGCCCGACGGCCGTTGCCCCGGCTTCATCGGCTGCCCCATTTCGGCCATGATGTCTTGCAACGTTTCGCCGCCGCATCCGAAACAACTCATGGGTTATCCTGAAAGTGCGAATTGCTGCGATCCGGGCGCGACCACGTTGCCCCGCCCGATTTCGGTCAGTGAATCCGCCGCGACCATATCCAGGCCGTAACCCGAAAACTCCGATTCGTTTTGCCAGATCGTCTTGCACGTCTTGAGCAGACCATCGCACCCCGGCTTGACCTCGACCGTTTGATTCAGCCATTCGCCCGGCGGCGGTACGTCCAGCGTGAACTTGTTCCCCTCCTCGGCGGTGCGGATGGTCAGTGCTAATCCGTTGCGGACGATCGCCCCGGTTCGCCACCGGCCCGAACGCAGGTCAACGCCCGCGCCCAGAGCCACCGTGATCTTGTTCGGCACGCCGTCGGTCCCGATGTCGGTCAACTCGCCGGATAGCTCGAACGCCGAGAAATCAACCTTGCACCGCTTGTCGCCGAGCGTCGCTTGGCAGTATTCGTCGGCAATCACGCCGATGCGCCGGTCCATTTTCGACTTGATCCCGCCGAACGTAAAAACGTAAATGCCCTCCCGGTCCTGATCCGGCATGGCCTTCGCGTAGAAACCCATGAAGATCTCGCGGTAGCTGCTCGTCGGGTCGTTCGGGTCGGTAATGCCCACCACGACCTCAACCGGCGCGTGCTCGGGCTGCGACGTGATCGTGCTGAACGGCGGAAGCAGCGTGTGCGTGGTCAGGTTGAGCGATTCGGGCTCACTACCGCCGGTACGCCTGAGCGACGCGGACTCAAGGTCCGGGAGCGGGGCGAACGTGTTGCCATTGGCTACGATTGGGTTTTCGTAGCGGGCGTAGCGCGCGACTTGCCCGCCCCAGAACAGGGTGAGCAGAACCACACGGGACGACGCGGCTGCGAGTTGGTCGGGGGTGGGGGTCATGGCGAGACGACGATGTTTCTGGCCTCATCGCCCAATTCATTTGAGGAGTTCGGATACGAACCTACTGGCGTATTGCCCGTCGCTTTTATGCTGGGCATGGTGAGTCCGGAGTCTGGGTCAACACTCCAATGGCAATTGGGAGCTCCGATCGTGTCGAGGCTCAGAAGTGACGCCGGTCCACTCCATGAGCAGCCTGTCCCGGATGCCGTTTCGTCCACGCTGTACTGAAAAACGCCCCCCGAATAGATGTCTGCTTGCACTCGATAACTACTCGCCAACCCCGACGGGCACTCGCACGGGGCGGGGGAATCCCCCGTATCCGGCGGACCGTCACCCGGATTCACCGCCAGGCACGCGCCGCAACCCGCGAACGGATCGCCCAGCACCGTCAGTGTCCCGGTGTAGGTCGCGGCGGTCCCCGTTAGCGCTCGCGTAATGTGGTGACACCCGCCGTAATCGCCCGCCTCCAGATCCACCGATTGATTTTCGTAGGCGCTGAAGTCCTGCACGCTATGCGCGATATAGATCGTCGCGCCCCCGTCGCACGCGGTAATCTTCCACACGTCCGGCGGGTCAAGGCTCGGATCAACGGCTTCCTGTCCGCATTGAATCGCGATAAAGGCAACGCCAATCGCAAGAGTTCCGGCAAGTGCTATTTTTCCAATCACGGCTTTTTCCTCTAGGACTTCGATGACAGATAAACTAGCGTCCATTCTACCAAGTGACGGCCACGACTCGGCCACCACATCCGTATCGAGCCTCACTTTTCGCATATAGCCGATAAATACATCATCCGGCGAGTAGGCAGCGGGCAACGCCGAGGCCAGCGTTAAGGTATCCACCCCCGCATCCCGCGACGCCGACGCCACCACGCGGCCGTGGATCGTCCCGTCCGCTAGCCGCACGCCCACGGTTTGCCCGACGTATTCGGCCACCGGCGCAGCGGCCCGCAGGCTGATCGTCGTGGCCGTCATCGCCACCGCGTCAAGCTCGAAGTCCGGCATCAATAGCCAGAACGGATGCGCCCGACCCCCGCGTGATTCGCAGAACGTCAGCCAGTCCCACGCGGCCGGGCGGGAAGTAAACTCCACGCCGATATCCAGCGTGGCGGCCGGGGCCGAGCCGCGAATGTCCGGCCATGTCGATAAGCCCAGACGCGACACGCTGCCCGGGCGCGTCCAGCCGTTCGTGCCCAGCCGCACCCGCCGACACGTCACGTCCATCACCGGCAGGCCGTCGTAAATCGTCGCGCCCGATGGCACCGATCCAATCGCTGCCCGGCCGGGCAACGCCTGCGCCCCGCCAACCTCCAGCAGCGATAAGTCCGCCGTCGCCTGATCGTGAAAGTCAAAGCCCAGCGGCCCGTCGGTCAAGACCTCGCACTCGGCCAGCGGCGCAACCAGGGCGGGCGCGGAAATCGCCACGGCCAGCGGAGCGGTGAACGTCAGCCCGCCGCTACCGATGGCCGATACCGTCGCCGCCGCGAACGTCGGGGCCGCGCCACGGTGCATCGGCCGCTGCCACACGGCCACGCGACCACTGACAAAGAAGCGGCGATAATCCGTCTCGCAAGTGATCGAAGTCGCCCCGGACAGCACATCGCCCTGCACCTTGCTTTGGTCCGCAAAGATCGGCCAGACGAAACGCTGATTCAACTGGCTGTAAACCAGCGACCGCAGCCAGCCGCTATCCACCGCGTCAAACGCCTCGGCGCGGAGACGCAGACGGCGGAACGGACGATCTCGCAAGGCCCGCCGCGTCTCCGCACCGGTGAAGCCCGACGACACCTGAGTTTCGTAAACCGTGTCCACTTCTGCCGACGGCCGCTCCGACGCCGCCAGCGCAAAGAGAACGTCCGGCAAGCGAAGCTCATTCGCCTTGCCGCCGGATACAAAATCGGAGGGGGTTAAAACGCTCATCGTCTACGCTGCCCCGCCCGGCGCGTCGATGCGTTCAGCGGGCTGCCCACGGTGTTGATTCTGCGGCCCAGCGACTTATCAAACTCACCCTGAGCGATCCGGCGATCAATCTCGGACGAATCCAGCACCACCACCCGCGACGTTCCCCCGCCCCCGGAATCGCCCCGGATGCTAAGCGAACCGTCGCGGCCACGCTGCACCGGGAACACGCCCTCCTCGCCGGACTCGCCCACGCGAACCGAACCGCCTGAGGCCATCGGGAACGTCATCGGCCGGCGGACCAGCATCCCCCCCGACGCCATCGGGAACACGCCGCCGGTCGCGGCCGGGGTCGCCGTGCTGCCCGTGCCGGACGTGGCGAACGCGCTGATGATCGAACCGATAAAGCTGTTCTCGTCCGAACCCGAGCTAGTCAAAGCCCGCTTGAACGGCTCAATCAAAGCGTATTGCAATAATACATCGGCCAGTTGATTCGCCAGCTTGAGCGCCGCGTCCCCCGCGTTATCAAAGTCGGTCACCAGGTCGCCGAGGAAGTCGCCGGTGATGTTGGCGAATTTCTCGGCGGCGGCTTCGACTTCTTGCCGTTGCCGGATCAGATCAAGCTCCTTTTCAAGTGCGTTGACTCGCTTCTGCCCGTTCTCGATCCCCAACTGATCCGCTTCCTGCCGCAGCGGGATGATGGTCCGCTGCACGTCCCGATCCTCTTTGCGAAGATCCAAAAGCTGCAATTCAAGCTCCGCGCTCTGGGCGAGCGTATCAAGCCGACCCTCAAACGAATCAATCGCTTTACGCTGCTCGATGGCTTCTTTTAGCTCGTCCTCCAGCTCGATGCGACGATTAAACGCGATGTTGATCGTCTCGATCTGATCGGCCAGCTGATCTTCGGGAATCCCGGCGTCTGCCGCTTCTTTGCGCAGATTATTCAGCGTTTCCTGAAGGGTCGCTCTTTCTTTCAGCAAGGCAACTTCACGCTGCGCCGTTTCGACCGAATCGCCGTTACGGATGGATTCAAGCTGGAATTGAGTTTGATTCTGCCCTCTTAAAAACTTGTCAACCGTAGGCGTCACCGTCTCGGAAATCGCCCGGTCAATCCTGATCTGGCTGATCGTGGTCAGCCGATCTTCGATCAATTCAATCTCGTGGGCCACCCGCGCGACCTGTGTATCAAAATCAACCCCGCCAAACACATCGGCAAAGCTCACGCTCGGCACATCCGCCAGCGTGTCATTGATTTTCTGGACCTGATCCTGAAGATCAATCGCAGCCGACTTGCCCACCAGCAACTCGTCTTCAAGGTTACGGGCTTCTTTGGCCGTCGTCCCGGCGCTGATCTCGCCCCGCGACGCCGGCAGCACTTCATTTTTCAACGTCTTGCCGAATAGGTTAAGCTGCGCCTGCACGTCGCTGGTGACGTTATTCGCCCCGGGTAGCGAATTGCTCCACTTGTTTATTGCGTCAAGCAAATCCTTAAATGGCTTATCTATATCTTGAATCAGTTGTCTTGCATCTTCAATCGAAGCATCGCCGCCGTTCAAATTCATCGCGCCCGCTACGCCGGATTCAAATTTGCTGCGGACAAAACCTGCTGCCGAGCGGTCGAAAGCCCTGATCTGCCCCACCAGACCCGCGCCCGCGCCCGCGAGGTTGGCCCCGCCCTTCAACAGCGCCGCGATGCTTTCGGTCACGGGGATTACCCGGTTGATCTCGCCGCCAAGTTGCAAGAGCGACGTACCCAGTACCCGCGTCGCCTCGCCGATGGTCAGGTTGAGTGACTTGTTTTCTTCAATCAAACGCGGGGTTTCCAGCCGCAGCGCCGCGAGAATCTCCCCGGTTCGCAGTTCGCCGGATTCACCCAGCTTCAGCAGGTCGCCGGTGTCCAAGTCGTCAAACTTATCGCTGAGCCGCGATAACCCATCGGCGATCGCTTGCGCCAGACGCGGGTTCTGTTCCAGCACCGACCGCAGTTCCTGGCCGCGAAGCTCGCCCGACGAAAGAGCCTGGCTAAGCTGCACCACGGATGCACTCGCCGACCCCGGCGGCCCGCCGCTGATCCGCGATGCCGCACTGACCGCCTCGGTGACCCGTAGGACCGTCTGCTGGGATAGAGCGTACCGCTCGGCCCCGCGGGCCACGCCCTGATAGGTTTCCAGCACCGACGACAATGCCTGCCGGTTACGCTTGGTCACCTCGAACAGTTCGCGGGTAACGTTCACCGCTTCTTTTTGCGAATCCACGAATAGCCGCACCCGCCGCTCAACGCCGATGGTCTTTTCGCCGCCCACCGCCGTGAGAATACCGACCGCAGCCACCGCGCCAAGCCCCGCCGCAGCGCCCGCGCCTAATCCGCCAAAGCCGCGTGCGCCGCGTAAGCCGCGTGCGTCCTGAGCCAGCCCCCGGATGTTGCCCCGCGCGGCATGCGCCGCCGTGTCTACCGCGAAAAGGGAAGTAGCGAATCGCCCGCCCGCCCGCGTCCCCTCTCGCATCCGATTCGATGAGTCTCTAACCGACTGGCCGAACCGGTTGTTCGTGATGTTCCGCTGCGAACGGTCGATCAAAACCAACTGATCCCGGTACGCTCGGAATTGCCGCGCCTCGTTCTGAATACCCACCGCTCCCACGCCCGACAAACCGCCCGCACCGGTGGCAAAGCCCCGGCGCTGGACACGTTGCAGCCGCTCAATCTCACGGGCCGCGTTCGCCGCCGACGCCGCTAGCTGGGTTTGCACCGCGATGGCCGCACGGCCCCCGCTGGTGGTGTAAATCAGTCTGGTAATTTCATCGGCCAAGATTCACACCCTTCCCGCGAAACGTGTAGCGGGCTGCGTCTCCGGCCCGCTCTACAAAACGGCCACGCGCGGACTGCGGCGAACGTCCGCCGCGGTTCAGATCCGCGACGTACTTCACGTTGTTGGTTAGGTAAAAAGTCCCGTCGATTTTTGTCCGGCGAGACAGAACGCCACGCACCCGGCGGACCACCGCGCGGACTAAAGCTCGCTCGGCAAACTTCCCGGAGGCTAAGTTTTCGGCGGCGGTCCCGTGGGCAAATTCGGGGACCGGTCGAACCGCCCCGACATCCACCGGGGCAAGACTGCTCGGAAGATAGTTGTACCGTGCCCGGCCGGTATCGACCGGCGTCCCGCTGGCCACCGTCTCGGCCGACGCCTCAATCGCTCGGCCGGTCTGGGCCAGCATCTTTGCTTCCATCGTCCGGGCGTCCAGACGCAGTTTGTTCGCCAAACCACTCGCTGAGCTGTGAACCGCCATTGTCTTTGTCCTTGTCGGGTTCGTCTCGGTTCATCCGCAAATACTCCCCGTCAACGGCACTAACGACCCGCCACACGTGGGCCGAGTTGGATCGGTCCATATCCATCACCTCGCACCACCGCATCACCGCATCCCACGGTATCGGCCCGACGCCCATCCCGATCTGGCGGCAGGTGGTGCATTCGGAAAAGCATCGGTGATAGAGTTCGTAGCATCGTTTCAGCAGCGGACGATTTTTCATCCAGTGGGGCTTGTCTTCACCGGCAAGGTCGTATTTCTTCTCAAGCGTTTCGGCGTTCTCCGGGTCGGGGTGCTGATTCCACCACCGCAGAACGTCGATCAGTTTTTTGCGGCGTCTTCTTCATGCTCGTAGGAAAAGAAATTGTCCGGCTTGGCTAAACGGCGTACCGTCGAAAGCAATCCCGGCATCTTTTCCAGCATGGCGACTTTGTACGCGGGAGTGCAGGGGATCGGCTTACCCTTTGAGTCCGTCGCGTCCCAATCGACAAGCAGCGCCTCGGCCGTCACCTTCACGTCTACGCGCTGGTCAATCGCTGCGTCGGATTCCTTCGCCTTTTTCATCGAAGCAACCAAATCGGCCGCTTCGATCATCACCCGGCCGTAGTCCCGGTTCATGTAATGATCGGCCGGGGCGACGGTGAGCTTCACCCCCCGGATCGTTTCGGTAATCGTATTCGGCGCGGTAAAGGCTTGTTCAAGGCTATTCATGGTTTCTCGCTTTAGGCGGTTTGCACGGTCGCATCGACCGCGTAGTGAAGTTGAAGCTGGGCAGTGTACCCGTTCGACTCATCAATATAACCGCTAAACGGCAGGGACAACGAAGCCGAGCTATTTCGCCCCTGAGCGTTCGGCTGCCCGCCGGTGTATTCCGCGTTGGGCAGGTCGATCAGCATCCCGTAGGCATCCTCCGACCGCAGCGCGTAAGTGATCGCCAGTGGATCAGATTCGATCAGCAGGTTGTACCGCTCGGGCGCGTCAAGATAAGTTTCGATGTTGCCCGACGGGTCGAAGTCGCCGTAGCGAAGCCCGATCCCCGCGTCGTACTCAAACCCGCCCTTCGGCTCGGCCTGATGGCTAAGGGTGGTCTGCATACTCGTCACCGCGTCGGCGGCGTTGAAACGAACCCCATCCTCCAAAAGAAGATCGACGTTCTGGCCGGTCTGAAAGCTCTTGCTCGGGATCGCAGGAACCGTGACCGCGCCGGTAAGCCGGGTCACCGTGGCGTTGCCCGGTTTCTCGATGCCGATGAAGTCAAACGAACCGGTGAAGATCTGTGCGTTCTGAGTATTCTGCCCGCTCCACTGCGACGTATTGAAATACAAGCCTTCCCAGTAGGCGTACCAGATCGTGCCGTCGTCCTGAATCGCGCGAATCTCAACGGCGTAAGGCACCTTTCGGCGTCCGTCACGGATCGTATCACCGAACCAAATGTACCCGGTGTAATTATCAAGGAACGTGCCGCCGGCAAACCCAGCGGGCACGATATCCAGCGATGCCGTGATGCCGCTCACGGACTGAACGCGGCACCAGCCGACCCCGCCGAGCTTGAACCAGTCGCCCTCGCCGAGATAGTTACTCCAGGTCAAGCCGGTAGCCTCCAGCGTTGCGGGCGTGCCGCCCGATGCCGCCGTGTCGGTCAGTGATAACTTGGCGATAGCCTTGCCCGCCACGTGGACCGCAGCGGATACCGGGGGCGACGACTCGTCGATCAGACCCGGCAGGGTTACCCCGGCCGCGTCTCCCGCCGTAGCGAGAAACACGCCGTTGTTGGCGTCGTTGTCAAATCCCAGCGTTCGCACCAGGTCCTCGGCCGCGAACGCCGTGCCGCTTGTCACGGCCACAACACCGGTTGAGACGCCGGTGACGTTATCCACGCCGCCCCGATTGGTGCGGAAGTTCTGACGCTTGCGCCAAGTGTTCGCCATGACCCCCTCGGCGGTCTGGGCGGCAAACTGATTAAATTCCAGTTCAAAGTTCCATCCGCCGCCGGGCCGCTGGCCAAGCTGCGTCGGATTGCTCCGCCCGCGTGAATTGGTGGACGTGCCGCAGATCTTCTCGCTTTGCTGCGTCTGCCGGTTCGGGGTGAGCGTCGGGCCGGTGTGGCAAATGTTCTGGAACCGGGGGTTATCCGGGATTTTGAACCCGCCGTCCCCGTTGTCCACCATTTGAACGATGCCGATTGCAATTGTGCTGGTGTCTGCCATGTTTGGTTCTCGCTTTAGCCGTGGTCTTCGTAATCAAAAGTCAGAATAAATGAGTGCTGGTATCGCCCGTCGTTGTTGCCGGCCTCGGTCACATAACCGCGATCAACAGAAACGCCGCGTGGCGGATCGCGGAACGCCTCCACCAACGCTTCGCCGACCATATCGCCTTGCCGCTCGCCCACGCCTAGCGGGGTGAAAATATCAATCACCATCTGTTTACCGAAACGATGCTTATTGTCGCCGGTCATCCCCATCGACACCTGCCCACCGCCGAGCGGTCCGAACCCGCCCACGCCGTAATACGGCCCGTCGGGGTCGCCGCTAGAGTTCGGCCAGTAAAGCGTCGGGGTCACGTCAACGCCGATCCCCGGCCAGTCAAAGCCGTTCCACGCATCGGCCGCATGATCCCGCGCTGCTTGTTTTGCTTGAGCCAGGGTCACGAATCACCCCCGCGATAAACGGCGGCGTACATAAACGGCGGGTTGCCCGGCTCGCGGGCGGGCTTGGACTCAATCACTCGGCAGATTCGGCCGTTGAGTGTGAACCGATCGGCGGCGGTCAACTCAAAACCGGCTAAGCCCTCAGCGCCATCGTCGGCTAGGGCCAGCACATAAACCAGCCCCTCGGAACTGGCGAGCATATCGGCCCCGAATTGATCCTCGGATGCGGCGGACAACTGATCCTCGGCAATCTTCGCGGTGCGGGTGGTTTCGACAATCGGGGCGGGAACGCCTACGGCAACATCCGCGCCATTGGATCGGCGGAACGTTACGGTTTCGACGCGGCCGAAGTCGTCGATCAACTCACGGGCGGTCTGGGCCGACTCAACAAAGAACGCGGTATCGGTCATCGCCACACCTCGCGTCCGCATTCAACCAGCGGCAGCACGGCAACCATGCCGCGCCCGCCGATGGCACTTTGGCACCCGGCCAAAATTCCGTCGATGATCGGGAACCGGCGGTAAAGCCCGCTCGCCCCCGCCTCGCTGCGCTTGGTTCGGGCGTAGGTGACGGACTTGCTCAGGCTCCCGACGCTCTTGCTTTCGCTGACCACCTGCCCCGTGTCCGTCTCGGACGATTCGGGCTCCAACACCAGCGACCCCGCCAGCGCATAGGACGAAAGCAACGCATGAGCGAGCTTCACTTTGCCGATTAGACAATCCTCCCGGATCCGATACCGCGCGTCCAGGTAATCCTTCGCCCGGATCGCTGCGGATTCTTTCAGCCGGGTGTCGGTTTCGACTTCCCACGCCGTTTCGTGCCGCGTGTCAACCAACTCCGTATCCAACTCCGCCAGCGAGTTGTACGAATTACCGTCGCCCTCGGGGATGGTGCGGATGGTCAGCGGCATAAACGATCACTTCTTTTTCGCTTTGGTGTCGGCCTGCACCGAGCCGGTATCTTGCGATTCGTCGGTCGGCTTTTCGTACTTCGGGGCTGCGCCCTGATCTTCGGGGGATTCGCTTAGGCCCTCGATCGTGCTAACGACTCGACCCTCCCAAATAACCGAACCGCCTGACTTGATGACTTTTTCGGCATCGCTTTTAGAGATTTTCTGATCGCTCATGGTTCAAATCCTTTTAGATAACGAGGTAAGCGGAGTAGGACCGCAATTTCTTTCGGGGGAAGCCGCGGGCAACCGCCCACAACGAAAGATTAGCGGGGTTCAGGCTGCCCTCGGCGTAAGCCACCGGCCCACGCCGGGCGGCACCAAAGCCACCGAGGATCTGACCGTTGCCGTTGGTTTCCTGAAGCATCTGGCCGACAATCGTTTCGGTAACCACCGCGTTGGCGAAGTCCATCGCGCCCGCGTTGTTATCGTTGGCGGTAGAAGTCAGAATCACGTGGGTCGTCGGAACAAAGTTGGTCGCAACTTCCGCCCCCGCGTTGGTTTCGGTCCAATATTTTTCGTCGTAAATCTCAATCGACATCCCGAGGATTCGACCAGCCAGGACATTCATCATGGCGGTGTCGCTGGTCGGGAAGTTGCCCGCCGACGGCAGAACCAGCTGGCTGTAAAGCGTAGCCTTATCGCGGAACTCGGCGGTTGCGATCATCTCGCGGAACGCCACGCTGGTCATGGTGAGCCGGTCAAAGCCCACGCCGTATTTCTCGCGTGCGGTCGATTGTAGCGTTTGGATATCGCTGATCGGGGTGGCCGTGGCCGAATCAGACCACGGGGTGCCCGCGGTGACCTTCAGGTCGCTAGGGGTGTTGAACCCCACGTCGAATTGCTGGCCGTTGTGGTCGTAGGTCAGCGAGTCCAGCGCTGAGCCGATAATCATCCGCTCCATCGTCATCCGAACGCCGAGCAAAAGCCCGTCCAGAATCTGAACCCGGCGATTGCGAAGTAGGCCCTGATCGTCGGTCGTCCCCGCGGACTGCGATAGACGCGACAACAGGTTAAGCATGGCCTGATTCATCGCATAGCCGCGCTTGATGTTCGGCAGCTTGGTTAGCTCCAGACGGATTTCCTGACCGCCGTAGACCCGTGCGGTCGCGTCATCCGGCAGGATGTCGGCGGCAATCACGTTCTCGCTGACAAACGCCATGATTTCCTCGTCCATCGCATCCACGGATGGGGTGCGATTGAGGAATCGAAGCGTTGCGGGAAGCTCTCGCTTATCCCGCAGGTCGTCCATGACCGACTGAAGCCGAAATTGATTAAGGGCAGAAAGAGTGCTCATTGAATTAGTCCTTTACCGGAGTTACGCGGGGCAATGCCGCCAGTGTGTTTGCAAGGGTGGGCTGGATGTAGCCGTCAACGGTGGTTCCGGCCGCGAGCCGACCGGTGTAAACCCGGCCGCCTTCGATTGCGCCGGCCTGCTCGCTGCCCGGATCGCTGAAGAACAGTGTCCGGTCAACCAGATAGACATCGCCGAGGGTCAGCGTTTGGCGTCCATCGACAGCGCCGGTATCGGCGGGTCCGTACTTACCGCTGGCGGTAATTTTGGCGAGAATGGTTCCGTAGCGGAGAACCTTTTCGCCTGACTTGACCGTTGAGCCATCGGAAAGCGTAGTCTCGGTAGACTTCGCATCGACGGTTGACCAGTCAATGGTGAGGCCGCCTGATTTCCATTCGGGCTTGCCGTCGGCGCTGATGCCGGTGTGCCGCCCCGTGTTACCGATTTCTGTTCGTCCAAAGCTGCTCATGGTTTTATTCCGGGATAGAGGTTGCGTTGATGATTACTTGCCGCTTTTTCCGATGTAGCCGTCCACGTCGGAAGAATCTTCTTCACGCTCGGCGGATCGCTGCGTTTTGGCTTTTTCGTTGGAGAGAGTCACAACGCCGTCTCCTTTTTGCTGGCTCGTCAGTGAATCCATCGCCGCCGCATCGTTATGTTTGTCCATCAGGCCGAACACGTCCTCGATCAGGTTCGGGCCGCGGCCCTCATTGCTGAACCGGAGGAAGTCGTCGTTGCCCTGAAGCTTTTCAAACATGGCACTGGCAAGGGCGCGGGTGCATTTACCGTGCGATACCGCTTTATCGGCGGCGGCCTGCCCGGTGCGGATGCCTGCGCCACGGTCGCCGTTGGAAAGCGCCAGAGAATCCGGCTTGTCAGCCTCGGCCTTGAGCCGGTCGCGCTCGGCGATCAGGTCTTGCACCGCTTTGTTTTGGTTGGAGAACGCCAGCGAGACTTGCTCGACCGCGTTATCGGCGGTCAGTTCGTCTTTGATGCCGGTGGACTCGGCGAGTTTCTTTAGGTCAATGCTCATGGTTTGTTCCTGGTGCGTAAGTAAGGTGTGGCCGGGATTAGACGCGGCGATGGCCTCGAACCGGCCGAGGCCGCTCACGACGGGCCGGGTGGTCAAGACGGTGTGGTCAATGGCGTAGGGGTAGGCTTTGCTATCGCTGCCGATACGATCTTTTCTTGCCCCGATGCTCACGTTCATCCGCGCGGCGGCCGCGATGGCGTCGTGGCCGACCGCCTCGAACCGCCCGCGTAGCCGGTCGCCGACCCGCGAAACACTCAGCAGGTTGCCCCGGCTCATTTCACTGGGGGTGGGCGTCTTGCCGTCCGTGGTCGGATGCTCCGCGTCGAGCAGGTAAGACTCGTGCCCGGCCGCGATGTAGGCGTTGGTCGAATTCGCAATCGCGGAAAGGGACTGGTCGTCGATGGTGTAGGTGGTGCCGTCCTCGGCCCGGAACTCGCCGATGCGGAGCAGGTCCTTATCGTAGAGCTGGCGCGGCACGTCGCTATCGCGCGTGTACTGGTCGCCGGAGAGCGATAACTCGCCGGGCAGGTAAACCGCAATGTTCTCGGGAAGATTCACTACCCTATCAATACGGGATAAAAGCGGGTAACGCTATAGCCTTACCGTGGTTATCGTGCGTGTGGGCGCGTAGGGTGGCCGCTAGGCGCATTAAAAAGCCCACGGGTTTAATCGTGGGCTTGCGAGATTCGTCGAGCCATAAGCCTTAGCGGAGGGCGGGCGTTTTCGCCTTTTTCCGCTCAGAGGTAAGGTGAGATACGTCTATAACGCGTTGCCTTTTCCGCGGGGGCTCGGGGCAATCTCCATCGAGTCCCCTTAAAACATCGGAATTTCTTAACTTTCTCATGCCCTCAGCTTCTACCTGCCTCACCCTTTCTCTTGTCACCTTGAAGATTCTCCCGCATTCTTCGTAAGTATAGGGAATCCTGCCGGCATCCCCTATGCCAGTCCTCATCTTAATGACTTCCCTTTCCGTAGAAGTTAAGTCGCTTAAAGATCCAAACAAACGATCTGATGTTTCTTTGTCACTCAACAAGTCTAAGGGATTCAATTCGATTGTCTTTTGGCTCGTGGTGTCGGAGCCAATCATCGCCAGCTCAATATCTACGATCCTGTCGAACGATGACTGCAATGCTTCGCCAAGCAAAGACTCGTCCACAACTTGATTTAATTCTATTTCTAAAGCACCGGCCACGCGGGCGGCCACCTCCAATGTGTGGGGATATGTGTAATCAAATCTCTCAATTTCGCCAATCGTACCTACGTTTGAATCAACAATCGAAGCTAATTGCTTTTGGGTGAGGCCCTTCTTTTCCCGCGCCCGAAGCATGACTTCGTTGCGCAGTCTCATTGTCGCCCTGACTTTCATAATGGGTTGACTCCATTGCTACCGCCCACACGTTGTCAAACACCGGGAGAGGTGAACGTGGGGGCGGTAGCGTATTAGGTTCTTAGGGGGAACCGGTGTTTGACGCGATCATTTTACCAGAACACCGCAAATCCGTCAACGCTTTTTCGGCGTCACGTTCGACATTACCAGCGCCTCATGCACCTGCACCGGATTGCACCGCCAGACCGCGCCGAGCTTCACGCCGGGTATCTTTTTCTCACGCAGCATCCGCCGCACGGTTTCATCACTCACGCCGTAGCGGGCCGCGATCTGTTCGGGCGTCGCGTCGTCACGTTGTTTATTGCTGATCACGTCGTCGCCTCCGCAATTCGTCAAGGGTCAGGGGCTTCAGGTCGGGTCCGATCAGGTCGGGCAATTCGATATCTCCGCTGCGGAATAATTCGCCCACGGTCGGACCGAGAATCTCATCCTGCCGGGCCGGCGACTGGCGGCGCAGCCACTCCGCGCCGGTGGGGATGTTGGGCGGGGCCTGGCCTTGCTTAAGCGCCCAGACACGACTCCTACAACTCGGGTGCAAAGGCGGTACGTCGATCAGCTTCATCGGCAGGACGTAGACCCGGCCCGCCCGCGCCAAGCAGATCCGCGACGTTCGCCCGTCGAGCACCGAAACGTGTATCGCCCGGTCAAGCACCACCGGCGGCGTGGCAACGGTTACCGCCGGCGGTACGTTTCCCGACGTGGGCGGCGTGGTGGTCCCGCCCGCTCCCGGTCGATACACGTCGGCCAGCCTTAGCCGTGTTCGGTTGACCGTGTGCGCCGTCTGCGCCCGCACGATCCCCTCAATGGATCGCCGCAGCCGCTGCGCCTCGCCGTCGCGCCCGCCGCCGGCCACGGTTCCCGACCATCGGCTGGCC
>JGI1221J13441_10000155_pt1 | contig 34148 bp, 55 predicted proteins | sample LakVidmifraction_4_FD_13441 | JGI IMG/M metagenome (IMG submission 13441) | reverse complement strand
AGATGAAGGATGGAATAATTGGATGATAAATCGTTTCCTAAGCATGAGCCAAGATTATATAGAATTGGTTAATGAAGTTCAACATAACACATGGCAATTGAAAGGAGAATATTTATATAATCTATATAAAGATGTTATCCCAAAGCGATATGTGTTTTTAAAATACATGAAACCAACAAATAAAATAGAATATGATGATAATGAAATAGAAGCATTAAAACAATATTTTGAGATATCTGGTAGAGAAGCTAAAGAATATATGGATATGATATCCGAAGAAGAATTATTAATTATTTCTAAAAAAATATATGGAAAATAAAAATAAACCATCACCACATGACTTTACAAAAAATTTTGAATTAGAATACCCTGAATTATCTGAAAATTTTAAATTAATTCAAAAATCACAATATGAATTATTTGCTCGTAAAATGTTATCCTATGGTTTAGGAAATATTGCTGTGGGATCTAATCTAGAATCCAATGAAGATATCAATTTATCACTAACAGCAATATGGATAAGGATGATGGATAAAATGCAAAGACTTAAACAATTAGTATTAATGAATAAAACAAACCCATTAGAAAATGAACCTGTAGAGGATGCTTATATAGATTTATCTAATTATTCAATTATTGCTCTACTTGTAAAATTGGGAAAATGGAAAAAGTAAAAAAATTTAAAGAATTAACTGAAATAGAATTAAAAGTTCAATACCATAAACCAGTTATATTAGATTATTCATATCAAAAAGCAATTTCATATTCCCAATTTAATGTATATGCAACTTGCCCCCATCAATGGTATAATAGTTATGTCTTAAATTTAAACCCATATTCTAATAGTATTCACACATTGTTTGGAACAGCGATGCATGAAACATTACAGAATTATTTAACTATAATGTTTGAACAATCTGGAGTATATGCTGACCATACTATTAATCTTGAAAATTACTTCCAAACTAAATTTATTGAATTATATCAGTCACATTATGATAAAACTAAAGAACACCTTTCCAATGCTGTTGAAATGCGTGAATTTAATGAAGATGCTAAAGCAATATTAACATGGTTTAAGAAAAAACGTAATAAATATTTTTCAAATAGGGGATGTAAATTAGTAGGGATTGAAGTACCTTTATTAGTAAATATATCTAATAATATATTTCTTAAGGGGTTTATTGATGTTGTGATTTATGATGTAGATTTAGATAAATTATACATTTATGATATTAAAACATCAACTAGAGGATGGAGTGATAAGGAAAAAAAGGATGAAAATAAAATAGCACAAATTCTCCTATATAAAGAATATTTTGCAAAACAATATAATTTTGATATAAATAAAATTGAAATAGAATATTTTATTGTAAAACGTAAAATATTTAAGACTGATGATTTTATTATTCCTCGTGTACAACAATTCAAACCAGCTAGTGGTAAGGCAAAAATTCGTAAAACTGTAGACAAAATTGAAAATTTTATTAAAGACTGTTTTGATTCTAATGGAAAGCCTATAGAAAAAATATATAATAAAAATGTAGGAGAAAAATCATGTAAATGGTGTTCATATAATGATACAAAACACTGTGTAAAATCTTAAATCTGTATATATTTATATATGATAATAAATTATTAATTAAATTATATATAAAATGAGCAATAAAATTCTAACAAGTGTAAAACTCCCTGACGACTTATGGGATGAATTTCGTGTAAGTTGTGTAAGAAATAAATTTTCACTACAAAAATTAACAGAACGTAGTATTTATCTTTATTTAACAGATGAAGAATTCAGAATAAATATCCATAACCAACTAAATACACAGTTGCCTCCTAAATGAGAACTAGCATTTCACCTATACAATTATAATTAGTAAAAGAACAATATAAATAAAATATGAAAGAAGGTTATATACCACAACAACAACGTAAAAAAATCATTTTACTCTGCGATGATATAAGGATGACAAGTGGGATATCAACTATGGCCCGAGAAATGGTAATAGGAACTGCCCATCATTTCAATTGGGTAAATTTAGGAGGTGCAATTTCCCATCCTGAACAAGGGAAAAGGTTTGATTTAAATGATGATACCAATAAACAAACGGGTATTAATGATGCTAGTGTTTATTTATATCCTGTGAATGGATATGGAGATCCTGCAATTTTAAAACAGATTATGGAAATTGAAAAACCAAATGCCCTTTTATTTTTCACTGATCCTAGATATTGGACTTGGTTATTTCAAATGGAACATGAGATTAGGAGAAAAATTCCAATGATATATTTAAACATATGGGATGATTTACCTTACCCAATGTATAATAAATCTTTTTATGAATCATGTGATGCCTTGATGGCTATATCAAAACAAACAGAAAATATTAATCGTGTTGTTTTAGGAAATAAGGCTAAAGATAAAGTTATAAAATATGTACCTCATGGTATTAATGAAAATAACTTTTTCCCTATAACACAATATCATACAGAATATTTAAGTCTACAGGAATTTAAAAAGAAAACATTAGGGGGAAATGAATATGATTTTGTCTTATTATACAATGCTAGAAATATTAGAAGGAAATCAGTTCCTGATTTAATGTTATCGTGGAAAATATTCATAGATGGATTATCTATTGATAAAGCTAAAAAATGCGCTTTATTGATGCATACACAACCACTTGATGAAAATGGAAGTGATTTAAATGCTGTTAAGGATATGTTATTTGGCTATAATGATCAATATAATATTATTTTTGATAAAAATACATACGCTACTGAGGGTATGAATATGCTTTACAATTCTGTTGATGCTACCGCATTGATTAGTTCAAATGAAGGATGGGGATTATCATTAACAGAATCTATGATGTGTGGAAAACCAATTATTGCTACTGTAACAGGAGGAATGCAAGACCAGATGGGATTCAGGGATGAAAACGATGAATTAATTAAATTTACTGAAGAATTCGGTTCTAATCATAGAGGAAAATATAAAAAACATGGTGATTGGATATATCCTGTATTTCCTAGTAATTTAAGTATTGTAGGTTCTATACCAACTCCTTACATTTTTGATGATAGAGCATGCCCTCATGATGTGGCAAAACAGATTGATTTAATTTATCAAACTAAAACATTAGACCCATCTAATTATGATAAAATATGCAATTCATCTCGTAAATGGGTTACGTCAGATGAATCAATGCAGTCAGCAAGATGGATGTCTAAAAATGTAATAGATGCTGTAGAAGAAACATTTAAAAAATGGACACCAAGAAAATCATTTGAATTAATTAAATTAGAAACCCCAACACAACCAAAACATTACATTCAAAATGTTATCGCTAAATAATTTACAACCCTTAAACATATCAGAAAATAGAATTAAATCAAATAAAAAATAATATGAAACCACTATTAGTTATAAGTTGTCCTATTGATTGTTATTCTGGTTATTCATCACACTCAAGAGACATTGTTAAAGTATTATTAAAATCTGATAGATATGATGTTAAAATAATATCTCAACGATGGGGAAATACATCATTTGGATTTCTACAACCAGATGATCCTGAACATAAACAGATATTAGATTGTATATGGACACAACCTCAACTCCCTAAACAACCTGATATATGGGTGATGATATCTGTACCTTCTGAATTTCAAGCAATTGGTAAATTTAATATTGGTATAACTGCAGGAATAGAAACTACAGTATGTGATATAAGCTGGATTGAAGGATTAAATAAAATGAATCTAAATTTAGTATCTTCAGAACATGCTAAAAAAGTATTTGAAACTTCTAAGTTTGAAAAAATAAATTCTAAAACACAACAACTAGAAAGTATTGTAGAATTAAATAAACCTATAGAAGTATTGTTTGAAGGGATTGATACTAATATATTTAAAAAAATTGATCAATTTCATTCAAAAGAATTATTTAATTCATTAAATGATATTCAAGAAAAATTTAATTACTTATTTGTAGGTCATTGGCTTCAAGGAGAAATTGGACAAGATAGAAAAGATATAGGAATGTTAATTAAAACATTTTTAGAAACATTTAAAAATAAAAGAAATATTCCTGGATTAATAATCAAGACATCAGGTGCTACTTCTTCAATTTTAGATAGAGATGAAATGTTGTCTAAAATCCAATCTATTAGGCAATTGGTTGGTGGAGTTAATTTACCAAATATTTATTTACTGCATGGAGAATTTACTGATAGAGAAATGAATGAATTATATAATCATCCTAAAGTAAGTGCATTTGTATCATTCACTAAAGGGGAGGGATATGGACGTCCATTATTAGAATCAACAATTTCACAAAAACCCATAATTGCTTCGAATTGGAGTGGCCATATAGATTTTTTAGATTCTAAAATGTCTATATTATTGGAGGGGGAAGTAAAGCAAATCCATCCTAGCGCTGTAGTACCAAATATGTTAATCCCTGAATCTGGTTGGTTTACTGTTGATTATGTTAAAGCTTCTAAAGTATTAGAAGATGTTTGGAAAAATTATAAAAAATATATTGATAGAGCAAAAAAACAATCGTATCGTTCACGTAATGAATTTAGTTTGGATAAAATGGGTGAATTATTACTTAGTATATTAGATAAAAAAATAATCAAACCGATAGAATTAAAATTACCAACCCTTAAAAAAATCAAATAATATGACAAGTATAGAATTTGTAATATGGATGAAAGGTATTGTTGTTGCTAGTAATAATTATAATATTGATCCATCTACATGGGATATTATTAAAGATAAACTTGATATTATAGAAGATAACAATCCTCAATTCACAACATTTAAAACATATGTTCCTCTAAATCCATTATATTTTACAACCACCACTTGTAGTGATAAAAAGTGATATCTGATAAATGGTTAGAATTATCATATATTGAAGATACAAAGACTCTCAAATATTCATCTTCATTAATAGAATATTATGATAAAGCCAAATTAATAAATAAATTTGTTGATAAATCACAATTTGGTATTGAAATTAATGGAATGAATTTTATAATAAATAAAACATAAAATAATGACTGAAAAACTAATTGATTGTCCTCGCTGTTCTAGCAACGCTTGCTCTGAAATATCAGATGAAAAAGTAATAATATGGTTATGTATGGGTTGTGGGTTTACTTCAAACACATTTATGACTTGTGAAAATATATCTAAAGTAGAGGAATTAATGCCTAACTTATATAAAGATATGAAATTCATAAACACTGATGGATTATCATGGTATCCAAATTCTGTAACATTAGATAATAAATCAATGGTATTTGCTGATGGAATATCTAAAGATGACTGGAAATGGGCTGCTATCAAATCTATTTTAATACCTGATAAAGATAAAGATAAATTTAAAGGGGAAGAATACAGGGCTGATATGTCTACTAAAAAAGAATTCGAACAAAATAATTTTATGGATGCCTTATCTTACGTGGGATACTTTGATCTGAAATAATATTATGAAAATTAGTTATGCTGTTACTGTATTTAATGAAATTAAAGAAATAAAAAATTTATTTCCATTTTTATCGGTATGTAAAAGGGAAGAAGATGAAATTGTGATTTTAATGGATGATAAAGGTCCTAATGAAATATGGGATTATCTTCTTTCCATTAATCCAAAATTAGTTATAATTAATAGATTAAAATTTAATAATAATTTTTCTGAATGGAAAAATAAACTAAAATCATTATGTTCAGGAGATTATCTTTTTAATATTGATGCTGATGAAGTTCCTTCAACAATCCTTATTAAATATCTTCCTGAAATATTAGAATCTAATCCTGATATTAAAGCATTTGCATTACCTAGAGTAAATACTGTACATGGTTTAACTCAACAACATATTAATGAATGGGGGTGGGAGGTTAATGAGAAAAAATGGATCAATTATCCTGATTTACAAATTAGGATTTTCAAAAACCATCCTGAAATATATTGGGAAAAACGAGTACATGAACGTTTAAATATATGGAGAGAAGCTGTTCCTCTACCAATAGATACAGATGATTGGGTTTTATACCACCACAAAGATATTAAACGACAAGAAAAACAAAACTTATTATATTCTACATTATGAAGATAAAAGTTAACCATTTTGATAAGATTTTAATTGAGAAAAGATTTGATGCTTTAAAACACATTGATTTTTCATTATTCATAGATGCTGTACCTGAATCTTCTGATGAATTATCTTCTATTAATATATTAGTACTTCAAGAACCAAATGAATATTTTGGATATCATGAATGGGCAATACATAATTCTCATTTATTTTCAGCTATATTAACATGGGATGATAAAGTATTAAATAATTGTGATAATGCTTCTTTATTATTATTCGGTCATACTTGGTTTAAACCAGATCAATATATAACAGATAAAGAAAAAACATTTGAAATAACACATTTGAGGGGAAATTTATTAAAAACATATGGTCAGTCTTTAAGACATGAATTATTAGATAGAGAAAATGAAATTAATATCCCAAAAAATTTCTACGCTACTTATGGAGATAGATACAATATTGAGGATGCTAGATTGGGTAAAGAAAAACTATTTGGGAATTCAATGTTTGGAATTGCTATTGAGAATACTCAACACAACGGATATTTTACCGAAAAAATATTAGATTGTTTCTTACAAAAAACAATTCCTGTATATTGGGGATGTTCTGATATAGAAAATGTGTTTAACCCCGAAGGAATTATTATATTCACCAGTGTTGATGATGCAATTCGCAAAATTAATCTATTAGATGAGAAATATTATTATGAACGTTTGGAAGTAATAAACGAAAATTACAACAAATCATTCCATTTTGTTGATTATGAACAAAACATATATAATAATATTAAAAAATATTTAAATTAAATAAAATATTATGAGGAAAATATGGTATGCCCCTAATAAATTTGAATCATATGGAGAGGAAGAAATTAAAGCTGTTGAACTTTGCTTACGTGATGGATGGCTTGCTGGGTTTGGTCCTCGTTCAATTGAGTTTGAAGAAAAAATATCTGCAGAATTTGGGAAAAAATATGGTGTATTTGTAAACTCCGGATCATCAGCTTGTCTTTTGGCTTTAGCCGTATTAAAATTACCTAAAGGTTCTAAAGTTATAACACCTGCTTGTACATTTTCAACCACCTTAGCCCCTATAATTCAATTAGGATTATTTCCTGTATTTTGTGATGTAGGTTTAAATAAATATGTCCCTAAAGTTTCAGATATATTATCATTAATTGAAAATAACACTAAAGCAATTATGATTCCTAATTTAATAGGAAATAAAATTAATTGGAAATTATTAAAAAACAAATTAATCAATATTGGAAGGGAAGACATAATATTAATCGAAGATTCAGCAGATACCATTACTCATACCTCTGAATCAGATATATCAACTACAAGTTTTTATGCCTCCCATGTTATTACAGCAGGAGGTTCAGGAGGAATGGTTATGTTTAATAATGAAAAATTAAGAAACATATGTCTTCAATTTAGGGATTGGGGTCGTATGGGAGATAATTCTGAAATTATGGATGAAAGATTTAATCATAATGTTGATGGAATTTTATATGATCATAAGTTCTTATACGATGTGTTAGGGTATAATTTTAAAAGTTCTGAGATGAATGCTGCTTTTGGTTTAGTGCAATTACAGCGATTTGAAACGTTTAAACAAATTCGCAGGGCTAATATTGCACGTTATTTGGAAAATTTACAAGATGTTAAAGAAATAATGTTACCCGATGATAGTATTGAACCAAATTGGCTTGCAATACCACTCCAAACTAAAAGACGATTAGAATTACTCACATTTCTTGAAAATAATAATATTCAAACTAGAGTAACCTTTGCAGGAAATGTAACCCGTCACCCTATATATAGAAAATATTTACAAGAATTTAAAAATGCAGATTTAATTATGAAAAATGGTTTCTTGTTAGGAGCCCATCATGGGATGACTATTGATGATGTAGATTATGTTTGTGAGGTTATTCATAAATTTTTTAATAATGGAAAATAAAAGAATAGTTTATATAACTGGTTGTCTAGGATTCATCGGTTCATATATTACACTAGATTGTTTAAATAAAGGATGGTATGTTAAAGGTGTAGATAAAATGACATATGCTGCTAATAAACTTTTACTAAAAGAATTTCAAAAATATGAAAATTTTTCATTTATAGAATGTGATATTAATGATTTAAAATTTCTCTATGAATGTGATTATATTATTAACACAGCTGCTGAAACCCATGTTGGTAATTCAATTACTAATAGTAATGAATTTATTAATTCAAATATAAACGGAGTATATAATTTATTAGAATTAATTCGTAACTATAGACAAGAAACAAATAAATCTCCCATTTTAATCCAATTTAGTACGGATGAAGTTTATGGTGATATAACACATGGAGAACATAAAGAAGATGATATATTAAAACCTAGTAACCCATATTCAGCAACCAAAGCATCTGCTGATATGTTAATTTTAGCATGGAATAGAACATATGATATTTCTTATGTTATAGTAAGACCAACAAATAATTATGGGATTGGTCAATATGTTGAAAAGTTAATTCCTAAATCCATTAAATATTTAAATATAGGGAAAAAAATTCCATTACATAATGAAGGAACCCCTATTAGAAATTGGTTACATGCTCAAGATACATCTGATGCTATTATTACAATAATTGAAAAAGGTGTTGAAAATGAAATATATAATATATCAGGAGAATTTGAACAATCTAATCTAGACATAATCTGTGAAGTAATAAAGGAATATGGGTTAGAATCTCCTTATAAATATTTAGATTTCTCTTATTCAAGAATAGGACAAGATGTTAGATATGCATTAAATGATTCTAAATTAAGAAAAATAGGTTGGGAACCTAAAATGAAATTTGATAAAGAATTATCTTCAATAGTGAAATATTATAAAAATAAATTTATATGGTAATGAAAAAAGCACTGATTATTACTTGGGAAAAATTCCAAGATCATGAATTAATTTATCCCTATTATAGCTTAAAAGAAGCTGGTTACGAAGTAACGTTAATGGCAAATAAAGTAGGAAAAATATGGGGGAGTTTAGGAACTCATATGCCTTGTGATGTTGAAACTTCAATATTTGAAGATGAAACAATAAGACATCAATATTTAAATGAATATGAAATATTATTACTCCCTGGGGGGGTTAAGGCATTAGAAAAAGTAAGACAAGAAAAAGGTGTATTAAAATTTATTCAAGAATGGGATGATGCTAAAAAAACAATATTTTCCGTTTGTAATGGTGCTCAATTATTGATTTCCTCAAAAATTCTATCAGGTAGAACAGTATCGGGGTATTATTCAATAGAGACAGATATTGAAAATGCAGGTGCCGTTTATAGTAGAGGTCCTGTAGTAGTAGATGAAAATATCATTTCATGTCCCCATTATGATTTTATGGGAGATTGGATGCGGATAGCATATAAAACACACAACGAAAGAAACCAATAATGAATTATGATATTAATATAGTTAAAAAACCATGGGGTTACGAATATTTAGCTTATAAAAATGATGATGTTGGATTGTGGTTTTTATATATATCCCCTGGAGAAAGCACATCCATGCATTGTCATCCTAAAAAATCAACAGGTTTAGTATTATTAAATGGGGAAGCCGAAATATCATTTTTAGCTGATAAACGTCCTCTAAAATCATTAGATAAAGTAATGATTAGAAGAGGGTTATTTCATTCTACTAAAGCTACATCCGATAAAGGTGCCTTTATATTTGAGATTGAAACCCCAGTTGATAAACATGATTTAGTTAGATTAAATGATCAATATGGTCGTGTTTCTAAACCTTATGAAGATGTCACATTTGAATCTGCTAAAAATGAAGATTGTTTATGGATACAAGAACCTGCTTTAGGGGAATGTGTAACATATTCATTTTCTGAATGTGTTTTGAAAATAGAAACTATAAATGATATTGATATTATTAATAATAAAGAAGATGGTGAATTAATTATGTTTCTTAAAGGAGGGATGGTGCGTAATATAGATGGTATATCTCATTGTGTTACTATTCCGGGGGATGTTGGTTTATCAAATATAATTAAACAAGTATCCAAACAATTAGATGGTGTAACTCCAAAAACTATAATAATGACAATAACTAAAAATGGCTAATTTTTACCCTCCTGGATTTAAACATCAACAAAATACTATTGCTATTGATTTTGATGGTGTAATACATGATTCCCATAATGGTTGGGGAGATGGTACATGTTATGGAGATCCATTATTTGGGTCTATTGAAGCAATCAAAGAATTATCTAAAAAATATAAAATTGTAGTTTTCACAGCTAAAGCAAAACCAGATAGACCATTAGTAAATGGAAAAAATGGGGTAGAATTAGTTAATGAGTGGTTAGATAAATATGGGGTTTTGGATTGTGTACAAGAAGTAACATCTGAAAAACCAAGAGCGATGTTTTATATAGATGATAATGGATATCGTTTTGAAAATTGGGAAAATACTTTACAATTTATAGGAGAAAAATTATAATGAAAGCATCCGATTATGTATTTAATTTTTTAAAATCTAAGGGAATTAACACTATATTTTCAGTAACAGGAGGGGCTGCTGCTCATCTACTTAATTCAGTTGCTGAAATGGATTTCACATATATTAATAATTACCATGAACAGGCTTGTGCTATGGCTGCCGAAGGATATGCTCGTGTAGCTAATAAACCTGCTTGTGTTTTAGTTACCAATGGTCCTGGATCTATTAATACACTTACTGGTGTGGTTGGAGCCTTTCAGGATTCAATACCAATGATCATTATTTCAGGTCAGGTACCTGTTAATCAATCTTTAGGTAGTGTTAATGTTAATTTAAGACAATTAGGAGTACAAGAATGTGATATCATTAGTGTAGTAAAATCTATCACTAAATACGCAGTACACGTAACAGATTCTAATACATTACAATATCATCTTGAAACTGCATATAATTTAGCTATTACAGGTAGGAAAGGACCTGTATGGTTAGATATACCTTTAGATATTCAAAACGATCAAATAGAAATAAAAAATGATTATAAATTAGAAGAAAATAAACAATATCCCCCCTATAATATTGATGAAATAATTGAATTGATTATTAAAGCTAAAAAACCCCTCATTATTACAGGAAATGGTATTCATCTCTCCCAAACAGAGGATCAATTTATTATTCTAAAAAATAAACTCCAAATCCCCGTTATATCTACCTGGACATCTAAAGACTTAATGTCACATAATGATTCTTTATTTGTAGGAAATTTTGGATTATTAGGTGAACGAGCTGCTAACTTTTCAGTTCAAAATGCTGATTTATTGTTAATATTAGGTAGTAGGATGTCTATTCCTAATGTTGGGTATCAATCACATTTATTTTCCCCTAATTCAATTAANATAATGGTTGATATTGATTTTAACGAATTATATAAACATACTATTAAAATTGATTATCCATTAAATGATGATTTGGGTAATTTTCTAAATAATTTAATTAACAAAATAGATCTAATAAAAATACCCACATGGGGTAAGTGGATTTCCCAAACACAATCTTGGAAATTAAAATACCCTGTATTTCAACATGAATATAAATCAAATACTGAAAATATTAATTCATTCTATTTTATGGAAGTGTTATCATCTAAATTAACAGATAATAATATTGTAGTAACTGATATGGGAACTAGTTATACATGTACTATGCAATCATTACAAATGAATGGGAAAAATAGACTATTTACATCTAGTGCCTGTTGTTCTATGGGGTTTGGATTACCCGGAGCTATTGGAGCTTATTTGGGAGATATAAATAAAGATATTATATTAATAGCAGGAGATGGAGGATTTCAAATGAATATCCAAGAATTACAAACAATAATCCATAATAAAATCCCTATTAAAATGTTTATTCTAAATAATAAAGGATATTTAGCTATTTCATTGATGCAAGACAATCTATTTAATGGGAAATATATTGGTTCAAATAATGTTAGTGGGATAAGTGCCCCTGATTTTATCAAAATAGCAGAGGCCTATGGTATTGAAAGATACAGATTTAATAATAATGAAGAACTAGAAAGGGGAATTGATGAAGTCCTAAATAACTTAGGACCCGTATTATGTGAAATAATGATGGTTGAAAATCAATTATTAGTTCCCCGAGTACAAAGTTCAAAAGATAAAGATGGGAAAATTATATCAAATTCATTAGAAAATATGTTTCCTTATTTATCTAATGATGAAATGAAAGAAATCATGTCATGAAAATATTAATAACAGCTGCTCATGGATTTATTGGGAGAAATTTAACCAGAAATTTATCAGAATATGATGTTACTTCTATATCAAGACAAGATGTTGATTTACTCAACCTTAATGTTATTAATAAATTTATTAAAAAATGATATACTGGTTAACAGGACAACCATCCCATGGTAAAACTATTTTAGCAGATTTATTAAAAAAGAAATTCTTACAAGAGGCTTATCGAATAGATGGAGATGATATAAGAGAGTTATTTTTAAATAAAGATTATTCCATTAAGGGAAGAGTTACAAATGTAGATATTGCTCAAAAAATAGCACATTATCTTCATAATCAAGGAAAAGACGTTATTGTATCTTTAGTAGCACCATATATTGATCAAAGAGAAGAATTTAAAACTCTACTTGGAGATAATATTAAAGAAATATACATCCACACTTCAGAGCTAAGGGAACGTCAACATTTTAAAGCAGAAGCATATATTGCTCCAAGAGAAAATTTTATAAATATAGATACGACAGATAGTTCACCTGAAGAATCTCTAGACAAATTAATATCACAATTATAATGAATAAAAATAAATACATATGGTAAGTTATAAAAGACACATTGCCAAAACAATATCTTGGAGGATTATAGGTACAATTGATACAATAATTCTTTCAGGATTTATAACTAATAGTTGGTCTACTGGTTTATTAATAGGTGGGGTGGAAGTATTTACTAAAATGATTTTATATTTTCTTCATGAACGAACATGGTATAAATTTAGTAAATTTGGATTAGACAAATGAAAATATTAATTACAGGGAGTAGTGGTTTTTTGGGTAGAAACATAGTTAAATCATTACAAAACAAACACGACATTTACTTTCCTAGTAGTAATGAATTAGATTTAACAAATGCTCAGCAAGTAACAACATATTTACAAACTAAATATTTTGATGTTGTAATACATTGTGCTATTAAAGGAGGTAGCCGTTTACAACCTGATACATCTGAAATTATGTATCAAAATTTATCTATGTTTTTCCATCTAATGGATAATAGAGATAGGTTTGATAAATTTTTTAATTTTGGTTCGGGAGCTGAGTTTGATAGACGTAAGGGAATATGTTCTGAAATATATAAAAGATCCATAGAAAAATCCTTCCCCATTGACTATTATGGGATGTCTAAAAATATAATAAGTCGAATAATTAGAAATGATAAAAAAGCTTATAATATAAGAATTTATAATGTATTTGGAGAGGATGAATTAAATACTAGATTTATAAAATCAAACATACAGCGTTACATTGATGGTGAAGATATGGTTATTCATCAAAACAAATTAATGGATTTCTTTTATATTAAAGATCTAATTACATTAGTCAATTACTATATAAATTATACATCCTTACCTTATGACATAGATTGTTCATACGATATAAAATATTCATTATATGATATAGCTAATATTATTAATAATCTTACTGAGAAAAAAGTAAATATCATAATAGAAAATAAAGAAATGGGAAATTCATATATAGGAAATCCATTTTATCTTCCCAACGGATTCATAGGTTTAGAAGAAGGAATTAAAAATGTTTATAATAAGCTTATATGAAAATAAAATTAATTTATCACTTTCTCCCTTGGGAAATAGATTATGCTTTATTAACTTTCACCCAACTTAAAAAATCAAAATACTATCTCCCTTCAGATGTTGAGATTAGTATAGAAACTGTACTTAATTTATCTTCATATTTGATTAATTGGGAAGAAAGTAAATTACCTAAAGAATATTTTATTGAAAAATACGATACAATATCTTTACTATTGAATAATTATAATCATAATAAACGCATATATGAGGGGGATCAGCTATATGGACATTTAGATTTACAACGTGAATGTGTTGGGTCAGAATTTGATTATTATCTTTCTATATGCCCTGATATATATTTTACAGAACATACTTTATATTATTTAACAGAGGCTATTAGAAACATAAATGATAAATATTTTGTTATTTCACCCCAACATCGAAAATTATCAGATGCTAGTTGGGATTATGGAACTGATCCTGATTTTTTAAATATATCTCATGAAAAATACAATGAAGTAGATTTATATGATATAAGAAATCACATTAAAAATAGAAAAAATGATACATATCTTGAATTAAACCCCAATGCTAAATTTGCAGGTTGGTTTGACATTTATAGTAAAGCATTTTTTGAAGATTTATTCCCTGTACAAGATGAATGGAAGGGATACGGACCTTGGGATTATTATTGTTTAATATTAAGTCAATATCTAAAACAAATGGGGATTACTCATAGTCACTATATATTAAGAGGCCAAACAATAGGAGAATATTATACGGGTCCCTTATTGGAAAAAGATGGGTTTACAGGATATTATAAAAATTTTCTAATTAAAAATAAAATACCAAATCAACGAGAGATATTTGAATCTAATATGGATTCATTTATTTTAAAAGGTATTATCCAATTACAAAATAAAAATATAATATCATGAAAAAATATACTATTGAACAATATTCTGATCCTAAAGGGGTTAAACGATGGGATATTATAAATTATATTATAGAACAAAATGGATTTATTAACTATTTAGAAATTGGGGTAAATGATGCTGAATGTATTAAGCAAATTAAAGCAGAATATAAAGATGGAGTAGATCCATATCCTGGTTCTGAAGTAGGAGGTGGAAATTTCCCTGAAATCAACTACCCTATATCTTCAGATGAATTTTTTGAATTAATTAAAAACCATGATATTAAATATGATTTAATCTTTATAGATGGTCTTCATCATTCAGAACAAGTAGATAAAGATATATTAAATTCTCTTAATCATTTAATACCTAATGGATTCATTATAATGCATGATTGTAATCCTCCTGAATATGAAATCCAATTAATACCAAGACAAACAGGATTATGGAATGGAGATGTTTGGAAATCAATTGTCAAATTAAGATATAGTAGAGAAGATTTAGAAATTAATGTTGTAGATACTGATTGGGGAGTGGGAATTGTTAAATTTGGAAAACAAGAACTATATAAAAAAACTAATTTGGAAGAATGTTTAACTTATAATTATATGGATAATAACAGGGAAGATCTTCTCAACATTATTTCAGTAGATGAATTTTATAATAAATTTAAAAAATGATATCATTAATAATACCAACAAAAAAGAATAACCAAAATTATACTAATTCATTAATCATTAATATTAATAAACTTTATCCTAATCGTGATGAAGTTGAAATAATTGTTGAGATGAATGACGATGTTTCTTTAGGTATTAATTATAATAATGCTGTATCCCGTGCTAAAGGAGATAAAATTATATTACTCCACAACGATATGCTAATTAGTCCTGGTTTTATTGAGACTATGTCCAATCATATTGTTAAGAATAGAATAACAACTTATACGCGCATAGAACCGCCACTTTACCCGGATATATATCCTGGTAAAATAATATGTGATTGTGGGAGTACTTTAGAAACATTTAATAAGGATAAATTTAATCAATTAAATTATGATGAATCATTAAATGAAGGGGGATCACAGTTATTTTTTGGATGTTTAAAAGAAGATTATATTGGTATTGATGGGTTTACTTTTAAAATGTTTTGTGAAGATGATGATTTACATATACGTTATAAATTAGCAGGATTTGAACATAAAGTATCTTCTGCGTTCGTTTATCATTTTGTTAGTAAAACATCAAGATTAGGAAATTATCAAGAAATTGAACAAGCATCTAATAGAAACTTTATTCGTAAATGGGGTTTTAGACAATCTAAATATAATAAACGTTATAATATAGCATTTATCGTTAATAATTGTAATTATGATATGTTAAAAATACTTGAACCTTGGTGTGATCGTATATATATTGATGATGAAATGGGAGTATTAGAGGCAATACATTACCAAAATGAACAAAAAAATACATCTTATGATTTTAAACGCCGAATTTTTAATACAAAATATAATAATCCTTTAGAAGAGAATGATATTATTATAGAATTTGATGGAAAATGTCTAACTCCTGATTCTTTTAATATAATTATGAATATTTCAGACATTATAACGGAATCTGGTGAAGTAGGAGAGTTTGAATTAGATATATTTAAAATCACTATAAAACAGATTTTAAGTCTAGAGAAAAATTTAATATTTATACAAAAATAAACATATATCATGAATATAGAAAATATAAAACCAAAACTAAAAGTCGATATTAATAAAAACGAAACCAAAAAAGGAGTTAAAGTTCAATTTATATTACCTACTACTTTGGAGGGGGATGAAAAAGCACAAATGACTCAAAAACTCCAAAACAGATTAAATAAAGGATTAGCTCAATATAATCTAACTGCTAATACAGATACTGATGTTCCTTATGAAAATGTAATAGGATTTACAATCAGTATTCAAGATATTAGATTATTGATTAAAAAAGCACTATCTGGAGGAAATTAACTAATTTAAAAATATATAATATTATGGCAAGTTCAATTCCTATTTTTAGATTAGTGTTAAATAGAGGAGTTTCCTATGAAGAAGTTCAAAACCACCCTAACGTACAAGAAATTGTAATAAACGAAACAGTAGATGCTATAAGTAAGGGTATTAAATATAAACGATTAAATGTACCTTTATTTCAAATAAATGATAGTAATTATATTATAGGTTTGGATAAAATCCAGTGGAGATCCAGTTTACAAAATGCTTTAAAATATTACGAAAAGAAAGAAGAATATAATAAATGTTCTGAGATTGTTACATTAATAAAATTGTTATGAATAAAGAAAACTTACCCGAAGATATTAAGGGAATAAAACAATCTTTTGAAAATATATTAAAAGTAGATTTTACTATTAAAAGAAAAAAGAGAACAGAATTAGATATTGATAGGGAATTATTTATTAATATAATAATGACTCTAGAACAATTAAATACTAGATCAAATATATTAGCAAAAGATTTAGATATTGATTTAATTAAATACGATGAAGTATTTTATAATGTGATAGATAATTTAATTTTACTTAATTTTAAAAAGGAAATTTCTGAAATAATTTATTTCTATGTTTATGATAGAGTTGATACTGAAGGAAATATTGTATATCTTGAAGATTTAAATGGGAAAACTGTTATATTAGAAAATATTAGTGATCTATGGTATCTAATCCAAAATATTAAAGGTATTATGGAAAAGAAAAACTAAAAAATTATGCCATCAGCTAAACCATTATCTAAGGAGATGATCCTTAGAGCAATCCGCCATACTAAAAGTAATAGATCTGCTGCTCGTTATTTAGGTATATCTTATACTCATTATAAAGGATGGGCTAAATTATTTAATGATGAAGAAACAGGGATAAATTTATTCAAATCCCATCTAAACCAATGTGGTAAAGGAATACCTAAATATCTTCCAAATAGACGTAAAGAACCGAATGTAAAGCATATTATTGAAAAAGGATATGGTTGGGAAAGTTTTTCCATAGATAAGATTAAAATTCGATTAATTACTGAGGGATATTTGGAAGATAAATGTAATAAATGTGGGTTCTGTGAAAGAAGAGTAACAGACTATAAAATCCCTTTATTACTTAATTTTAATGATAATAATAAGAGTAATTTTAAATTAGAAAATTTAGAATTATTATGTTATAATTGTTATTTCTTATATATAACCGATCCCTTCACTAAAAATGAACTTAGACATATTGAAACTAATGCTGATCCTATAGAAAAAGCATTTGAATGGGATTTGGATCCTGATGTTTTGGAAAATATGAAAGCTTTAGGTCTTATTTAAAATATGTGAATTAAATTTGGAAACCCCAACAAAAATTATTATATTCATATCATAAAGCCATGAAATCAGAAAAAGAAATACTAACCTTCCTACAATTTTGCGCAGACAACTATTCGATTGATATTTCTGACAAAGTGGTTCAGGAGTTTTTGGGAAGGGGTATTGAAAAACAAAACATTTGCCTAAAATGCGGAATAGATATTTCAGATACGGGTTCTGAAAGTTTTGGCTGTTGGAGTTGCGGAATCAATCAATCGGAAGCACTTTTGCATCATCCTGTTGAGTTGGTACAGATCGCAGAAGGAGAGACAATAGACATAAATGAGCCTACGAGGGATGGTTATATTTTACAATTAACTAACGATATGGCTTTTGCCGAATCTAGCGAACAAATATATAAAGATGCACTTATTAAAATAAAAGCAATAAAATGTTCGGGGAATCACCCTACTACATGTTTATCCGTTATAAATGATATGGTTATTGAAGCACTAAAAACAGAAAAATGAGAATTGAATTAGCAAATGATTTTAGAGAATTTGAACTTCCTAAAGACGTTAAACAAACAATTATGTCTCGTAATTTATCATCATCCTCTAGTAAAATGGCAATTTTTGCTGATACAGTAAATTTAACTAATGAGGATGTTGATGATTTTACGACTTTAAAACCAGAAAGAATGGATGATGAAGATTTTAAAGATTATAAAAACCGAAGGTATTTTTCAAAACAACTATTAAAACATAGAGCATTAATATACGATTATTCAAACATTTAAAAAGACAAAATATGAAGTACTTTCTGGTAAAAGTAGAATTCCAAACCGAAGACGATAAAGGTAAAACTAAACACCAAAGTTATATTTATTTAGTGGATTCAATGTCAGTAACTGAAGCTGAAGTTAAAACAGTTAAATATTTAAGAGATCAAGGTGAAAGTAATTTTGAAATTAAATCAGCAACACAATCAAAAATACTAGAAGTATTACAATAAATAACATTTCCCCTAATTATTATATATTTATACTAAATTACAAATAATGAAACGATTTATATTACATATTTTACTTTCCTCCCCCTCTATTAATACGCAGGATAGCGATGTGGAGATAAATTGGGATTATAAAACCAATCCAAGGCAAAATGATATAATTATACAGTAATAAACTAAAATACAAATATAATCAGAAGCCCTAGAACGAAAAATCCAGGGTTTCTTTGTTTTGTCATGATAAAGATTGTATATTGAAATATGGTTAGGTTGGTCGAGGAGGCCGGTTAGTTTGCAAAACTAATGAAGTGAGTTCGATACTCACCTTAACCTCAGGTGGGTTTAGTATTATTCCCCGTGAGAAAAAAATAATACAAATGGTGCTCAAGCTAACTAGGTAGAAGCAGTAGTCTGAAGAGCTATATGATTAGGATCGATACCTAAGAGTACCACAATTTGTGTCCTTAGTAGTAACGGCAAACACAGTGGATTCCAAACCCACAATTAAGGGTTCGAATCCTTTAGGGCATGCAAAAGAAAGTTAGGAATTGTCTTAACATAGTTCTTTGATTTATGGGGATGTAATGGAATTGACTGGTTAGTCAAAGTATATTATAACAAGCAGTGCAATGAGTAGTATAGCACTATAAAATGTATATTCAAACAATAAATGACAACAAGTCAACTTTCTCTTTCGAAGATGCAATGTCTTTCGTAGGAGCAGATTACGCTGTAGCAGCATAATCTAATCAGGTCGTATGGTACCTAGGAACATAATCCATACACGCGTTTGAGTTGTTAGTGACTCTTGAAACAAAGCTAAATGGTGGAATCCTAGACTTCGGTCTGGCCCTTACTGATCAACATATATTGTGACTTTATTAGTCCAATGAACCTTGTAGAACTAAGCTTGTAATGAATTATTGTATGGCTAGTAACACAGGACAGCGGTTCGAAACCGCTCATCTCCACCATTTTTATGTTCTTTACCTTTATTATATTGGTGGAAAATATAAATTAATATTTAATTCCTTAGTTTATCAGGAAAAATACTCGGCTACGAACCGGGAGACAATAGGTTCGACTCCTATAGGAACTACTTGAAAGGCCGTGGGTTGGGGTTTAACAGCATTCTCTCATAAGGAATGTTAATTCGGTTCGATACCGAAACACGGTACAATAAATTTGAATTATCACAATAATAATTGTATATTGAGATATTGAAACAGGGTAGTATATCAATTGGTTAGATTACCTGGTTTGGGACCAGGAGGTTGTGGATTCGAGTTCCGCTTACCCTACAATAAGTGCTGTTAAGTACTATAAAATGATCTTTGACATCTGGGTATTAAATTTGCATCTATAACTTAAATGGATAGAGTAACGGTTTTCTAAACTGTTAAGTATGGGTTCGAGTCCTATTAGATGTACAAGGGGGGTCATGTACCAAGGATGGCGATAGACATTTGCAATGCCCATGTGTAGGGTTCGATTCCCTAATTCTCCACATTTAGTTCCTTAGCTCAATGGAAGAGCAGTGTCTTTACATGGTAAAGGTTATAAGTTCGAATCTTATAGGAACTACATAAGCAGGTAACGCATAAATGGTGGTGCTCTAGTCTTCCAAACTAGAATAGAGTCGGTTCGATCTCGGCTACCTACTCAATATTGAGATATAGTGTAATGGTAACACAACTGTTTTTGGTGCAGTTATTTTAGGTTCGAGTCCTAATATCTCATCAAAACACTCAACGAGTAAGGGAAACAGCATCTTAGCCAAGTCGTAAATTGACTTTAAAATATAATCTTTAGCTGTACGTTAGGAGAGTGACCTAACAAATTGGAAGATCCTAATTAGGAGTAGTTAGCTGTCTTGAAAACAGTGAAGGGTGTTAGATCCCGTGGGGGTTCGAGTCCGTCATCTTCCGCTGTGTTTATGGTGTTAATGGTTTAGCACATCAGTTTGTGGTGCTGATAGTATGGGTTCGAATCCCATTAAACACCTATTGGAAGATTGCTCGAGAGGTAAGAGCCCAGTTTGCTAAACTGAGGGTAGGTTTATAGCTTAGATAGGATCGTTACCTATATCTTCCACCAAATCGTTTATGTAGCTCAACTGGTCGGAGCACCTCTCTGATACCGAGGAGGATGTAAGTTCGAATATTACCATAAACACTATATTGTAGAGTGGTGAAACTGGCAGACATTGCCCCCTTGTCTCGGGGGAGGAGAACATCTGATAAAGATAGAATACGGATTGACCACACAAGTGTATATTTGTTCTATTCCTAAAGACTCCATGTAGGTTCGAATCCTGCCTCTACAGCAATTACAATGTAATGTGGCGTAATTGGTCAGCGCAGGATGCTTATATCGTCAAGGTTACGAGTTCGAGTCTAGTCATTACAACTTACGGTGTTTTGTTGCGCCAAAAGGTGGTGTTTTCAACGATTCGAGTCCGAATAGGATTACTAAAATAATTATTAATTATAAAAATAATTAAATAAAAATACATTGCGGGTTAGAGCAGAGGTCAGCTCAGGAGGCTCATAACCTCTAGGTCACTGGTTCGAATCCAGTACCCGCTACTTGGGAGTATCGCACAGCTGGAAAAGGCGCGAAACTGTAAATTTTGTAAGTCGTATGACTTAGAGGTTCGAGTCCTCTTACTCCCACAACAATGACTAAAAAAGAGTAGGTAGATAGACGTGGAGAGACGTGTCTCAAAGGTACACACTAAGGATAAGTAGTAATACTCAACTCTCTAAGGGTGTGTGACGTATAATGCATAGCATAAACCAGATTCCTGACAAAATCTATCAGTCATTTTACAAATATAGTGTTGCATAAATTGGTTAAGTCATTACCCTTTCACGGTAAAGATTACGGGTTCGAATCCCGTGCACTATATTTATAGAAATATAATATTTATATTAAATTGCTTCTAAAGCATTGAAGGTGATGCGCATGACTTGTAATCATGATAAATGGGTTCGATTCCTATTGGAAGCTCAAAAATGCTTTAATGGTGGAACTGGTAGACACGCAGGACTTAAAATCCTGTTCGCCCTAAAGCGAGTGCGGGTTCGATTCCCGCTCGGAGTACAATGAGTAAGAGATACTCACCAGTGTTTAATCTAACACTTTAACAATAGATAGGGTATTGGACTGGACATCCTCAAACGCCAGTCTCATTGGGATAACAGGTGTGCACAACCCTGCCAAGTAGTGTGATTTTAGATTTCATGTGGTAAGACACTAATGGTTAGAGTTTCCAAGAAAACAAAACCGTTAAAATCCACTCACCCTTAATCTCAGGGTGGGGAAATTTATATTTAAGTGGCGGAATGGTAGACGTTAGTTAACAGACAGAAAGAATAAAGGAATGGTTATCTTTCATACAGGTTCGAATCCTGTCCTAAATACATTAGTCCTCTGCTTAGCGCTAGGTATGGATCGAAGATAGAGTAAGCCTCTTGACAATGTTCAATGCAGCTCTCCAAATCGTAGGTTGGCACAGTTTATACGTTCTGGGGGTATTTAAAAAACGTATATTAATGCTCCGGTGGTGGAATACGGTAGACATGGCGGTTTTAGAAACCGTAAATTGGGGTTCGAATCCCTCCAGGAGTACAATTAAATTAGTAATATTATGAACTATAAAGTCCTTTCTTCTGGAAAAAATATAGATGATATAATTCAATATATCAAAAACTATATCAAAGAATTTGAGAATACTCATTTTATTGAAGTTATCATAGGCACTGATTCACAAAATCGTAAGCGTAAAACGCAATATGCAACCGTAATTCTGCTCCATAAAACGGATTATGAATCAGGTATTGGTAAAGGAGGACACGTTTTATATAAAACAGAAATTATCGATAGACCATTTACCCCAACTGAGGATGAACGTAGAGATCATAGATCTAAAAGATTATTAGATGAAGCATGGAGGTCAATTGAAGTTGCAGAATTATTAAGAAGTAATGATATCCATGTTGATGTTATTGATTTAGATATGAATCCTGATCCTAAATACAAATCCAATGATGTATTAATTCAAGCTACAGGATGGGCTGAAGGATTAGGATATAGAGTCCGTTGCAAACCAGATGCTATGTCTGCTTCATATGCTGCTGATTCATTAGTAAAATAAAGCCCCATTTGGGGCTTTTTTGTTTCTATCATAATATTTATACCCGATAATAAAATAAAATAATTTAAGGTATGAAATTAAGAGATATGTTTAATGATAAAAACGATATTAATGAAAAATCAGTAATTGGGTTTTTAGCATTTATCGTAATGGTTTTATTTGCTGTAGCTGATATTGTTGCAGCATATTTAGGTAAGGGATTCACAATTAATGATCTTATTTTTAATTCATTTCTTATTATTGTATTAGGGGTGTTTAGTATCTCTGGAATAGAGAAGGTTTTAAATCGCAAAACAGGAAATAAAAATGAAGATCCCCCAAGCGAAAATTAATAATTATGAATAAATACAATAAAGAAAAGATTGAATCATCTCTTAAAAATAAAGGATATGTGTGGTTTAATGATGATAATAATAAAGGATATGATTTAAATATAGTTAGTATACGTAATTCAGATAATGGGAATAAAGTAACTAATATATTTGATGATGTGATTACTGTTTCCTTTAAAATAAAAGGAGAATGGATATATAAAGAATGGATTAACACAACAGACCCCGGTACTAAAGGAGTAAAAGAATTCCATAATGTAAAAGGAGTAGCAAGATTAGTTCCTGGACAATATCGTGGATCACATATTATTGGATTACATCAAGGTAAATATGAAGCTTTAAAGCAACTAAATCCTGTTAAAGTATATCGTGATTTTAATAAAGATTTAATATATGATGAAGTAAATATTGATGAAGGGGTTTTCGGAATTAATATTCATAAAGCAGGTGTAGATTCTACTTATGTAGAGAATTGGTCTGAAGGTTGTCAAGTGTTTAAGAGAGTAGTAGATTTTGATGAATTTATGACTATTATTCATTTAGCAGCAAAAATTCATGGATCTAAATTTACTTATACACTCCTTGAATCTAAAGATATAAAACAAAAAACAATACTCTTAAACTTAGATAAATTAAAAGGACACATTCCTGACCTTGTAATCAATCAAATCCCCGATACATCTGAGAAATTTGAGATTAACACACCTTTACGTTTAGCCCATTTTTTAGCCCAATGTGGACATGAATCAATAGGTTTTAAAGCAATAAGAGAAAATCTAAATTATTCAATTAAAGGATTAAATACCATTTTTAAAAAATATTTTCCAACAGAAGAATCAGCTAAAATATATGAACGCAATCCCGAAAAAATAGCTTCCAAAGTATATGGGAATAGAATGGGGAATGGAGATGAAATATCAAGTGATGGGTATAAATTCAGAGGAAGAGGATATATCCAATTAACAGGTAAAGATAATTACACATCCTTCGGTAAATCAATTAATGAAGATTTAATAAATAACCCAGATAAAGTAGCAACCCATTATCCCTTACTATCTGCAGCATGGTTCTTCCAGAAAAATGGATTAAATCAATTAGCAGATAATGGATCAACTGATGAAGTAATCACTCAGATTACTAAACGTGTAAACGGGGGAATTATAGGATTACCTGATCGTATTATTCATTTTAAAGAATATTATAATTTATTAAAATAAGTCACGATTAATTTCATATATTAATAATATGTGGAAAATTAAGTTACAACCAGGACAAAAAATATTCTTTACATCAGACACACATTATAACCATAAAAATATATGTAGAGGTGTCAGTGAATGGAAAGATGATGGTTTATTTAGAACTAGAGATTTTGATACTCTAGATGAAATGAATACTACTATAGTTAATAATATTAATGAAATAGTAGGTCAAGATGATATTTTAATTCATTTAGGAGATTGGAGTTTTAGGGGATTTGATTCTATTAGTGAATTTAGGAAAAGAATATTATGTAAAAACATATATGTCATATATGGAAACCACGACCACCATATAGAAAAAAATAAAGACCACATTCAAGAACATTTTATAGATACTGCTCATTATCAAGTACTAAATATAATTGATGAAAATCAAACAAATTATGATTTTGTTTTGATGCATTATCCTATAGTAAGTTGGGATAGTATGAATAAAGGAAGATATCATTTATTCGGTCATGTTCATTTACCTTCTGATAAAAAATTAATGCCAGGAAGATCAATGGATGTTGGGATGGATGGAAATTATTTAAAACCATATGAATTAGGAAAAATAATCAATTTACTTAAAGATAGACCAATCAGAATAAATATATTATATTATGATCACCATGAAATATAATTAATAATAATAAACTAATGATAGCAGGAGCACAACCTAAAATACTACTTAAACAAGATGAAAATAATAATCTTGTAATGAATGGTGATTTCCAACAATTATTTAATGTTGGGAAAATGAATTGGAAACTCATAAGGGAACGAGATGGATTAACTAAATTATCAAAAGCTATTATATGGGTTGAATGGGATATAAATACTAATAAATTCCTTCGTAAAAGTAATGAAATTGCAATTAATCTTTCATTAATTATGTCCCCCTTCAATAATTTTTATACTTGGCAAACCACCATTGTAACTAAAATTATAGAACATAAAGAGGATTATATTAAATTTGAAACAGAAAATAGTGTTTATGAATTATTTAAATTATAAATAATTACTATCCTTTCATTAAATTAATAATGAAGAAGAAAAAATATCAACCCCCCCATCCTAATCAATACATTGCTATGGATAATGATTTACAAGTATTCGCAGGATATAAAAACGGATATCCCTGTTGGTCTAATAATATTGATGATTTTAAATATATAAATGATACAACTCATATTAGAACACTTAGAGATTGGTTTCCGGGGAAAAGGATTGAATTAATGAAAATATAAAATTATAATAAAAATGGAAAATCAAAATAGTGTATGTTATGTAGCACGAATTAATGAAATTAAAACAATTGAAGGTGCTGATAATATAGATTTGGCAATTGTTGGAGGATGGAATTGTATTATTCCTAAAGGACAATATATAGAAGGTGATTTAGTTATAATAGCAACAAATGATGCTGTTATACCACAAGAATTATCAGATAAAGTAGGAGTAACTAATTATTTAAGAAAAGGTGGGAGAGTTAGAACAGTAAAATTAAAGGGTGTTTATAGTGAGTGTCTAATAATCAAATCTGAATTTGTAGGATTAACTCAATCTCAATTAATTGAAGGTGCAGATTGTATGGAGATATTAGGTATCACTAAATACGAACCACCTATCACCTTAATACAATTATCTTCAGGGCGTACAATTAAATATCAAGATAATCCAAATTTTCATATTTATTATAAATTTCCAAATATTAAAAATGTTCCTGGGATATTTAGTGAAGAAGATTATGTGGAAATTACTCGTAAAATACATGGAACCTCTTGCCGTTATGGTATTATACGTAAAAATAAATTATTTATATGGGATAAGATTAAAGTATTTTTAAATTATAAATTTAATATAGGAGGAGATAAATGGAAATGGATTGAATATGAGTATGTTTATGGTAGTCATAATTTAGAAAAAGGAAGTGATTCACAAGGATTCTACTCAACAGATGTATGGAAAACAATATCTGAGAGATATGATATTAAAGATAAACTATGGAAATATGTTAAAAAATTCGATCCATACCATGTACAGGATGGTATAATATTATATGGTGAAATTTATGGTATGGGTATTCAGAAGAATTATGAATATGGTTTGGAAACTATTGAATTTAAAGCATTTGATATTAAATTTAGAGGTGATTATTTATCACCTATCCAAACCCAATATATAGTTACAGAAACATTAGAGCTACCTTATGTTGAAATTTTACATGATGGAAAATGGTCTCAAGATATTCAAGATGAATTAACATTCAAAAAATTCATTGAGGGAACTAAGATACCACATGAAGGAATTGTAATTAAATATTTTACAGGAGAACGAAATAAAGTAGCTAAAGTAATAAATCCTGAATATTTAATATATGCTGAAAATAAAAAGGTTGGAGATAGTCACTAAATCATAAATAATAAAAAAATGGCAGATAAAAGTAAAAATAAACATGATGTGTATGAATGGATATTTAATGAAGTAATTCCTTCATGTAAAACTAGAGATCAAAAAATATCTTGTAGTAAATTAATTAATAATTGGTCTAAAACATATGAATCAATATATTATGGTTATATACTTACAAGACAACTCTTGATAGAATTAAATCTTAAATAAATATATATTTATTAGTATGATTAAATTAATAGATTTATTAAAAGAAGAAACTAAACCCTCTATAATTTATCATTTTACATTACCTAAATATTTTGTAAATATGATAAAAACAAATACTATAAAGGCTGATCCTAAATTTAAACAAATATCATTTACTGATGACTCTGACTTATGGGCTTTTAGAGAATTCAGTGATGAGGATCAGGAAATTGCGGTAAGATTAACATTTAATGTTAAAGATCTACCACTACTTACTCCCTTTACATATAAAGGAGCACCTGATGAAGAATATGGTTATGAGAAAGAATATACTACTAATGTAGGAGATTTAAGACCTTCAAATTTAATGAATATAATAAAGGATATTACAGTTTTAGAGTATTGGAAAGAATATTTACAAGAGAATTTACCTGAAGAAATATTCTCCCAAATTAACTTTATATCCTAAACAAAATGATAACAGTTTCAGAAAATGCAAAACAACATGCCTTAAGTTTAATAAAAAACGAAAATAGCCCCGAAGGAACATTTATTCGCGTAGGTGTTGATGGCGGTGGTTGTTCAGGTCTTACCTACAAACTTGCCTTAGATCATGTTATTACAGAAAGCGATCAGATTTTTGAAGACAAAGGAATAAAGATTGCCGTTGATAAAAAAAGCTTTTTATATTTAATAGGTACAGAGCTGGATTATTCTGGAGGCATAAATGGAAAAGGCTTTGTATTTATCAATCCGAACGCAAGTAGAACTTGTGGTTGTGGAGAATCTTTTGGAGTCTAATATTAATTAAAATAAGTTATGAATGTATTAATTAGGGGGTATGTGAAAGTGAATATCTCAAAATAAAAACAAACTTGAATATACCGCAATATACGATCCATATATTTCCAAATGTAATTTGAATATTCACAATCAATATTATATATTAATATATAATAAAACATTATAAATTAAAATAAGTTATGAATGTAGAAAATGTAATAATTGAGTTCCAACTCAATGATAATATAGTTTATGTTACTCGAATTGATTATCAAAACAAAAAATATAAACACATTACTGAGTATATATTCAGTTTTGGTACCTTATCAGGGGGTAGGAAAACTCACCAATCAACTTATAAATCAATAAAAGGTGTAATGAAAAAATTTAATAACGCCGTTGATTCAATTAAAAAGGGAACACAATTAGTTTAATATGAACAAAATATCATTATTAAAAATGAAGATTGCCGTTAATAAATTAATTCAAGAAATTGGAGATCTTAAGAGATATTGAAATAGATAAAGATTTTAATGGATTTCTATTATATAAAAAAGAAAATAAAATAATAATATGAGCAAAATAGATTCAAATAAATTACTTATTAGTAGTGATTTTTATTCAATACAAGGTGAAGGAAGATCATCAGGTGTACCTTCATACTTTATCCGTCTAGGTTTATGTAATTTAACATGTGGTATGTCAAATCGCTATTTAAAAACATTGATTAATGATAAGGAATTAGAAGATGGTGAAATATTTAAAGGTGATTTAGAATTAGAAGGTAAAGCAAGTTGGACTTGTGATTCAACTTCACAATGGGCTTGGAGAGGTGAGGATAAAGAATTTCAATATTTAATTAATCAATGGAAAGATCAGGGTATTTATAATGATATCCTTAATGGAGTAATCCATTTGATTTGGACAGGTGGAGAACCAACAATTAAAGGACATCAAGAAGCAATTGTAAATTTTCATAGATTTTGGATGGAACAAGATTATATTGGGGATACTTATAGTGAAATAGAAACTAATGGCACAATATATATTGATGATGAATTATTTAGATTTATAAATCAAATTAATTGCTCCCCAAAACTCTCAAATTCAGGAATGAATGAGAAACAGCGTATTAAACCTGAGGCGATTAAACGCATAAAGGAGCACGCAAATTATCAATTTAAATTTGTTATTTCAACTGAAGAGGATGTACTTGAATTATTCCGCGACTTTGTAGAACCATTCAATATACCGTTGAAGAATGTGATTTGTATGCCTGGATTAGATAGTCAATCAAATTTCCACGAACGTACTCAATTCTGCTTAGAGATGGCTAAAAAACACAAATTTATAGGGATGACAAGATTGCATGTGAGTGCTTGGGATAGATGCCTGAATGTATAGTTTTTAATTAATCCCATACATTTATGTGTATAATATATCTAGTATGAGTAAGAAACTAACAACGCAGGATGTCATTAATAAATCTAATTATTATATCTTATAAAGATAATATTGAAAATAAACTTAAGACATTAAATGTGTAATAATGATTCATGGAAAAATTAATCACGAAATATTAAATACAATTCTTCAATTGATTGAAATATTACATGAAATTGAGGATGTAGATACTTTAGGAAATACAATTAGTATTAAAGCTAAAATTGTAAGGAAAATTGATGACTTATTAGACGATTTATAATATGAAAAAAATATATTTAACTTGGGATGATATTAATAATTTAGTTGATAAATTAGCTGAAGAAATATTATCTACCCCTACACAACCACTCTATATCACAGGACTTCCCCGTGGTGGATTAATACCTGCCGTGATATTATCTCATAAATTGAATATACCCTTTATATCTATTGATAAAATACAATCAACAAATATATTAATAGTAGATGATATTGCTGATTCAGGAGAGACATTATCTCAATTTTCTGAATATAGAACAGCAGTATTGCATTATAAACCCCATTCATCTCATATCCCTACATTTTATGCTAAAGAAATAGCTAATGATGATTGGATAGTTTATAATTGGGAAAGAGAAGATAGTATTTCAATTCAAGATTATTTAAAATAAATAGTATGAAAGGAAATGATTTTGATCCCGAGAATTATGATATGAGGATATCAAATCTTCTAGATTTTATAAAAAAACAAAATTCTCAATTCATTCGTGAAGAAATATGGTTGAAGAGTCAAAATCAATACAGTATATTATCGAGTAAGAAGAAGAAAAAGCAGAAATCTAGAGCTCAAAAACGAAAAGAAGAACTTCAAAACCAAATCCCTAAATTAAAGAAAATAAATAAATTTTTTAATTTTTATTAAATCCAAAACAATTATGATATATAAATACTCTAAAAAAGATTTACTTTTTAAAAATATATTTATTAAAAGTATTTCAATAATACTTTTGATATTATTTTTATTAATATCATCAACATCCCTGTTTTTTTATTATTATGGTAAAGATAAAGGAATTTCCTCACTATCAGGTAAAGAACGAATATTAATAATTAAAAAAATCGATCCATTCAATGTTCAAGAATTTAAAAATTATTTAGTTGATTTAAATATTAAATTCCCTGACATTGTTTATGCTCAAGCAAGATTAGAAACTAATGGTTTTAAATCTAAAATATTTAAAGAAAATAATAATTTATTTGGAATGAAACAATCCACAAGACGTTCTTCAACTAATAAAGGAGAACAATTTGGTCATGCTTTTTACGATACATGGAGAGAATCAGTATTGGATTATGCATTATGGCAGTGTAGATATTTATCTAATATAAATACAAAANAAGAATATTTTCAATATTTAAAAGCAAACTATGCAGAAGATCCTACATATGTAAATAAATTATTGAAAATTCTTTAGAATATCAAGATAAATTTCATATATTGATAATATGGAAAAAAAGATAAAATACCAATCAGAAGAAATTAATGGTAAATGGTATGTGTGTGGAGATGATTTAAAATTAAATGTTCCTAATAAGGAATATGGTGATATATTATCTAATGTATTAATGAATATAGAAATACCTAATCCAAATTTTAATCCTGGTAGAAAAAGGGTTAAAATATAGATAATCACAATCCCTCTCGTATATTCCGATATAAATAATTAAAACAAATAAAAATTATGAAAACCACAACATTAACCCTAGATCAAGTAAAAGAAAAATGTCCTACCGCTTTTACAACAGAAAAATCACCTAATACAACAAGTGATCGTTATACTCATATTCCCACATCAATAGTAATTGAAGATTTAATTAAGTTAGGTTGGGAACCTACAGATGCTAAACAAGTTAAAGCTCGTAAAAATATTGGATATCAAAAACATTTAGTTACTTTTAGTAATCCTAATATTATGATTAAAGGTGAAGGTGGGGATGATGTTCAACCAACAGTATTATTAACTAATTCACACGATGGGAAGAATGCATTTAATTTTCGTGTTGGATTGATTCGTTTTGTTTGTGAGAATGGATTAGTAATTTCAGATGCTGATTTTGCAAATGTTCAAATTCGTCATATGGGATATACATTTGAAGAATTACAATCTAAGATTCAGGAATTAATTAGTAAATTACCTAATTTAGTAGAGAAAATTAATACATTTAAATCTACTGAATTAACTAAAGATCAAATTAAGGATTTTGCAATTAAAGCATCTCAATTACGTTTTAATAATGAAATTTCAGAAACATATGTTGATATTGAAGGATTACTTCAAGTTGAACGTGATGAAGATAAAGGTGATAATTTATGGACTGTATTTAATCGTGTTGAGGAGAAATTATTAAATGGTAATTTCACTTATGGTTCTAAACTTCGAAAAGCACGTTCTATTAAAAATTTCACACAAGATTTAAATCTAAATAAAAGTCTTTGGGAATTAGCTAATTCATATATAATGGTCTGATTATTGGGAGGGGAATATCAGAATCTATTCATTATATTTGTATATAAGATAAAAGGTTATGAAAAAATATAAAATGGAGACATTGATCCCTCCACGCTTACATAAATCATTAATTGATAATAAAACTTATATTATCCCTCATTGGATTGAAGTACCAAACGATACTACTAATGATCAGATTGAATGGATTAAATATGAATCAAAACCAGAACCAATAATTAATATCAATATATGGAATCCAGAAATGGGGGATAATAAATATAATACTAGGTTTGATTCTAAAACTAATACATATCAATGTAGGTGTCCTGGATTTTGGAGGGTGAAAATAAAAGGTGAATGTAAACATGTTAAATTTTTAATGTCACAATCTATTTAGTATATTCAGTTATGAAAGAAACATTAAATATACAACCAATACAAATAAATAAACTATTTATAAATACAATATATAAATCTGTTGAAATATCATTGAATATAATTTTATCTAAATCAGGTAAACGTACAATACGTCGTGATATAAATCATTATTTATTAATATATGAAAATGATTTAAATAAAGTATTAGATTATTTTAATTCTTATAAAGAAAATATAAAAAAATTATACTTAAATTATTCTGATGATTCATTAGATAATATTATTAAGTATTTAGTAAAATAAACAATAAACTATTTATAAATGAAATTAAATCTAAACATCTCCAAAAAGTCTAATCTTAGGATTTGGCATTTTGGGGATACGTAACTCACACTTACCACAACATGTTAACTATACCAAAAAGTATAGATATAGTATTATTTAGTGGAGATTGTTCTAATCCCCCTGAATCCTACAGAAATGAACCAGAAGTTAGGGAATTTATAAAATGGTATTCTAAATTGAATATTAAATATAAAATATTTGTAGCAGGAAACCACGACACATCTATTGAAAGAGGTTTAGTTAGAAAAGAAGATTTCTTAAAAGAAGGTATTATATATTTGAAGAATGATTTTGAAATTATAGAGGGTCTTAAGATATGGGGTTCTCCATTCACTCCAACATTCGGTAATGGATGGTCATTTAATAAAGATAGATCTAAAATAGGGATGATTTGGGATACAATTCCTGAAGATACAGATATAATAGTGACTCACGGACCTCCAAAAGGAATATTAGATATATCAGAAAATAGAAAGGGTAATCTAGAATTCTGTGGAGATACTGCTCTTAGAAAAAGGATATTGAAAATAAATCCTAAATTGGTTTGTTTTGGACATATTCATAACTGTAAAGATATTACTAATCAAGGATATATTAAATTATCAGATGAAAATACTATTTATTCTAATGGATCAATAGTTACTGATGGTAAATTTGGACAAATAAACAATAATGGAAATATATTTGAATTATGAAAACAATAGAACAACAACTCAACATCACTCAATTCCCATTCACCATCAACGATTGTAATGAAAAAACAACATATTGTGAAAATAATGATGGGACTATTCATGATAATAGACCAAAACCCGTTGAATTGACAATGGAATAAATTGCTTTAAAATTTGGAATCGATGTTAAACTGTTAAGAATCAAAGATTAGATTCATCAGAATCCACCTCGTATATTTCGGTATAGATAAACATTTAAAACACAACGATATGATAATAATAATGCAACGCACAATAGAACATGTTGTAGAATTAACTCAAACACCTGGTTTAGATCCAAATCGTATAGCATATTTGATAAAATTATGGGAACATGTTTCCCCTGATAATATGAAATTAACAAAAGAAGGAATTACATACGCAAAAATAGAAATATAAAATGAAAATATTTAATTTAATACATA
>JGI1221J13441_10000149_pt1 | contig 34814 bp, 43 predicted proteins | sample LakVidmifraction_4_FD_13441 | JGI IMG/M metagenome (IMG submission 13441) | reverse complement strand
ATTAGATTCACAATAGGACTATATTGCGCACTAGTGAGAAATAAAATCGACATAAATAGAAAATTATTTATGTTGATTTTATAAAATTATTTACAGAAAACGATAGAACTTTCGATAAAACTATTGACAAATTTTGCATATCGTAGTATACTTTTAATATTAAAGACACATTTAATATTAGATTATAACTAAGGAGACGCAAAAATGAGTAATTGTAATAATGAGATTATGAGTACTATTATGGGGAAAATCAATGAAATTAATGTGGGCAATGGGGATATTAGAGACAGTGAGGGAAAAAGTCTAAATAATGACAGTGGATTAGGTTATAAGCTTATGTTAGGCATTTTAGAAAGTACTTTAAATGATTATAACATTTCTCTAAAACAAACCTCCTTAACGTTAACTACAGATTTGCCAGAGAAGATTAAGTATTATATCGCATGTAAGAAGTTAGAAGGATTATCAATAAGAACTTTAAAAAACTATAAGTATTTTTTAGTTGATTTTGCTAGTTTTATATACAAACCTGTAAGTGATATTAATACCTATGATTTGAGGTGTTATATAGACACAAAAAAGAAAGAGGTAATAGCTTCAACTCTTAATAGTATGGTTTGGAAATTAAAAACGTTTTTCGTTTGGCTTGAAGACGAAGAGTATATTACTAAGAACCCAGCTAAGAACTTAAAACCTATAAAAGAACCTAATAATCTAAGAAGAAGTCTTACTATTGAAGAGTTAGAATTAATCAGAGATAATTGTGTAACCCATAGAGAAAGAGCCGTAGTGGAGTTTTTATTAGCTACAGGTGTCAGAGTTGGTGAAGTTGTTGGTTTAAAGATTTCTGATATTTCTAATGGTGCTATAAAAGTATTGGGGAAAGGGGATAAAGAACGTATAATATATGTTAATAAAAAAGCGATGTACTACATAAAAAAGTATTTAAAAACTAGAAAAGGAAATAGTGAATATTTATTTATAGGGGAGAGAAGTCCTTACAGATTTATTGGGGCACGTTGTATAGAAGACGTTTTGAATAATATTGGGAATAGGATTGAACTTAACATATTTCCCCACGCTTTTCGGTATACATTTTCATGTTTTTACCTAGAAAGAGGTGGAAATTTAGGTGAATTACAAATATTACTAGGACATGAGGATATTAATACTACTTGTATATATGCAAAATACAGTGATTTAGCTTTAAGAAGTGCCTATGCTAAGTATTCCGCAAGTTAGTACTATTTATTCAAGTCTAGTGTTTTAAATTAATTAAATGGCATAATAAAAGCATGTTGAGTATATAAAAAGTATACTTGACATGCTAAAAATATGCTAAAAATATGCTATATGTGTTAAGAATACATGAAAAAGTAAAAATACAGCTAAAAACGCCCACTTAATAAAATCCATATTTTATTAGGAAAATAGTGAAAAAATCAGAAAAATATCTCAATATCTATTGAGAAATCACGACCTTACTTTTTTGTTTTTATAGAAAATTAGCCATAATACGATATTTTGTATTATGGCTAATTTTTTTTGTCTATTTTAGGTGCTTTTAGTGTTTTGGACGCTTTGGGTCAAATTATACTAATATGTCGTCAAATACTATTGGAATCATTATTTTCATTTGATTTAATAACATAATTGCAACTTCTCTCATTTGAGGGTGAGCTACACTAGCTGTTCTTAGTTTAAAGAAGTGTCTCCACTCTCTTAAATTAGCTGTCATGATAATTTCAGTTTTTAATGAGTTTGGAAGTATCGAACGTGCTTGTTGTGCTTTCCATCCTAATTTTATCAATTTTAAATATGATTGCTCTGTATCGTACATTACATTTAACCATTCTTCTTCTAATTCATTTAACTCAAGTAACTCTTCAAGTTCTTTAGATGAATAATTGCTATAATCATTTTCAAACCAACAAGGCTGAATATATGTAATTTGACTTCCAAATTTATCCTTATTATAATCACAATATCTTGTTGACTCTTGAGCATATGAGGCTACTCTGTGTCTTACAATTTCATGTGAAACCCCCCTATCACACACAAATTTTGCTGTGATATTGTAGTGCTCAATCATTGCTTCGTGACCTCTTTTTATTAGCATTTCTACAAACTTTTTAGAGGAGTCTTCTGTGATACTATCTTCACTTTTATAACAAACTCTACCAGCTACCTCAATCATTTTTAACACTTCATTTCCGTCTACTTTAGTTAGAATTTCTACGCTTGGCTTAATTATATTCATTATTTTTCTCCTATTGTTTTACTGTTTTATTGTTCTAGTAATTCATTCTCAAAATATGTTTTAATTTCTTTCCAATTATGTAATCTTGTATATTTATCCCCTAAATATTGATTGTGTGGCTTGTCATATAAAATAACTTTTCCATAAGGGGCAAAAGATTCTATATTAACACCATTATCGTCTACTAAATAATCAGCTCTCCACATGTGTTTCTCAGATGTACATATGAATTTACCTTTATCAGCTTGTAAGTGAGGATAGTATTTAATTACCCATTCAATCTTATCTTGCCATGTTTTGTAATGTGAGTTAGTAACCACATGTACATTAAAATGCTCTATTAACCATTTAGTTACTTCAATTGAGTCTTCTTGTGGCTTCATATAGGTAAAGAATTTGGGTTTAAATAGGTAATTATAGATTTTTTCATTACATTCTGGTTTTACAAAATTACAAACGTCCCAAGAAGTAATATCAGAAGGTTGAAGGTTATCATTGTAATCTCTATTATATTCTAATATCCACGAAGGAATTAAAGGGTTCAATACGTCGTCCATATCAAGTGCTATTGACTTTTTGTTATTTACCATTGTTGTTATAAACCCCTTTCTCTTTAGCAAATTTAATACAATCCATTATTTCTTTTGCTGTTTCCTCAATATTATAGCTATCTACAACAAAGTCTAATTCGTTATAAATTATTTCTTTAGTAAATCTTGTTTTATCGTCTTCTAGTCTTCTATTCCACTCAAATTCATTGAAATCGCCCCTATTAATACACCTTTGTTTTCTTGTGTCTTCGTCAGCTTCTAAGAAAAACGAAATAATATTATCTTTAAATTTTTCTTTAAAGCCCCTTAATCCTACAATATCTAATACTACTATGTAATCTTTAGAAGGGTCAACTTCTTTGTTTTCTACCCCATAATACCAAGTTGAGGGTATATTATTTAACAATGCATTATAAGCACGATATTCAATTAACATGTCGTTTTTTATTAGCTTTTGAAATTCTTCGTCACCAACAAAATTATAGGGGTTTTTTTGTGACTCATATTCCCTAATAGGTCTTGTGGTAGTTGATATAATAAAATTATACCCATGCTCCTTTGCTATTTTCATGGAAACCGAGTCTTTACCAGTATTGCTGAATCCTACAATTACAATTATTTTATTTTTCTTTATGTTATTGCCCATTTATTTAAATTCCTTTCATTTCCCTTTTAATTTAATTAATATTCCCTATTGTAAATTGTTTTTCGTTCATGAAAACTTCTTCTCTTTGATTATGAAAAATATTCACTATTCCATTTTCCTTAAAATATGTAGCTTCCGTTTCGTACCTTTTATTATTTTCAGTATCTAGTATTGCAATTTTACTATTGATAGTTGCAAAATACTCTAAAACCTTTCTGTCTATTCCCCAACCTTTATACTTATGCATAAAATGGATTGAACGTTTTTTGGGTAAAACAAGAGTATTTTTTTCTTTGTGATAATCCCCAATATGATTTACTCTTCCATTTGGAAGGGTAATTGTAATTTTATTCATTCAATTCTTCCCCTTGTTCGTTTTGAGATTTAATCCAACATTTATAACATATTGCTTTATATTTTTCATTTCCACCAATATCTATTTGCCTACCTTCTATTAATAACTTTCCGTTCATGTCGAATTTAGCATTTATAATAGCCTTATTTCCACATTTACACATACACTTAATTTCCTCTATACTATCAGCTAATTCAAGTAGTCTTTTACTTCCTTCGAATAGATGAGATTGAAAGTCAGTTTTAAGTCCATAACATAATACAGTAACATTATAGAAAGAAGCGATATGTTTCAGTTCTTCTATTTGCGAAGTGGTACAAAACTGACACTCGTCTACAATAATACAGTCGTAGTTTTTAAAACCAGTGTCCCAAATAAAATCAAATTCGTCATTAAAAGATATAGCGGTAGATTCAAGTCCAATTCTAGATTTGATTATATTCGCTCCGTCTCTAGTATCTACTAGTGGTTTCATTAAAGCCACTTTCATTCCTTTTTGTTCATAGTCAAACTTTGTCATAAGAGCATTTGCGCTTTTTGACGACCCCATCACACCGAACTTAAAATAAATTTTCGCCATTTTACCCCTTTCTATTGTTTAGTAAACCAATTTAATAGTCTATCTAATACGTCGTCCGCGCTATATCCGTCCCAAACTAATCCAAATTCTAGCATAAGAACGTTCATTGAAGCTAGTATGTATTCATATTTTGAGTCCATATGATACGATATTTGTTCAGTTGTTAAAATATTTAGCACCCCAACAACAATCCATCCTTTCCATACACTTCCGTCTGAATGTTTGTGTGCATACCAAACTTTATAGTTTGGATTATCTTTTATTAATCCTAGAATTGATAGATATAAAATAATCCTATGATTATAAAGGTCTTCAAAAGTATGACTACCGTCAGATATTCTTTCCGTATCTACTTTTGTATTTGATATTAAATAGTTTATTGATTCTACCAATTTTCCTTCTTTTTCTTGTTTGCTTATTATCTTATCCCCCTTTATTTAATTTAATATTTCTTCGTCTATGTATTTCAATATCTTTTGAATACTTATATGATGTTCAATGTATTCTGGTACTGTGGGGTGTTGAATATCTTCCCCCCATACTAAATGTCTGAGGTCTTCAATCTTACCTCTAAGTTCTTTTGTCATCTTAAAATATCCTTTCTAATAAAATTTATTTTTTATTTAACTTCTTCTTTAACCTCTTCTGTAGGAAGACTTAACTCTTCTAATATATAGTATTTGTAGTTTGTTTCTTGATTGCAAATGTTTTTTAAGTGAACAAACATATAATCGCTGTCATATTCGTCTACATATCTTGCACAACTTGATTTTTTCGAGCAGTTTTCATTTTTGCAAATTGAAAACATATTTCTTTTTTGCATTTTTATTCCTCCTCTATTAGTATTAATCCTTTAATTTTAGCTATTTTTAACATGTTTACTTGCTCTTCCTCAAAATAGTCTTTTGATTTGTCTTTGCTTTTAGTGGTGAAGGTTGTTCCTAAGTCTAAATACGATAGATAATAACCTTTTTCTGTTGTTTTATAATGCATAGTTGCTCCTTTATTATTTTAGTATTTGACTTTAGTTTTTTAATGTGAACAATACATTGCATTTTTGACATAAAACTTTAACTTCTTCTTTTGATTTAATTTCAATATGACAAGTAGGACATTCATATTTAAGCGTTTTAGATTTTCCCTTGACTTCTTTTTCTTTCGCTATAGGTAATTCTCTGAAAAATTTAAATGCGTCTTGTTTAATGTTTAGAGAGTCTATAAATTGTTTCGTTTCTTCTGTTAAAGTTGTTACTGACCACCCAATAGTCTTAGCATGTTCAATAATCAAGCCTCTTTTTTCAGCTTCTTCTTTGAATTTTTTATTGTGATATCTGTTATTATTAGAACAATCAACAATATTATTAGCTGTACAATATAGATGAATCATTTCATGTAATTGTGTGCCCATAACGTTGTATATAGGTCTATTCAAGTACTCCGCTGTCATTGTTATCTCAAATTTTCTTGACAATTCCTCTTCATTTGACCATGCTTTATAGTTTGTACACCAACCATTAGTATTCTTATGTTTCCCACTTGATTGAATGATGATAATAGGCTCTATTAACTCCGAGTCGAAGTATTTTACATTGAACTCATTAAATACTCTATAAAGTTCCGTGGTAGCAATACTAATTTGATTTTTAATTTCTTCCATTCTGAAATTCCCCTTTCTTTTAATTTTTAGTATATAGCTTGTATTTAGTAAATTTAAAACCCTTACTTATGATTAATTATATCACTAAGTAAAGGTCTTGTCAATAGGTTTATTGAATGTTTATCTGTATGTTTGCCAATATTTTTACATTAATAGCATAAGTTAATTCAGTAGTTAAATGTCTAAATATTTCACTAGGGGAACATTCTATACTAACTATATTCCCTTTTAATATCTTCCCCTCAATCTTCCCAAGTACTATTATTTGTCCAATATGATAATTATCATACTCTTCTTTAGATATGTTTAATTGTACAATACTAGAACTATTTAACAGTAAATTTATTAGTGTTTTTTTGTCGTTTATTTTATTCATGCTTATTCCCCTAACTTTTTGTTTGTTTTACTGTTAACTTTGTCATTAATTTATTAACATTCTGTCAATATTTAGCTTCCAACGCCCAATTACTTATAATTTCACTTATTTGAGATTTAAAACACTCTTTAGAGTATGTTTTAAACTCCCCATACTCATCTTTAAACACAATTTCAAGTTTGCATAGATTTGCTTCATTATATCCAGATATATTAATCTTAATTTCTCTTTCCATTGTCGTTTTAATGTTCCTTTCTTGCTGTTTTCCCCAATTACATTCGTTAAAGTATGTAGAGTGAAATTTGGTTTGGGGTTTTCTCATAAGTCATGTACTAGTTATTCTTTGACTTAGAGGTACTTCCAAATCCACCGTTTCTTTTGATTTTCTTATGCGCTTTATCATCTGACGTTCTATAGAAATCTGAAATAATACCTTGTACAAATCCGTCCCCTTGGGTAACCGAAAAGGTTTTATTTCCTTCATTTCTAATTTTAATCCAAATATGACCCTCATTATCAGAGTAAAAATAGTCCGCGTCAATTACGGGGCAAGTATTTGCGAGTCTTAGGTAATACTTGAATCCTAAACCGCTTCTAGGTCTTACGTCTAACCATTTGTTCTTGTCAAGTGAGACGCAAATTCCTGTTGGAATAGCTATTTCGTCATTAGGGGCAAGTGTAAAACTAAAAGGTGTGTATAAATCATACCCCGCCGAGCCATCTGTTGCTCGTTGGGGAAGTTTTAATTCGTTATAAATGTAAAAAGCTACGTTAAATAGTTCGTTTGGAATCTCCTCGATTGTTTTAAATTCACTTCCTATTGATTTTGCGTAATCTAAGATAAATTGTTGTAAGCTGATAATTTCAAATTTATTTTCATTCTTTTTAAATATGTTAAGCATTTTATTTCCCCTTGTTTTTATGTTTTTTTAGTGGTTTTTATTATTTCTAGTGACTACCGAACAGGACAGACCCCTGTTGTGCATTCTGAATTATCTAATTCATGTTCTTCTTCTCTTATTTCATATTTTTGTAAAAGCTCTGGATTAAACTCTTTCATTTTAGAGCGTCTAATTTCATATTCTTCTTCTGTTATTGCCTCATAAGGAAGTAACTGAAAAAAACTATTATCTAAACTTATAAATGTAATTCCAATTATTATATCCCAATTATTATAAACCCACTCAATAACACCATTCCATTCATTAGGTCTAACATGAATAGTATTAGAAGCATTATGGTCTACATAATTTTTCATTACCATTTTATAAATTTCAAGTTGCTCTATTGCGGAGACGTCGTATTTAGTTCTACCTTTTGGGGATTCAACAGGAAACTCAATAACTTTAGTTCCACAAGTTTCAATATTTTGTCCTACTTCTGGAAATATTGGATAACCAAGTTCTTCACATACTTTAACCAATGGGTCAGAAGAATTAATTCTGATTCGCCTAATATAATAGCGTGAATGTTGGAAATGTAATCCACTTGAAACCGTTGGTAATTGGCTTAATGTTCCTTCTGGTTTTATTGAAGTTACTAGTTCTGGTCTATTTAAACCTAAATCGTCCGCATATTGATTAGCTTCGTCATTTGCTACTTTCCTCATTTCTTTTAAAACCTCTGTCTGTTCTTCTAGTGACATATCTGTTGCATTTACCATATCAAACCAACCAGTAAAAGAACAACCAATTAATCTATCTCTAGATTGCATATAATTCCATTCTGGTAACTCTAGTTCCATTGTAGCTATCCTATATCCAGCTCTTGCGGATAATTTTTGAGCCTCATATAAAAGTTCTTTGTCTAATTTGCCATTTATAACAAAAGCCATAACATTTACTGTCGTTAAATTACAAAATTGTTCAGAGTCTAGAAGAATTTCCCCACAATTTCCTGTGTAGCAATGTTGAGAAGGAAATACGTGCTGTTCATGAAGTACTGTAATATCCCATACTGGCTCTTCACTTCTCTTTGTTATAGTATTTAAAACTATGTAGTTTCTATCTACTATATCATTTTCAGACATAAAATCGTCTATGTATTCTTGTTTTCTTTTTGCCGTTAATGTGAAAATATTATTAAATCTTTTTGATTGAGACTTCGATAGATATACCCCATATATAGTGTATAATTTCTCGTAGTCTTTTCCATTTGGAAATGTAATTTTTCGTTCACAGCTTTTTATATTAGCTGAAATACCATAGAAACTCAATAATTTTTGAACGTCTTCCGCTAATAATTGTTGGCTTGTCGTTAATTGCACTCTTATACTTTTTCTATTTTTATCTACGTCTATATTACCGTCTGTTGAGAACAGTCCGTCAATAAAACCTAAACAGTAATTATCACCTTCTGTCCATATTTTTATTGGTAGTCTCTTTCCTTCTTTAGATAATGGCAATCCTAAAATTTTTATTAAATAATCATAAACAAAATCTTGTCTTCCAAAGTTTGTTTCTTGAGACTTATCTTCTTTATTTCTTCTATTCCATGTTAATGTTAGTCCCGTCATAGAATAATAATGTTTATCAACAAAGCTTTTCAGCTCTAAGTCTAAGTCGGAAATTGTCAATGAGGCAACATATCTATTATCGTCACTTCTTTGCGTAATTGACCCGTCCCCAAGCATTATACCAGCAAACAGTCCGTCTTGATAAGAAAGTTTTTTAGAGTATCCTTGTAATTCATTTCTATTTAGTGGAATTTTGTCGCCCTTTTGTAATTCTGAAACTTGTTTTCTTACTATTTTCCCATTTTGTATAACTGGAAATTTATGTTTTGACGTCGCATATGTATGTCTGTTACCTTTAAAGTCTAAATCGAATACTTCCGCATTGTCACTAGATAACCAACATTCGGCTTTTGCAATATCCCCATTTAAAGTTTTGACGTAGAATTCCTTACCTTCTAGTTCGTTTATATGGAATATACCTTCTATTGTTTGAACTAATACGTCTTTTGGCATAGAAGGATTACAACCTTTAACATTACGTTTCCTAAGTCTAGCACTAGCAAGATTGTAGAAATTACCTTCCGCACTTAATTTAATTGTTTCAAATCTAAGTTTTAGGTCTTCTAATGAAGGTTTAGTATAATAAGAAACTGAATTATTACTCATCATTCTATGTAAAATTTCACCGTTTGACTTCCATTCACCATTTTCTTGAATATAAAGATTTGACTTTGCTTCCATAACTTCTTTATCGTCATGGTCAAACAAGCACATTTCAGCACTTCTTCTAACACCACCTACAACGATTCCTTCCGCTATGATATTCGCAATATCCATTGCTTCTATAGGCTTTAATTTTTTATAGCCTTCATTATTCTTAATTAATATTGCATATGTTTTATCAATAATAGTTTTTAAGGCTTCATGTCCACTTGCGGTACCCCCGAAAGTTTTTAATGGCTCCCCTTTAGGTCTGACATTATTATAATTAATCATAATATGATTTATATTTTTGAAGTCGATTGCATAAAACGCTTTTAAAAAATAATCAATAGCATTAGCCCAACCCATTTTTGAGTCCCCAACAATAATTTCTAATACGTCAGCTACAACATTGAACTCAGTGTTTTCTTTTCTTTTGCTTTTATTTAAAATTGGTGTGTAATAAAGTTGGTTTAATTTAATACTTCCACTGATTTTGGGAAGTTGATTTACATATTCTCTTTCAACAGAAAAACCCACCCCAACCCCAAGCATTAATAAATAGCAAAAATCTTTGTAAATATTGAAATTATCAATTACCGCAAATGCACAGTTGAACTGTGAAATCGGATTAGTATAAGACGTGGCGGTTCCCCCACTCCATAAAGTTCTTCCAGATAAGAACTGTCTTAAATTAAACATATTATCAAAGAGGCTTTCCGCTTCTTTTTGAGTGGTTCTTGGTTGTAAACTACAATTAAAATCAATCGCTCTTGCACAAGTTTCCCACCAATATTCTCTTCTCTTTTTTTCTGATATCCATCTTGAGTATGTTCTGTAATATACTAAATTACCTAGTTCCGTCATTGGGGGTTTAATATGTTTATATTTATTTAGAAAATCTTTTGAAAGTAAATTATACTTGATAGTTTCATTTGCTTCTAATTCTCTACGTTCAGCTTGTTTATTTCTAAATAATATGTATTTTTTAGCTATATTACCTAGCCCATATTTCATTAATAATTGTTCAACTCTGTCGCTTATATCTTCAACATTAAAAATATAGTCACTATCCTCCATTTCTTCTAAGATATCATTTTCAATATTATCTATTATATCTTCAACCATTTCGGTATCTTCTACTTTTGCGTCAATTAAAGCCATTTTTATAGCTAAAACTATTTTACTTCCGTCATAATCCACTATAGTTCCGTTTCTTTTTTTTATTTGCATGTTTTTTAGTATTCCCCTTTAAGATTAACATTTTTGCGTTAACATTTTTGCGTTAACATTGCTTACGACTTTCTATTGTTAAAAACACATATTTTATTTAATGCTGTTTTTAACTTTATCAAATTTTCCGCTTCCCCCATAAAATTCAGTGTATATTTACTATTGAAACTTCCCACTAAGCATAATACCCCTAGAATAGATTTAGCGTCAATAACATATGCACCAATACACAAGTCAATGTCCTCAGTAAATTTCGTACATATATCTACAAAAGACACAAGTGCTATTTGAAATTTTTCTTTTGGAATAAAATTAAATTGCTCAGTATACATATTTATCTCCTTTCGTTAAGATTTGATTAGCTATTACTCTCTTATAATAACATATTTAAGAGTAAAAGTCAATAACCTTATCGAAAGTAAATAAGAGAAAATTAAAGTGAAGCTTTTAATTATACAATCTTACAAAGTTTTAATCTAGTTTGTTCAATCCCCTCAAACCAATCATAGTCAATTACTGTTCCCATAAGACTTATCACGTCCCCTATATTGTAAAAATGGCAATCGTAATTTTCATTATCTAGTTTATATAATGCTTTTTTAGTAAACCAAAAATAAACGTTCCAATTATCGTCAATAAACTTATGACAATATGAAAGCCCAAACTCATTGTTAAATTGGTGTTTATCTATTACTCTTAGATTGTTCAAAACAATTTTATCTTTAATATTGAATTGGTATTTACTTTCAAAACGGTTCTCTTTATTTTTATTTTCTTCGTCATAATCAAATTCCTCGCAACTCATTTAATCTTTCCTCCTTTCTAATAAAAAGTTTATTTTATTTTAAGTTTTCTCATTTCCCCAATTGGCAAAAGCAAATGTTCAAATCCACTAATTTTTTTACCCACATATTCATGTGCGTAAGATATTCTTGTAACTCTGTTTTTATACTTTTCATTGTCAAATTGCTCTTCTTTTCTACCTTTTCCATTATATGTAGTGCCTCTCCACTTTGGACTATTATTAAAATACTCCCCTAAAGCGGGATTTACTGTTTTTATATATAGTTTATGTCCGTTGTTTATAAATATTCCACCAACAAAATTACATATTTTACTTCCAATCCCCATACCTTGATAATCAGGTAATACAACAATTCTACTAATAGCTACAGCTTCACTTCTACCTTTTCCTGGGGTATTTAATATACCACAAAAAGCAACGGGTTTATTATCCCACTCAAACAGTAAAAATTTACAGCTTTTGTTTACATTTTCTGTTAAATAATGATACTGTTTGAAGATTTTCCAAGTATCTGGCTCTGTTCTACTAATTTGTAATTCAATTTCTGGCTTTCCTTGCCGAAGATAGTCATGTTTTTGCAACATGCCTCCATTGGAAGGTGAACAAGTCCAATCTGGCATAAGCCATTCTAAGATATCATAATGACAACTTGCAAGAATAATTCTTTTATTTGTTTTTCTTATGTATTTCTGTAAGGCGTAACTCATTGCTTTAGCAACGTCCCTATCAACTACTGACGTATATTCGTCAATAAGTATAACGTCATTATTATCAGTTTTCGCAACAATATATGCCAAACTAGCTCTATATTGTTCCCCATTACTAAGTAGATTAAAAGGTCGTAACCAAGTAGGGACTGACGACAATCCCATAGAAGTTAATACTTTAGTAGCGTCTTCTGGGGATAGCCAATCGAAATTACTTATTAAGGATTTAGTATTATCAAACTCAGCTTTCTTAATACTATTCTTTGCTAATTTATTTAGTATTGTGGATTTACCAGAACCACTCCCCCCAATTATAATTCCTATATTCCAATTAAATGTTTTCGCTTCCCCAAGATTGTAAAATACGTTAGTAATTGTTTCTTCTTGATTTTGTATATCAAAAGCATTATATATATATTCACTATATAAATCATTTTTTATATTGCATTTTAATTCGATTTTCATATTTTCTCCTTAGTTTTTAAATTATACTATGTACTCTAAAGGATTGTAACCACTCCAGGTATTCCCAAGTATTTGAGATAGTTTAATAACTGTTTCACTATCGACGTCTAGTTTTTCAAATTCAGAAGATAACAATTTTACAGACACGTCACTGTATTTTCCTAATATATCCCCAAAATAAATATCTTTTCCAATAGCGTTTTTTATTTCTTGTTTAGTGGCTACAAAAACCGACTCAATATTACCCGCTCTACCACAATCCACATAATAACGCCATAAATACATTTCTCTCATTTTTTTCCCCCCTTTCTCGTTATTTTACCAATCTAATAAAAGGTTCATTTTATTAGGAAAAACCCAAATTTCGTACCCTTAAAACCCAATAGGCATAGGGAAAATTTTTCGTTTTTTTCAAAAAATTGAAAATTATTAAAATTTTCATTTTATTAGAACATTTTTTGGTGTTTTTTGACTGTTTATTGCTATTTTGCATATTATTACAATTTTATGCAGATTTATACTATTTTATATGTTTTTCGAAGAATGCTCAATTTCTATTGCTTCGCAATCAAGTATTTCATATGTTTGATACATTTCACGATTTTTGTAAAGTTATTTTTCATTATAATCCCTTCTTTGTTTTTTTAAAATTACAACTTGTAAATTACAACTTCACCTTCCCAATTGTAAAAAGCGTCAACTATAACCTCTAAAATTTTACCCCATTCCTCCCCACCTTTATCAGAAGCTATTTTATAGGGAAATGCTATAGACTTTATATGTTTGAGTTTTTCGCTGTTAATTAAAAAACCCTTTAGGATTAAAAGCGAATTTTCAAACGCACTATAATTAGTTTGCAAACCAACCCCAAATTCTAACTGTCCAAATATATTGGCAATAAATTCCCCAGAGCCTTTTTCTGTTTCAACAATTAAGCACCTTCCTAATAGTTCCTTTGGTGAAAACTTTTCACAAGTTTTAACATATTTATTAAAAACTCTAGGATATTTGTTTTTAATTCGCAATGCTATCCCACTACCCATTGTTTTTTGACAGTTAACTTGGTGGATTTTTATTAATTCTTTAGCTTCTAGTAAGTCCCCATTTTCAAATCTTAATCTTGACATTATAAATTCCCCTTTGCAATCCCAATTTCTTCCCATTCAATACCATAGTCCATTTTTATTTTTTGAGCTATTAGGTATCTGTGGCAATGTAAATAATCTTTCTCATAACATACTAAACAAAATTTCTTACCCTCTTTTATAGACTTTGCTAATCTTTTCAAAAGCCTATTAAAAGAATCAGTTTCCATAAGCAATTCAAATTCTCTTACATAAACGCCCCAATCACCGTTTTCCTTATATTTAAATAGAATATTAGGTGTTGGGGATAACTCTACTACGACTCTGTAAAGTTTAGTGTCTAACCATTTAGGGGGAAATCTTGTGATAATTATTTCTGTATAGTCTGTGGGTATCTTTTTCATGTTACCGAAATATGTAGTTAATAACATAAGTTCTCCTTTTTAATGTATTTAATGTAATTGACGTATTTGACTATATTTAATTATAACAAAGCCCTCAACTTTTGTCAAGGGGTTTATCGTAACTCTCGTTTTAATATAGGTCTTCTGAACACAATTCTTTTTTTAGGTGTTTGGTTTGTCCACTTTTAAATGCTATAAGCCCCCCTTCGTGTCTATCAACAAACCTATCTCTACTTGTTAAAAACCCTTGAATTTCAGCATGGTTAGTTTGTAGACGTTCAACTACCCCAATTACTTTAGAAGTAGTTATAATATTATGGTGTCTTCTTCCACATACTACAAATCCCTCAAGTATGTTTATAGGTTGATAAATATATTCTATTTTATCATTATAGTATATGGCAGAACAAATTATATATTCCATGTAATTATCAATCATTTTTTAATTCCTCCTTTTACCAATCGTTATCTGTATCGTAGGTATAACTACTTCTTGCTTCTATTACTTTAGGCTCTATAGTATCGTCTTCTAACATATCCAGTAAAAAAGTATTTTTATCAGATACACCACTTGTTTCTATAGCACTATTTAATGCACTTGTTTGACATATTAACACACATAATTCTTCCGCTCTCGTTAATAATGTATATACTAGTTCTTTAGTTCTCATATTAGGGGGCGTACTGTAGTCTAATATCCCTATAATAACCTTTGCGGATGAACCTTGATACTTATGTACAGTTGACGCATATCCTAGCGTTAGAGAGTTTTTAGCTACTTTAAAAGGGACTATAATGCCTTGTTTGATTATGGGAAAGTATACTTCAATGAGTTCGTCATACTTATTAATACTTCGTATTATTCCTGTCCAACCATTAAATATTTGTGTTGGCTCGTCTTCTAAATTTTTAAGTTGATAATTATTCTTTAGATTTAATACTTTATCACCTTCTCTCAATATAAAAGTTTTTTTGCTTGAAAGTTCTATTACCAACTCTTCTTTATGTTGAAGTCCTCTTTGTGGATTTAAAAATTGCTGAACTAAGTTGTTCATTTCATAAACACTACTGTCCCCTCGTTCTTTAACAGGGCAAAGTATTTGTATTGCCATTATATTTTTATCCACTAAAGGGGTTCCCCAATATTTTTTAAAATGCCCAAAAGCTTTTTCCGCAATATCGTCGCTCTCTTTATTTAAATCAAATATCATATCTTGAAGCTCACCAACTACTTTTATGCCTATTTCGGATTTTTTAAAAAATGTTTTTTGTTCTCTTATATTTAAAGAAGAAACAATAATTCCAGATTTTTCAGCTTGTCTGTGAATTTTAGTTAAGTTGCAAGTTGTAATGAAATCAGAGTCAAATAAGTCTTTAGCTAAATTTAAACTTCCAATAGATTCTAATTGTGATAAATCCCCTAAAATAATTAATTTACTTCCAGTAGGAATGGCTTTTAATAAAGATAAAAATATTTCCCCCCCTACGAGAGATATTTCGTCTAGTACGATAATATCATAATCCAAAGGATTCTCTTCGTTACAATCAAAACCACCGAACTCTTGAGGATTAAACCCCAACAATCTATGAATAGTAGACCCTTCTTTACCAGTTACTTCTTGCATTCTTGCCCCAGCCTTACCCGCTAACGCACATTGGCAAAAACTATACTTATCTTCCATTGCCCCCAATGCATTTAATACACCAGTTAGTACGGACGTCTTGCCCACCCCCGCACCCCCTGAGATTAAGCTGACTTGGTGTTTTAATGTCATTTCAATACCTTCTAATTGCTCGTCGGTAAATGCCCAACCTTGCTTAGTTTCTTCATGTTTTACGGTTTCTCGCCAATCCCCAAACACAAAATTATTCTTAGCTAGTGAAATTCTTTTTAAGTGTTGTGCTATTTCTAACTCTAATTCATAATATCTTTTTAAATAAACTTTTCTTTTAGACTTATTTTCATTCTCAGATACAACTAAAATTCCTTGTTTTACTAAACCGTCAATAGCTTCTTTGACATTATTACCTATTGTATTGTTTTCGTCGTCTTTATACTCTTCAAAAATCTCGTCTTTTCCACCAAAAGATTCAAAAATTATAGCTGTTAGATTATTAGCATACACGTATGAGTTACTTTGTTCCCCTATTACGTTTAAATAATAATTAATAAAACCTGCAATTCTTTTAGGGGATTTTAAACTCATTCCATTTTTCAATGCTATTGCGTCCGCGGTTTTAAATCCAATTCCGTCAACGTCAAAACTTAATTGATATGGATTATTTTTAATAATGTCAATTATTTTTTGTGCGTCTTTATATCTTGCTATTAATCGTTGAACAAACTTAGGGGTTAATCCTAAATTATGAAGTTCAATATAAACTTTACAATAATCTTTACCTCTTTCATATCTCTCAATAATACGCTCAACTACATAGTTGCCAATTCCTTTAACTTTTTTAAGCGTTTCTTTATCGTGTGAATCAATAGTCACTAGAGGATTTTCAATAACCTTATACATCTCATCAATTTGTCCTTCTGTTAAAAAGGTTCTTAGGAATGATTTTTGATTATTCAATCCTTTTAAATCTAACGTCTCAAACTTATATATTAATTCGTATTGTTTTCCGTGTTTTTCATTTTCGGTTTCTTTTGCAAGAATAGTGTATGTTGAGTTTTTATTTATTTCACTTTCAAAAACACCACATACAATAATATTATCGTCTTTAGTTTCTATTAGTTCACCCTCTAAAACCTTCATAACACCCCACTTGGTTATTCCCCAAGTGAAGTCCCCTTTACCTAATATATTAGGTTTTTTAGGAAATAAAGTAAATTGATGAACCGCTTCAAATTTTACTATTTTCTCTAATTCCCTATCCTCATTACTATTGTAGCTCATCTACGTTTATCCTTTCTGACTGTAATTTCAAATCACCATTTTCGTCAATTGATTTGATGAGTTGTGTACTATGTTTGTAAACAGAATCAATATAATTTTTAGGAAAGAATCTTTCCCCTCTACGATAACCTGTTATTAACAACTTATTTCCTCTACGAAACCATTTTTCTTCAAGAACTTTACTTGTTGTACTACCTTCAAACACATGAGAAATTCTTTTATTGTAAAAACCAAAATTCCCTTTATAGTATTTAATCATTACAACACCTTCTGGTGTCAATAATGTTACTGTGTTTTTATTCTTATCGGTATCTAATACTGTACCACAAATCCTACAAAGAGTAAACCTAACTTTTTCTTTTCCTCTCCAAAAATATGTTTGTGTACCTGTTGGCACTTCTAGTAAATCAAAGAAGTTTGAGATTAAATACTCTTCTTTATTAACATGTGATAATTCATGAACGCCATAGTAAAAACTTAATGCGTCCATTTCCCATTTAGAAGAGGTTCCCACCGCATGTTTCATCCATAACTCATCAAATTTAACTCTATTAATTAAATCTAAATTCTTAGGATTGCTTAAAATCAACTCATTAAAAGGTTTCATAAGCTTATCATATTCTCTATCTAAACTTCCCTTTTTTACAACTACATTTCCAATATCGTCATAATAGTAATCTTTGTCTTCTAACATATTTGTTTCGAAATGTTGATAGAAGAATGGAAGTGAAAATTGTGTTTCAAGTCTATAATAACTACTACTATCGCTTTTACCTGTTTTCTTAACAAAAAACTCTTTTGAACAAGCGTATTTTTTGAATTTGTAAAGTCTTACTTCATATGCTTTTTGCTGTTTAGTAAATACATTTAATTTAGCTAGGTGAGGAATATGAATTGCTGTCAATTTTTTAGAGGGGTCTGATATTTTCAAAATAAAATCTTTCATGATTTCAACCCTAGATTTACCTTCTAAATTATCAAAAGCACCACCTTTTATTAAGGTTATAACAGCACTATTCCCAAACTTATTTTCTGTTTCTTCGTTTTTATATATGTTCATTTTATTCATAAAATCGTCTAAACTTGTATATGGTCTATTACTAATTATTGCTTGAGCGGTGTCGTCCCCGATACCACAAATTCCTTTAAGTCCAAAAATTATTTCTTGCGTGTTAAGATTTGGTGTGAATCCAAATTTAGCTGTATTGATATCTGGTAATGTCATTAATTGTCCTTTACCTCTAATTTCACTAATAGCTTTGGCGATTTTCCCGTATTGAGTCGTTTTATTATTGTCATTATCTTCATCGGCTCCAGCGTTTACCGTTAAACAAGCTGTATTCCAAAATATCTTATTATATCTATGTGCTAAATTCATTTCTTGTACACATATTGCTGAATATGGCATTGTGTGATTGAGACTAAAACTATAGCCAAGTTGACGTTTAATTTGTACCCCCCATATATATTCGGCTAATTTCGAAGTTGGGTTTATTTCTTTAGCTTTTTTATAAAAGAATTCTCTCATGCTATCTATTTCAGAGGCTTTCTTTTTTGCTATAATTTTTCTAACTTTATTCGCTAAAGGAATATCAAAACCACTAATTTTCTCGTCCATTACCATTTGCATTACAACTTCTTGAGTATCAGCAACCCCATATAATTTTAATAAATGTTTTTCAACTACTTTAACGTCTTCTTCGTTAAGCCCAAAATCTCTCATTTCATTATACCAAAGAGTAATATTGTTTTTAAACTTAACGTAGGTGTCAATGGGGCTTTCATTTCCTAAATCAGCCATAAGCCTCATTAGACTATTTGCTACAGCTAAGTCTAAAATATTTGTAGGTTTAACCTTTCTTACCGCGTCACTACCAACATCAGTATCGAACTGGAAAGCGTCTATTAAATTATTCTCACCCAACATTTCCCACATTTCTTTATTTTCATATTCTAAAACGTCTGGATGGATATATTTATTATAAGTTTCTTTCATTGTTGGTTGTTGTTCTATCAATCCATGTTCAGCTAGTAAATCCATTGTAATATGTATTTTATCTAAAGCTTGGATTGTAAGAACGTCTATTTTCAACCCACCACAATAATCCGAATCATTCATAGTCCAACACGTAATATCAGTACCATTAGGGGCTTTCATTCTACTATTTTGAAGTAAGTATCCATTATCGAAAACATATACACCAGAAGCATGAATTGACCTTCCACAAACCAAACCTTCTATCAAAAACATTGCCTCTTTCAAACCCTCATGTTTTGCTATTGCGTCTATAAACTCAGTAAGTTTACCTCTTCCCTTTTCCTCATTTCCTTTAAAGCAATCATTTAAAGACCAATTTGCCCCACGTTCAAAGGGAATCATATCCGCTATTGCTTGTGAAGTATCAGTGTCTATATTAAAACCTCTACAAACCGTTAAACAAGCACTTTTAGTCCCTTCTGTTCTTAAAGTAAGAATATTTAAAACATTAAGTACCCCATAATAATCTTTCATTGCTTGGAATATTTGTTGCCTTTTTGACGACTCTGAATCTAAATCTATATCCATTTATACCCTCTCTTTCGAGATACTTTAACACTAATTTAATAGTGGGATTAGACTATATCTTCTATTTATCTTTAATAAATAGTGAATGCGCTTCGATGTAGTGCTTAAATCTACATCTACTTCCTTGCGGAATAGTCGTTAAACCTTTTATCGTACAATATATCAGCGATTAACCCATTCTTTTTTCCAATAGTATCCTTTATATTTCTCGTTGTTTCTACAAGCTTTACCTAATGCGGTATGTCCTTTTGTATTTAAGAATTGAGTTGCCATTTTAACTGAATTAAATGTTTTAAATACATTACCATTATCGTCCAATGCAACAACTATCCTACCATTTACGGCATTTTCGTCTTTCTTATCATACATACCATTATTTATTCCAGAGGTTGCTAATCTCATTTTATCTTTAAACTCATTAGAAGAATAATCAAACCCACTTGCTTGTCTTGATTCAGATAGTCTTTGCTTTGTATTTTGCGTGTGCGTATTACCTTGTTTCATATTATACATAGCATTTCCCTCTTCTAGTAATTTTTTAGTCCAATATGCCTCAATTATAAAACGATGCTTAATCAAACTAGTATCTAAAGCAACCATTATAAAATCTTTTTCGTCTTGTTCCAATAGGTCACTATATAGAAGATATTTATCAAAATCTGTCTTTGACTTATGAAGGTGTGCACAAAATCTTTCTTCTAGTGTTTTTGTTGTAGAACCAACATATATGTAATTATTTTTAATATTTGTTATTTTATAAATTATCGCTAATCTTTCGCTCATTTTATATCCCCTTTATATCGAGATATATTGTACTGTAACTTGGCTCGGTATTACCAACTATCCTATTAAAATAGGACTTTAGGCTTTCTTAGTCAGTGGCTTCGTCTTTTTTATATCTATAATCCCCTTGTAAGGCATGTATAGAAGTCTTATTCAACTGATACCGATAGCATATAGATATGATTATCTATACACACCCTCTAGCGAGGTTCACACTCAATGCCCAATATTGTTCAGGCAACTCTGGTCTTAATTTGCTTCGCTTATACTTTATGTTTCCATAAAGGCTAGACTATATCTTCACCCTCAACTTAATGATTGGGTGTTTTGCGCTTCAAATGGTGGTTATTATCCATCTTACTCCCCTTTGGGATAGTCGTTACACCTTCAAAAATATTTTTTATTTTTGCTTGGCACGGTATTATCATATCTTTTCGGACTTAGACTTTCACCGTTAGCATAGAATTAACTAAACACCACGTAACCAACGTGTTCACAAAACTTAACATATTATATTACTATAATATTCCCCTATTGTATTTTTCTAATGACTTTAAACTTTGATATCTCTCATGAGAGCGTAAAAGTTTAAAATTTAAGCTACTTTAAGGTGTCTCCAATGTGGTAAGTCATATTTTATTGGATTCATTTGCGTTATTTCCATCAAATATGCGACAAAAAATCCAGTCACACTACCTCGTGCTACCCCAACATAAGATATATTCCACATTATTTTATTAACTAAAACTTCAACTAATATATAATAAGGGGCAATTCTCATGTTAATTCTATTACTAGCTTCCCATATTTCTTCCATTTCTATATTAATTCTTTTTATGTTCACGTCATTAAACTCTTGTCTTTTATTCAAAAACCCCTCTTCACACTTGTACAAAAAATATCTCTCTTGGACGTCCTCTGATTCAGCAAATTTTTTTATATAAGGACATTCTTCATACCAATCCTCAAATAAACCTTTAACGTCAAATTCTGGAATATTCTTATCTCTAGGCACAATAACGTCTTGATGAAGGTCATAATCTTCAATCATATCATGTATTAACATTGTTCCTTTAAAAGCATTTATAACGTCTTCTTCTTCTAAATGGTTACACAATAAATCATACAATTCATTCTTACTCATCATATAAGTTGTTGCATAAAAGTCACCAAGTTCTCTATTGTTTGAATTATCTTCGTCTGAATGTAGATATGCTTCATGCACAATTTTCCTATGTTCTTTTTTCAAATAATGAGAGTCTGTAGTAACTGTAGTGCTTAACCCATATGCTTTAGCAATTTTAACAGCATTAACATTAGCTATTATTTGTGGGTGACTAGTTAAAAAATCCTCTTGGGGCATTTCAAAAGTTGGTTGTAACTCAATAAAAAAGTTTTCTTTCCCAAAAGTATTTATGCACCACGTTATAAATCTATGTAGTTTGACCTTTGAACCTTCATATCCATATGCATAATCAAGAATTAATTTACTAAATTCCGACCCAAGACAAGCACTAGTAGAAATTAAATTTCCTTTATTCTCACCTATAATACTTACTAGGTCACTTTTCACAGTAGGCACTCTTTCAACCCCATTTTGTCTAAACCAATTACCCCAAGCGGAAGATGATATTTGTCTTAATTGTTCGTGACCTTTTGCATTTTTAGGAAGCAATACAAAATGGAAGTATTTAGTTACACCACTCACATAGTTTTCGGTTACATCTACTATATCATCAATCAAGTAGATTTCATTGCCTAGCCCCAATTTAAAGTTGCTAGGCATGATTTCGAGCAGTGACATTTCTTTTTGCATTTCTTTTTCATCTTCCGACGTATTATCAATATCTGGGTCGTCATATTTCTTTTTCAAATCCATTAAGTAGTGATATCTCTGTGAAATTCTAATATGTGATGATAATGTTTCATGGTCTGTGATACTAACGCCACTATATCCCATTTTAATTGCGTGGTTTACAATATCTTCGGCTCTAATTACAGAATCTTTCATTTTGAAGTTAGAGTCTTCGCAATGATTATGATTGCTCATATATTCTTTATTAACTCTAGGCATAATAATTTTCCTTTCTTTTTAATTTTCTAAAAAACATCTTCAAAAGATAATTCATCCTCTGTTTTTTCTAGTCTTTCCTCACTATAGAACGAAGATATTTTAACTTGAGGATATTTATTACCTTCGTACATATTAAATGTAAAATGTCCTATAATGGTAATCTTAAGTTTCTTTTTATTTTCCCCTAAGATGTTTCTATCTGATTGCGTTAATTCATCTATATCCCCTTTTGAGCAATAATTTTTAATAAAGTCAACGTCATTAAATTTAAATTTAATAAAACCATTGTGCTCCCCATAACCTTTAATATCTTTTGCGTCAACGTCAACATCTGTAATTACAAAATTAGGCTCGTCAACTTGATTTCCCCAAATCGCATATGCCTCTGCAACTTCGCTTATTGCTGAGTTTTTTAGGTTTGAAGCTTTAATTTCATAATCTACTTCATGAACAGTAACTAAATCTTCCTTGCCTATCTTATTATTACATAAATTTCTAACTTTGTCAATGTTTTTATCGCAAATCTCTATACCAAAAGCTCCAGCGTGCATGTGGAATCCATTGTTTCCAATGGCACAGACTATCTCTTACATATTTTACAGTAAAAAACTTAAAATATGCACACCCGTTTCGATTTTCAAAGGCTTCGTTTCCTAGAACCTTGCCACGTATCAGTAGTGACTCTACTTCCCTATTAAGGGAATAGTCGTTACAGGATTAGTTGTTATATAATTATTTTTTAATATATTTTTTTCTAGTTCATTATAGTTTTCCCCATAATCTATCATTTCAAAGATAAAACTCTCTATTCCATACTTTACTATTGCTCTCTGTGAACTACACATGACTAAAGTCACGTGCTTCCCGCTCAAGCCAATTCATCTCATGAATGAATTCACGAGAGTTTTTGACAATTTTTTTAAATAGCCGAAGAATTTTTTGCCATTCTTCTATGGTCTAGGAATCTTTTTTTTAGATTACTTGTTTGAACTACATATGACTTTCCATTAATCTTATTAGTAATTTTATATATATATTTTTTCAATTAAACCTCTTGAAATCATACAACAACTTTCCCACGGGATTTCCATATCTATTTAAGACTTAGGGTTCCCCGTTAGCATATCATATACAAATATAGGATATACCCCTTACGATAATAAGGAAAAGGCATGTTCAGGCCATGATGTTAACCTGCACACTTAATAAAGTAACCAGTAGAAAACATAAATTCTTTTAAGTTTTTAATTTTGCCTTTAGAATACCCTCTTGCGGAACCACCAAATATAATATCATCGTCTTTAAGTTCTTTAGTTGAATCTTCATTTACAATAACATCGGCTTTTTCAAGTTTTGAGTCATTATAATTATTACTATCGTCACCAATTTCAATATCCTCAATCACAGCCCCTTCCTTAAGCGTTACATTTTTGGCACCCATTCTATTTAATATCAAAACAGGTCTTTTATATTTGTTGGTAAGTTTGTTAGCAACCAACCCACTTAAAGTTTTCTTTTTTAATAATTCAGTACCATCTACAATAATAACTGAGTCTTGCTGTAATTTTTGAGATTCGATTTTAATGTCAATTTCTTTCATAACTTTTCTAACTTCTGTATCTTGTCTTGCTTTTGCATTTGCACTAACTCTAGCCATAGTCTTTTGCAATGAATGAGTTTCAATAGGTGGTTTAGGTAGACTTTTATCTGAGCCATTTGGTCTTCTAGGTTGATATGCTGAATCTTCGACTTCACCGCACATTGCTCTGAATAAGTTTAACTGTTCTTCTGGTTTGCCGTATCTCACGCACCCGTTAATTTTAGGGGCTAAAACCCAACCATAAGATGTTATTGTATGTCCCAATTTCATATCGTCAGCAAATTTACTAGATAATTCTTTAATAAATAAGTTTTTTCTATTTTCTTCTTTAAGTCCTTCTAAAGTATAGTATCTAGTTTCTAAGTTTCTCATATCTACACTATCCGCTATCATACCTAAAGCCACTAAGTCTATAAATTGATTGGCATAGTTTTCGTTTAGTCCATATTTCTCGCAATAAGCCAAACAAAATTTATGTACAACCCCTACGCCAGATAATGTGGGGTTAGGGTATTGTCCGTCCATACAGTTAATTAATGTAGTATACGGTAATATTTCAGTAATAATCTCATGGTGGTCTAGTATTAATATAGGCGCTGTGAAATTCTCATTAATTAATAAGCATTCCTTTTCACTCTCAACACTTGCGTCTGGAACTATAAATAAATCCACGTTCTCTAAATGTTTAATATCTTTATATAATAGACCATGTTCTTTATTTGTGTGAACGCTAAAAACTACTTCTGTTTCTGGACTTACATCCGCTATAAATTGTACCATATAACTTGACGATGTATATCCATCTACGTCACTGTCTGGTTGTACATATATTTTCTTCCCTTTTCCTAAAGAATTATGAAATATATCTAATCCTTTATCTATGTTTTTAAATAAAGATGGGCTATGAGTATCGTTTTTATTTACATTTAAAAATCTTCCAATATCCTCAATTCCTTTTGATTTTAGAATTGTTTCCATATAATCGTCATTTACGTCAAATTTACAATCGTGTTTTATTTTCCAATATAGTTTTTCCAACTTATATTCTCCTTTTATTTGTTTGTTTTTTAGGTTCTTCATACCCTTCAATCTCTGTTGTCATTTCTACTTTGTTTTTCATTAAAAACTCTAGGACTTCTTGTCCTTTATCAAAAGGGGAGTCTTTAACGTCTAACTTTTTATATTCATCCCAAAGTACAAAAGTACGAAAATAAGGGGTTAATTTCTGTGCTAATGAGATTATTCTTTTTTTATATGAAAGAAACTGTTTAAAAACGGCACTCTTAGCGTCCGCGTCTTCAAATGAAGTTATGTCGAAATCTTTGTCAAACCCTATAATAATTTCTTCAACCCCTAAAGAAAGTAACGTCCTTATGTGCCACTTTGATATATTGAAACCACATGTTGCTATAACAAAAGTATTTTCGCCATAATATTCATGTGCCAACAATACACTTTTCTCGGACTCTACAATAACAACCTTTCTTAATCTTTTAATTGTTTGTATATGTTCATACAGACCGTATAAATTTGAATTTAAAGGGTGCTCATACATTTGACCTTCTAGGATAAGTGGCATATATTTACTTTTTACGTTCTCTTCCAATAAGCTTCTTCTTCTAATACCAACTATTTTACCCTTTTGATTAAAATGTGGAATTATAACCGCTTTTTGAGACTCATACCATAAAATATTGAAGTCAATCATAGTTTTAAATCCAATACCTTCGTTTAACCATCCCTCATAGAATACGTCTTTCTCAAAATAATCTAATATGTTTGGATTTTTTATTCCTTTAAGAACAGTTAAAGGGGGGCTAGGTTTTTTATTTCTCATTTTAGTATATTTATTAATTATATTCATTTCTGAATTTATTTCTTTGTGGTTGTTTCTATTACTAGTAATACCAAGACCAACCCTCTGATTCATCCCAACTAACTCCCCAATAAACTCAACAGCACTTGAGAACTCTACGCCTCTAACTTGCATAACGAAGTTAAATATACTCATTGAACCACATTCGGTATAGCAAAAGAATGTTTTGCTTTCCTCAAAATAGCATAATTTATTGCTTTTCTTAGTTAGGTCACCAGTATGACAAATTGTTTTAAACCATATTTGACCTTTTTCACTCTCGGTTTTAAAGGGATACTCCCCTTCCTCTTCCATTAATTTCAAGACATGTTGTGTTTCAAATCTCTCTAGCACATCGTCTTTATTTAACATGAAATCACGCTCCTTCTAGTAAACTTTTACCTCAGTAGGTTTTTCAAACGCAATTCCTTCTTCTTCAATGTTAATATATGTTTTATTTAATCCTAAAACCTTTTCCCCATCTAATTTATAATCATTGTCGGTAACAAAAAGGTCAAAGACTCTCATTGTACCATAATCAACATATAACCAAATTTTAATGTCATTCCATTTCCCCCCTCTGTTTTTATAAACGGAAATTACTAAGTTTGGTTTTGGACTTCCCATTCTTGCTCTTAATATTGCGTCTATTTTCTTCATTTCTATAGCGGTAGGTGGCATAGCAACAGAACATCCATCCCCCTTATCCGCAATAGCTTTAGAACCACGAATAATCGTGCTATCTCTATTATCAGCATTTTTAAAATCCCCAGAAACTTGTGTCCCTGTATCAAGAGAAATATCATATTTCCTTGTAAAATGTTTTAATGTAGTTGATACTTGTGCTAATACCTGGTCTTCTCTAACAACCATTTTAACCACTGATTTTTCAGCAAATTCGCTCAATAATTCAATTGTTGTGTGGATATAATCGAAGAAAACGTGTGATGTCTTATGTTTAAGCTTATGTTCTTCTATGATTGCCTCTAACGTCATTAAATCGTATTCTGGGACATATTCTAGCCATATGTTACCTTCGTCGCATAGTAGCCGAATTGCTTCGTCTACTCTTGCTTCTTCGCCATCCTCATATGTATTATATTCAATATGGTCTTGTGGGACATCAGCCATAAATGCCCATAGAATAGGGTCTATTTCTTCAAGCAACTCCATTTCTGTGCCTACATACAGTCCACTATTTTCGGTTCCATTTGGATTTCTAATCCATTTGCCTAATTGCTTATCGTAAATTGCGGGGGCACATATCGTAGCTAAATTAGCTATAGATAATCGGGTTTTCAGTTTGTTATCGTAAGGCTTTTTATCCTTACTTCTAATCCATTACAGATTAGCTCGGCATATCTTTTCACCCACAACATTACTTGATTGGGTGGCGTGGGCTCTTGGAAATATTATATTCTGTACCTTAAGATACAGTTTCAATTTCTATGCTCTGCCCCTGTTTTGACTTTTAAGTTCAAAACTTCGGTTCGGGTTATCCTTTCTATGAGGGAGGACTTTCCTGCTTAATACCACACTTATATTCTTATGTATTACTACTTAAGACGGCACTTTTTTATTTCAATAAATTTGGTGTATTTTCTTTCTAAATATATATTAGAATTTTCGTAAAGAGGAGATAGTATGTAATAAACTTGTTTCCCACTATATTCTGTAGTATAAACTTCTGCTTGCTTATCTTTTCTTATTATGAGTTGTTTCCAACCCATTTCCTTTACCAAGTCTGGGATAAATCCTTTAGAACCACTATATATTGCGAATCTTGGTCTTCCTTGACTTATAAATATTGAACCATCACCGTCTATAAAACCTCTTACAAAATGATTCAATAAATTTTTAGGGACAATTTTCTAGCTTCATTTTGTTTATTTACTATTACAATCCCATTTTGTTTCATGTAATCTGTAAACTTCCCTCTATGTATCGTTAATTTCTTACTAATTTGTACTAAACTTAATTCTCCTTTTAAATATAGTACCATACCTTTATCATACTTTTCTTTAGTCTTTTCTAACATAATACCCCTTTATTTATTGAAAATGAGTTTACCTACCCCTGTTCCTGCTGACATAATATTGAATCTTCTTTTTCTAATTCCATGAAAAACTGTTGTCATATAAAGACTTGCATAACCTAATCCCCAAGCTGTATCATTTTTCCATCTTTCTTTCTGTTCCATACCACTAACACCTGCTTTTTTAGAATCTCTTCCAGCTCCTATAATAAAAGGTGCAACAGCTTCTAAAAAATTCTTCTTAAGATAGTCAACTATTTCGTTATTAGTACTATTGTCTAACCTATCTCTTTGATTTTCCATTGTAACAGGGTCAACTTCATTTGGATTAAAGTAGTATGAAACGTCAAAGCCATTTTTAACACAACTTCTTAATAAGGAAAACTTTTTCAACCTATCAAAATAATACTGAATATTTGAGGTTAAAGACATTTCTTTTACACTATCAATAAACTCTATTCCTCTATTATTCTTTTTAAAAGCTTCGTATTGTATCTCATAATGTGATAAATACTCATCTATAGCAACAGCGTCAAGTTCCTCGATACCATTTCTATATAGGTTTGTGATACCCGCAAAAATTATTTTATGGAATCTTTCGGGGAAATCCGATTTAGTAACTTTATACTCTCTAATTAATTGGGGTTCTTGTAAAAAACTTCCTAATACTTCTCTAATAGCTTGTTTATCTGAATAACTAGCCAATTCTTTGTCTGTCATATTTTACTCCTTTGCGGTGCTTATAGTTCCTCTATATCTATGTAGACTAGTCTTTTATAATCTTCTTCCACTTTTTGTTTTATGCTCTTTTTATTGATTGTAATTATTTTAATATCATTATTTAATTCGTCCATATCCACTTTAGTAAGACTATCTTTAATTGATTTTTTAGTTTTATAAAAGTCTACAGCGTCTTTATACACATAAGGTATTATTCCAAGACCCCTACTATTACCTGTGTCATTTCCTTCTAATATTTCGTAAAAATAATGTAATGTTGTTTTCATGCCTTTATAAGAGTAGCCAAAAGTATCTTTAAACTCTTTAATTTGCTTAAACATCAAACCGTCTGGGATAGTTATATTATAAATACTACACACATATGAAATAAGGATTTTATAATCATCTGTTTCTTGTTTTACGGCATTCTTAGTAGCTTCAAAACAAGCTTCGCAATAGTATCTTTTATTATACAATATTGTAACAATTTTCTCGTTATATTCACCACATTTAGGGCATTTAACCTTTCTTTCTTTCTTCGCCTTTACTTTTGCCATTCGTCCTCACTTTCTTAGAAAGGACAGATAACATATGTATCCGTCCTCAAAAGGTTTATATATTATATAGCTTATACCTTATACCTTATACCTTTATAAAGTTGCTACTCTTTCTTCCATATCGTCAATCAACTCTTCAAGTATCTCTTGATGTTTCTTAGTTGTATCGTTAATCTTAACACCTTCGCCAAGTTTATTCTCCGTTAACTCTAAAGCTAAGTTATAATTACCTGTTTTCTCTTTAATAGCACGATATAGCTCACCTAACCTAGCCTTAACTTCATCATAACTAATTGCAACAGGGGCACTTTCAACTTTTTTAACTTGAACATAGTTTTCACTACCGTCTTCTTTTTCTTGTCTTTCAATAGCCTCAATTAATGCATTTGTCAATCCTTCTGGGGTAAAAGGTGAAACTGAATTAGGCATATATTCCCATCTAGAGCCAGCCTTGAAAAACTTTGCGTCTTTAAGATAGATTGTAGAAAGTATTTCTTCACCTGATTCACTATCAAAACCATTAGGTTGACAATACCCAATAATATCCACCGCGTCTGAAATAGCTTGAATAACTCTCTTATCACCTCTAGGCATAATTCTAGTATATTTCTCGCCAGTTTGCGGGTCAGTAAGTTGTTTTTCACTTTCGTGTCCAATAATAATTACTGTATATCCTTCTTTCAACAATGGGTCAATGAACTCAGCAAGGTATTTAGTAATATCACCATATGCACCAAAGCCATTGTTTGCGTCACCAATAGCGGAAACACCATGTATTGAGCAAATATACTTTATTAACATTTCACCCATTTTATCCGCCGTATCAACTATAATCGTATCAAATAGTGCCTTAACTTCTGGTCTTTGGAACTGTTTAGTAATATTTCTAGTATCCGACCACTTATTAGGAATTTCGTGTGGTAATCCCGCAATAGCATTTAACCCTTTTTCAAAAGGAATCGCAAAAGGTTTTGGGAACTTAACCGCATTTGCCGTCTTGCCTGTTCTATTTGTCCCATATATGAAAAAACTCTTACCTTTTGCTGACTTCTCTACTATTGTAATACTTGGTTGTGTAAAATCCATTTATGTCTCCTTATTTTATATGTTTTATTTTTTATTTTTATTAATTGTTCATACTTATGTGATTATATATTTGTATATTTATATACTTATTTATGTACTTCTTACCTTTCTATCTTAGAAAGGTAAGTCATCATCGTCATCTAGGTCATTATTAGGGGCTACAACGCCACCTTTAGTACCAATTCCCATAGGGGCACTTGCTGTAGCTTTGCCTTGATATCCCTTGACAACTAATTCGTCTAACATTTCTTTTCTAACTTTCAATGCTATTTGAATTGCTTCTACACTAATACCAACTTCACTATCTGAATCAACAGCGGGATTTGCACCACTTAAAACCATTTCAGTATAAGTTTTTCCATCAGTTGTTCTTTGTACCCCTAAACCACCAACCGTAGCAACTTTAGACTCCGCTTTGTTTGCAAGGTATGATAAGAAGAAAAGTGCTGTTTGAGTCTCGCCGTAAATCTTTTGGAAGTCCTCAAAAAATTCTTTTGGCACAATAATATTTTTAATAGGGATTATATTCCCAAAGAAATCCGTTGTTAAAATATTTAATTTCAATCTACCAGTTTCAGTGCTTTCTTCACCTTTAATTTCTGGGATGTAACTTTGAATATATCCTTCGACGTCAATTTTACTCTCCCCTAACGTAGCTAGATTTTCCGATTTGCTTTTAGAAATATCATAGGTCTCAACAGTGTTAAAGAACGTAGCTTTGATAGTAAGTCCTTCTTTTAAAATCTTATCTTTATTAACATAGTCATTTGTTTTTATTTCACCTTGAATTGAAATAAATGTAGCTTCTTCCATACTACTTTTAGCAACACTTTTAGCTGTAGAGATAAAATTTAATGTTGGTTGAAATAAGCCATTTTCCGACCCATTTTTCTTATACTTAGTGACATATGTTTCAAATCTTCTACTCATTGATTTTTGAGCGCCAAATTGAATTTCACCTTTTACGCTAATGTAAGGCATTGCAACTGAACCTTTTTGAGGATTAGCTTTTTGAGTGCCTTGTCTTACTTCTAATTCAGCAATAACACCTGTCAATTTAACTTGATTTACTAATTTTTTAATACTATCTTCCATTTTTAATTTCCCCTTTAGAGTTTGATTTTATTTATTATGTTGTATATGCGTATGTGTAGTCTAATGTTCATTTCAACTCAAGATTGTGCTGGAGATTTATTTCTTTTAATGGGTACAATAACTCCATCTTTGATTTTCATAGGTGGCTCCTTTTTTAGAATATTTATTTATAATGTTGTAAAACAATAAATGATTTGGGTGTAACATTTGTGCAATATGTACGATATATTTAAATGACTATAATAATATTATACACTATTCACAAACATTTGTCAATAACTTTATCGTATCTTGTTCAACTTTACTAACTTAATATATTCACAAGAAAAATAGCAATTATTACTATAATACTACAAGTTAGAAAACCTTGTTTTCTAGCAACACTAACATTACTCACAGAAACGTCATTAGATAAACTAACAAAATCCCTATACATTTGAATCAGTTCTTCTTTTGATGCGTCTTCTAATTCTTGAAAATATTCCTCGTCTAAAAAAGCTTCGTATATTGAAAACATATTTATCCCCCTTATTTTATTTCGTCACTCCAACCGTCTAAGACCGCCTCACCTTCTCTATAACTAGATACTGTTTTACTTAGTCCACTATAAACACTTTCCGTACCAACTGAACTAGCGGTATAATTACAAGCAAAACTTCGTAAAATACCAAATGACTCCGCTGTTGATACAGCATCAATATTAGCACCTAAAAACAAGAATTGCCAGTTATAGGTATTAGTTTGGAGTTCAATCATTTCCTTTATTTTTGCTCTTGTGAATTCTCTACTAGCATTTTCTTCACCGTCAGTAGTAATTACAAAAATAACTTTTGAAGGTTTATAACCTTCACCTAACTCATCTAATTTACGCCCTAAATCTAAAATTGTAGACCCAATAGTATCTAATAAAGCAGTACCCCCATTAGGGCGATAATCTTTACTATTTAGGGCTATTAAATCCTTTAAGTTTACGCCCTCATGAATATATCTATGAGTAGTACTAAAAGCTACAGTTGTTACATTTGCCTCCCCCACTTCCTCTTTTTGAGCGTCTATAAAGCTATTAAAACCACCTATTGTATCATTTACTAAATTATACATTGAACCACTTTCGTCTAAAATAAATACTATTTCCGTTAAATTTTCTTTCATGTCTATCTCTCCTTTTTAGATGTCTTTGTAGCAATTTTCACAATTAAAACCATAATCTTCTTTATCACACCCTTCATCATTCTTCATTTTCTTCAAAGTATAGAATTTCATTCCATTTTTAACAACGTCAACAATAGTATAGTTACTTGTATTAAAAGCTTCTACCTCTTCCATTGTGAAAGTATTACTTGTTAATTGACAAGTATCTAAATGGCTCATAACTTCTTTTCTTGCACTCGTTAAATCTACTGTTTTTGGAAGTTCCCCACTTTTCCCCATTTGTCTTAGAACAACTAACCCCTCATATGCGCTTTTAATTTCTTTTCCATTAAAATTTCCATAAAATTGCATTTTTATTCCCCCTTTTTTTCTTCTTTTAAGATTATTTTTTTAAATTGTTTTTCTAGTTCAATTTTTAACTCGGAACTTCTGTCACCTATGATATTTGGCATAACTTTTAAGTCTTTTTCCATTGCCCATTTCACTAAGAATCTAAAACTATCGTCACTAAGCATTTTGTTAAAGCTTATTCTTGCTTGCATTATAACACCACCAACGATTTCTATTGTTGCTAAAGATTCTTGAGGATTATCAATGCTTCTCAAAAAACAAATATAAGATTTACCACTAAGAACCTTATCAACATAGGAAGCAACACAATGATTTAATGCTATTCCTTCGCTAACAATATCTTGAGTTGTTTTTGGTAGTATAATACAATAGTCTTTATTATCATAAGCATATTGATTATACGAAAAATTAACGTGGTCTAGAATTTGTTCTTTATTAAACTTCTTAAAGAAAGAGTAATGTAAGGACATAATGTCGTGTTGTGTTTTAAGTGCTTTAGGATATCTGTCTTTTATCTTTCCATAATACATCAATTGCATATTTAGATAATCTGAATATATATCTAATATAGTACCATTACAAGTGGAAATACCTTGATGATATAAGTCCTCAAAAACATAATCAATCAATCTGTTTATGTCTAGATTATATCTCTTACATAGGTCACTAAGACAATTTTGCCTATAGTTATCCTTTGTATAAGTATAGCAAACATTAGCGTCAACCGATTTTTCTAGAAAGTAAATAGCTTTATCATAGCTATATAGTTTTAAAATGTTAAAACATTCAGCAAAACCTGTATCTAAAGACAGCTTGCTTTGTTTAAATATTTGCAGTCCTAATTTCTTGTTTATTTCTATATATTTACCATAATAAGTATATTTATTTCCAAATATTTTGTTTTTATACAGCTCTCTTTTCAGTTTATCCCTGATTAAACTTACTATTGCCTTTGAAAATCTAGTATAATCCATATATGTAAAGTCTACTAAAACCCAATCAACCTCCGCAAGTTCTTTTGTTATGTTAAAATACCCATAACTAAAAAAGTTTGCTATTTCAGTTTCTATTGGCACTTTTATTTCGTCTGTTTTATTATTTTTCAAGTAAAAATTCTCTTGAGTTAATAATATTCCTAACGTTCTATCTGTTGTTTTAGTTTTTCTTCTAATTACAAAGTCTAAGTCATTAACTAACAGTACTTCGAAAATAGGCACTACTGGCTCTCTATGATTTTTTATTTTGGGCTTTCGTATTTCCATGTCAAATGATTCTACGAAGTCTTTTACTTTTGCCGACATAATTAATCCTTTCTTCTTTTATTTTATTCTCAAACACATTCTAAAACTACGAATAATTTCATTTTGTTGTTCTTTAGAGGTCAACCCCCATACCACATTTAGTTCTTGCATAACTAATAAGAAACTACGCATTTTACCATAACTGTCATATAAAGATATGTCTATTTTTTTTAAAGCTTCTTCTATTCTTTTACACTGTGCCTCTATTTCCATTTCCTTCTTTTTCCTTTACCTTAATTAATTCTTCAAAACAAGCAATCCAAGCGTCTTCTTCTGGAAAGAAAATATCGTTAGTATCAAGTTTATCCGCTAACACATAAATAAGTTGTCCAAACCTAAAATCTGGACTTTGCTTCCATAACTCGGCTAATTTCTCTAAAAACGGTTCAATACGATTAATATCTCTCATTTTACCCCTTTCTCATTTATCTAATAAAATATCCATTTTATTAGAT
>JGI1221J13441_10000148_pt1 | contig 35144 bp, 26 predicted proteins | sample LakVidmifraction_4_FD_13441 | JGI IMG/M metagenome (IMG submission 13441) | reverse complement strand
CTCCCCTCGGGACCGGTTCTTTATGCGCGGGACCCCGCCTGCGGCGGGCCCGGAGACGTGTCGCAACGGCACGTCTGCGGCAAAGAATAGCCAGTCCGATCCATGACTTCCAATACAATGTACAGACAGAATCAATACCTTGAAGGTATCAAATGATCGAATTGAGACACCTCACCTATTTCCGCACCGTAGCAGAAACCCTGCATTTCGGACGCGCGGCAGAGTTGCTGCATATCTCGCAACCGCCGCTGACACGGCAGATTGCGGCGCTGGAGAGGGAGTTGGGCGCGCAATTGTTCGACCGCAGCAAACGCGCCATCCAGCTGACGTCAGCGGGCAAATATTTTTATCGCGACACCACAGAAATTTTCAAGGCACTGGAGCGGGCCAAGCGCAATGCGGCCTCGTCCAGCACCGGGCAGAGCGGTGCGCTGAAGGTGGGGTTCATGATGTCCTCGGCCTACAACATCCTGCCGGCGGTGACGCGGCATTATTCGGCAGCCTATCCGGAGGTGGACATGCGCCTGAGCGAATACGTGCCCAACCTGCTGGCCACCGACCTCGAGGATGAGAAGATCGACGTGGGCATCATGTATCGGCCGGAGGATTGCCGCCGGCTCGACAGCCACACCATCTATGCCGAACCTTTGCTGGCGGTGCTGCCGCGCGGGCACCGGCTGGCGCACAAGCCCGACATCTCGGCTGCCGAGCTGGCCGAGGATGCCTTCATCAGCATTCCGCGCCCGATTGCGCCGGTGGTGTATGACCTGATCCAGCAGCATTGCCAGCTGCATGGTTTCCGTCCCCGCATCGTGCTGGAGACCAACCTGCAGCAGACCATCGTCAACCTGGTCGGTGAAGGCCTGGGCGTGGCCCTGGTGCCGACCTCGATGCAGGCCATGCATCTGGACACCACGGTCTTCAAACCGCTCATCGGTGCGCCGACGGTGGAGGTGGCGGTGATCTGGAACCGGGAGAATACCAATCCCTGCATACGGACGTTTGCGGAGACGGCGGTGGAGGTGTGGGGGAAGATGCAGACCGGCTAGGCCCAGCTCGCAATCAATAACCGCGATCTTTGCTCAGATAGAACTTGTGATGGTCATCAAGGAAGACGACGTAGAAGGTGTTGGCGCAGAATGCGTAGCCGTTGTGCTGCTTGCCCGCATACGCCTTGGGAATGACAAAGCCGCAAAGCCGTGAAGACCAATCCAGCCGGAAGCGCGCCCAACATGCCTCGTGCGGCACATGCTTGGGATGGACGAATTCGGACCGCGCCGGAAAGCCGCCATACAAGGACAACACGCTTCCGGTCTTGCCAACGGGTTGCCTGGTCCAGTAGTCCAGTGATTCCCTGGTGAACTCCTTGAGCTTCTGCATGAAAGCCACCAGCTGCTCCCTGGACCACTGGCTGAAATCCTGGCCCGCAGCCTGATGCTCGAAATACGAGAAGTTGAATTTGCAACGCGCTGACAAGCTGTCTGAAGGATGCTCAATGCTGCACGTCGGTATCGACGCCAGGAAATTCTGCTTGGCCTGATTCTTGAACCTCGTCATAAGCGCGGGACTCCCCCTACTCTGCCTTCGTTATACACAGGAATGATGGATCGATCGTTGCGGAGCATTTCTCCGGGGATCTCATCGAGCCGGTAAGCATAACTGGCGTTGTTTTCCTTGTTGACCAGATAGGTCCGATACTTGCCGCAGATATCGAGAATTTCCGAGTTGTGGGCACTGAAGAGGAACTGCGCGCCATGGCCATTGATTTCCTCATCGAGGAAAAGGCGCAAGATCTTGGGCAGGATATGGGGGTGCAGGTAGATATCGAATTCATCCAGCACCAGGACGCTGCCCTCGGCAATGGTGAGGAAATACGCCAGCATCAGGCGGTAAAGATAAAGCGTTCCGCTCGATTCGGTGCTGGGTGTGACCATTTCGGTCTTGTTGCCCACCTTGTGATGGAAGACCGGAAAATAGCGCTTTTCCTTGTCGACGCTTTCCTCGACAGAGATGGTGATATCGGAAATGCCGACGTCGCACTCCTGCAGGAATTGCACTGCCTGCCGCAGATAGGCAGGTTGATCGACAAAGAATCGTGAGACCGTGTTGGAGTCAAAAATCCTTCCGCGTGTCGAGAATCCGGACTGCGTGACATTGAAGCGGATGCGGCTGAAGAATTGGTGCACGCCCTTGAGCGCATCGCCTCCGTGCTGATTTGAAATGGAGATCACTGATGCATTGGAACGGATCTTGATGGAAGACAGGTAATGGAGGCGCTTCACCGGATGCACCTCGTCGCCAAGACGCTCGAACAACAAGGTCTTGCGCTTGACCGTCTCATAGAGCGCTTCACGCACCACCTTCTTCCTGGTCACCGACAGTTCGTACAAGTACTGCGCCTCCTCCGTGCGAAATTCGACGTAAAACTCGGTGGGCTTTTTGGACGAGAAAAAGGGATCGATTGCAATCTCGGCGTCAGGATTTTCGCTGAATGAACTGGAGGCAAAACTGCCGACAAAGGCGAGCGCTTTCAGGAGATGCGTCTTGCCGCTGCCATTGGCCCCCTTGACGCACATGACTGTCGCGAAGTCGCGTCCTGAACGGACCGTTTCCGGCGTCTTGGAATCCAGCTTGAAGGAAACCGACGTTCCTTCCTTGAAGGACAAGAAGTTCTTGAATCCGAATTCGAGCAGCATTCTTAATCCACTTTCATGACAATTTTTGTCTAAACAAGCAAACAAGATATGCGAATTTCCTCCGGGAGACAAGTTTCATCATTGCCGGGACGATGAAAAAAGCCCGGACGTTCTTGCACGCCCGGGCATCAAACCGCAGCAGGTCGGCTTCCACGCCCGCCTGGCCGCGGTCAACAAACAAGGTTCAACAAGCGGCACTCAGCCGACACAGCGCAGCGACAGCCCGCCATCGACGATCATGTCCAGCCCCGTGATGTAGCGCGCGTTGTCGGAAGCGAGGAACAGCGAGGCATGCGCCACGTCCCACGCATCCCCCATGAAGCCCATCGGACATTGCGCATTGCGCTTGGCGCGCATCTCCTCGATGTCGCCCCCATAGGAAGCCTTGAGCGGCTCGCGGATCATGGGCGTGTCCATCATGCCAGGCAGCACGCAATTGGCGCGGATGCCCATGGGCGCATACTGCATCGCCACGTTCTTGGTGAAGGCCAGGATCGCCGCCTTGGTGGCCGTATAGCCCAGGTAGGGAAAACCGATCCAGCGTAAAGCCGCCATCGAGGAGATGTTGACGATGGCTCCCTTCCTCTGCTTTTCCATGATGGGCAACACGTACTTGTGCGTCAGGAACAGGCTGGTCTGGTTGACCGCCACCAGCCTGTTCCAGCTTTCTTCGCTGGTCTCCACCGGGCCACCGACTTCGGCGATACCGACGTTGTTGTGCAAGACGTCGACCCGCCCGAAATGCGACATGGCCGCCTCCGCAATGGCTTTCACATCGGCGCTGCGCGAGACATCCGCCGCCAGCACTTCACACACGCCGCCTTCGCGGCGGATGATCTCCTGGGTCTCCAATGCCGCTTCGATGCTGCGATCTACCGCCAGCACCCGGCCGCCCTCGCGCGCATACAGCACGGCAGCGGCCTTGCCGTTGCCCCAGCCCTCACCCACCGAACCGGCACCGGTGACGATGATGGCCTTGTCTTGCATGAGCTTGTCCATCGATGTCCTCTCAGATTTCCAGCACGCCACCGGCGACGAAGCCGCCATCGACCGGAATCACGTGGCCGGTGATGTAGGCCGATTCCTCCGCCGCCAGATAGCACACCGCCGAGGCGATTTCATCGGTGGTGCCATAGCGGCGCATCGGGACCAGGCGGTAATAGCTCTCGCGCGTCTGCTCCGAATGCATGGCCTGGGTCATGGGCGTGTCGACCGGACCGGGTGCGACACTGTTGACGGTGATGCCGTACTGCGCCAGCTCGATGGCCATCTGGCGCGTGAGCCCGATGACCGCCGCCTTCGAGGTGCCATAGGCCGTGCGGCCGGCACCGGCGCGGATGCCCGAGATGGAAGAGATGTTGACGATGCGCCCCCATCCTTGCCTGACCATCAGCCGCGCCGCATGCTGGCCCGCCAGCAGCACGCCGGTCACGTTGACGTTCATGGTCTGCAGCCAGTTGTCGAGGGGATAGTCCAGGAAGGAATAGGTGCGCGCCACGCCCGCATTGTTGACCAGCACGTCACAGCGTCCGTAATCCTTCTCGATGTGGGCGAAGGCCTGGGCAATCGCCTCCGGACTGCCCAGATCCATCTGCAGCGCGGCTGCGCGATGGCCGGCAGCGACCAGCGCATCGGCGGTCTTGGACGCCGCTTCCAGGTTGATGTCGGCCACCAGGACGGTGTGTCCCTTGGCGGCCAGTTGTGCGGAAATGCTGGCGCCGATGCCCATGGCTCCGCCCGTCACGAGCGCCACGCGGGCGCCGCTATCATTGCGATTCATATTGTCTCCGTGGATGTGGGCGGCCCCGCAAGGAGGTGGGGCCGCCGTTTTTAATTCGTCGTTGGCAGGTCAATCAAGAAAGCTTCCCGATCGCTCGCAAGACTCATGCGGGGATCAGAGGAAACCGATGGAAATCCAGGGCACGAAGGCCACCACCAGCAGCGCCACCACCAGCGCCGCCAGGTAGCCCCAGACCCGGTTGAAGACGCCATCCGGCGAGACCTTGCCGATGGCGCAGGCGGCATAGAAGCCGACCCCGAAAGGCGGTGCGAACAGGCCGATGCCCATGGCCAGGATCACCACCATCGCATAGTGCACGTCATGCACGCCCAGCGAACGCGCCACCGGGAACAGCAGCGGCCCGAACAGCACGATGGCGGGAATGCCTTCCAGCAGGCTGCCCAGCACGATGAAGATGACGATGGTGATCAGCAGGAACCCGGCACCGCCGCCCGGCACGCCCTGCATCAGCGCCACCAGCTTGGCCGAGAAGCCCGATTGCGTGAGCGCCCAGGCCATCGCGGTGGCCATGCCGATGATGAGCAGGATGGCGCCCGACAAGGCCGCCGATTCGATCAGCATGGGATAGAGCCGTTTGAAGTTCAGGTGCTTCAGGAACAGGTGCATGATCAGCCCGACCACCACCGTATAGGCAACGCCGATGGTGGCCACTTCGGTGGCCGTGGCGACGCCTTCGATGACGGCCACGCGGATGAGCATCGGCAGCGCCAGTGCCGGAATGGCCGCAATCAAGGTCTTGACGATCAGCGAGACCGGCGCACGCTTCACATCCGGCATCGGCTCGCGGCGCGCACGCATCCAGCACACAACCGCAATGGCGATGGTGGCAATGGCGGCCGGCATCAAGCCGCCAATGAACAGCGCCGTGATCGACACGCTGCAGACCGCACCGATGGTGATGAGCACCAGGCTCGGCGGAATGGTTTCGGTCATGGCACCGGAGGAGGACAGCAAGGCCACCAGTTCTTCCGGCTTGGAACCGCGCTTCTTCATCTCGGGGAACAGCGCCGGGGCAATCGCTGCCATGTCGGCTGCTTTGGAACCGGAGATGCCGGAGACCAGGAACATCGCCCCCAGCAGCACGTATTGCAGGCCGCCGCGCACGTGGCCCAGCAGCGCGGCCATGAAATCGATCAGGGTCTTGGCCAGGCCCGACATTTCCAGCAAGGAACCCAGCAGCACGAACAGTGGCACCGACAGCAGGATCAGGCTGGACATGCCCTCATCCATGCGGCTGACCACGATCATCAGCGGTGCCGTAGTAGCCAGGGCGAGATAGGCCATGGTGGCCGTACCGAAAGCAAACGCGATGGGAATGCCGCCGGCCACGCACACGCCGATGAGCAGCACGAAGAACACGATCAGGTTGTAATTGCCCATGCCCAGCAGCATGGGCTTGGCCAGCCACAGCGCGCCCGCAATCACGGCCACCACGGCCAGGGCGGAGAGCAGCAGGCGCATCGTCGTCATGGCGGCCATGCGCGAGACCGCCGCCAGCAGCATCAGGATCGCGCCGACCGGCAGGGCCGCAGCGCGCAGGCCATCGGGAATTTCCAGCGCCGGTGTGGTGATCGGCATCTGCTCCACCGCATGGTCCACGGCCGGGTGGATCACCATCAGCACGAAGATGCAGACCACCAGCGCGGCCACCGTTTCGAGCCACACGCGACCCTTCTCGGAACACATGTTGATGATGGCGGTGAGCCGCATGTGTTCACCCCGGTCCAGGGCCAGCACGGCCCCCAGCATCGAGAGCCAGATGAAGAGGATCGAGGCCAGTTCATCCGACCACACCAGCGGGTCATGCAGCGCATAGCGATAGATCACGCCGGTCAGCAACACCACGGTTTCAGCCACCACCAGGGCGGCCGCCACGGCACCGACCACGTGCATCACCATGCGATTGAATGCGACCAGCGCGCGCGCAGCCGGGTTCATGTTGACCGGGGCGCGGTAAGTCATTGCAGCTTCCATCATCAAGCTCCAGCGAAATGGATTCAGGGCGGGAGCACTGCCCTCACGGCGAGGGCAGCACTCCGGCGCACGGGCTCATGCAGGCATGAGCCCCGGCAAACGAAGCGCTCAGGCCAGTTTGCCGGTGTACTTTTCCAGCAGGGCCCAGGGCTCGTCGCCGAACTTCTTCTTCCACTCGGCATAGAAACCGGCGCTGCGCAGCTTGGCGCGGAAGGAATCGGCATCGGCATTGTTGAAGGCCAGACCCTTGCCCTTCATCTCATCGACCAGCGAATCGTTGAGCTTGCGCACGTCGGCGCGCTGATTCATGGCGGCTTCGTTGATGAGGCGGGCCATCAGGTCCTGCAGGTCCTTGGGCAGACGCTCGAAGGATTTCTTGTTGCCCAGGAACCAGAAGCCATCCCACATGTGGTTGGTGATGGAGCAGTACTTCTGCACTTCGTAGAGCTTGGCGGTGGAGATGATGGCCATGGGGTTTTCCTGGCCTTCCACGATCTTGGTCTGCAGGGCCGAATAGACTTCGGCGAAGTTGATCGAGGTCGGTGCCGCATCGAAGGCCTTGAACATCGAGGTCCACAGCGGGCTGGGCGGCACGCGCAGCTTCATGCCCTTGAGGTCGTCGGCCGCCTTGATGGGCTTGGTGCTGTTGGTGATCTGGCGATAGCCGTTGTCCCAGATCTTTTCAAAGGCGAAGAGCGTGGACTTGGCTTCGATCTGCTTGCGCACATGCGCACCCAGTTCGCCATCCATGGCCGGCCAGACCTGGCTGTAATCCTTGAAGGCGAAGCCGATGCCGGAGATCTGCGCAGCCGGCACCAGCGTGCCCAGGATCAGCGGCGAGAGCGTGAAGAAATCAATCGCACCCGCACGCACCTGCGAGAGCATGTCGGTATCGGTGCCCAGCTGGTTGTTGGGGTAGAGCTGCAGTTCGATGCGGCCCTTGGATTGTTCCGCGATGGCCGCGGCCATTTCCTTGGCGCGCGCATTCATCGGGTGCGTCACCGGCAGATTGTTGGCGTACTTGAAGGTGAATTCGGCCGCATGCGCCGAGGTGGATACCAGGCCGGTAGCGGCGGCAGCCGAAGCGACCGAAGCCGTCTTCAGAAAATGGCGGCGCGTGATCTTGCCAGTGGATTGTTCCATCTGTTTGTCTCCTGTCTGTCTGTTTGTAATTTTGAAAATCGCTGAATCCGGCGCTACCAGGGGTGCTGGATCGGGCGTGCAGCTCCCTGTTCCGGGTGGTCAACACTGCCTGTGCCTCGACAGAGCAAATTGGATGCCAAGCTTCCGGTCTTCCCTTGTCAGCATGGCGCTCCCCCTCTCCCTCAACGGCACTGCGCCTGTATTCTCTGCGATAAGGGCGGGCCTGTACAAGCGCGCAATCACCGCCGCCGCCATTTATTTGCGCGCAGCGTGACTGCGACACCTGTCGCAGAAGTGTCGCTGCACTGTCGCAGGCGTCGACACCTGTTCATGCTGCTCACCGGCAATAGTGCTGCCTGCCGGCTGCTGCAGCGCAATGATTTACGTTAACGTAAAGTACGTGCTATCTTCATGCGGTCGGCGGGCGCTGCCCTGTTCTGTTCGATTTTTCCTGCATGTCGGGAATGAGCGGGCGGCCTGCCGGACACATCAGCACGCATCAACATCAACAACAAAGCGAGACCCGGCGCGGCTTTGCGCCGGCACTCTCAGGAGACGGGCAAGATGCAGGCCGGCACCTGGCGCGATGTGCCATCACCGGCTGCGCGATGCCGAGGCACGGGACCTTCGACACCGGCTGCATGCGGTGGTGCGAGCGGTCCCGCGCGTGGCACCGATTTTGCATATTGCCCCTGTGTGTAACGGAGCGACCCTGCTCCATTGACCCCGTGATTACGGACACAAGGACAACCCCATGACTGTTTCTGCATCCTCACCCTGCATCACCGGCTGGAACCATTCGCAGTTCGGCAAGCTCGACGGCATCGATCCGGAAGTGCTGATCGGCCAGGTCGCCAAGGCCGCCATTGAACATGCCGGGCTGCAACCGGAAGACATCGACTCGGTGCACTTCGGCACCTTCAATGCCGGTTTCCTGTACCAGGATTTCCCGTCCTCGCTGGTGCTCAACACGCTGCCGCAGCTGCGCTTCAAACCCGCCACGCGCCTGGAGAATGCCTGCGCCACCGGTTCGGCGGCCATCCATTCGGGCCTGCAGGCGATCAAGGCGGGCGAATCGAAACACGTGCTGGTGATCGGCTTCGAGAAGATGACCGAGCTGGCCACCGCGCAAGTGGGCGAGGTGCTGCTCAAGGCCTGTTACGCCAAGGAAGAAGCGGGCATTCCGGGTGGCTTTGCCGGGGTCTTTGGCAAGATCGCGCAGAGCTACTTCGATCGCTTCGGCGACCAGTCCGATGCGCTGGCGCTGATCGCGGCCAAGAATCACAAGAACGGCATGGTCAATCCCTATGCGCACATGCGCAAGGATTTCGGTTTCGATTTCTGCCGCACGGTCTCCGACAAGAATCCGTATGTGGCCGGTCCGCTCAAGCGCACCGACTGCTCGCTCATTTCCGATGGTGCGGCCGCACTGGTGATCAGCGCTGCCGATGTGGCCAAGTCCATGCCGCGCGCGGTGCAGTTCCGTGCGGCGGTCCACGTCAATGATTTCCTGCCGCTGTCGCGCCGCGACCCGACCCGCTTCGAAGCGGCCGAGCTGGCCTGGAAGAAAGCGCTGGGCGCAGCCAGCCTGAGCCTCGATGATCTCTCGCTGGTGGAGACGCACGACTGCTTCACCGTGGCCGAACTGCTGGAATACGAAGCCATGGGCCTGGCCCCGCACGGCCAGGGCGCGCGCGTGATTGCCGAAGGCATCACCGCCAAGGATGGCAAGCTGCCGGTCAATCCTTCGGGCGGGCTGAAGTCCAAGGGCCATCCGGTCGGTGCCACCGGTGTCTCGATGCACGTGATGGCGGCCATGCAGGCATCCCATGATGCGGGCGACATGCAGATCGCCAATGCGCGCTATGCCGGCGTGTTCAACATGGGCGGCGCGGCAGTGGCCAACTATGTGAGCATTCTGGAGCGTGTGAACTAAAGAAGCGGTAGCAGCACCGGTGCGCCATCCTGTCGTTGAAGGGTGGCGCGCCGCATGAAGTGATGTGCAAAAAAACAGAATAAGGCAGCACGCCAATTTCCATCAGAATTCCATCAGAAGAATCGGGACGAGTGAGACGATGTTAAGCAAAGTGATGAACCTGGGCCGCCTGCTCTCGGACGTGGCGCGCCGCTTTCCGGAAGAGCCGGGTCTGATCCTGGCGCAAGGCGCAACCGATGGCAGCGACCGCCTGATCCCCTGGCGCGAGATCAATGCCCGCGTAGATGCGCTGGCCCACGCCCTCACCCGGCGCGGCGTCAAGAAGGGCGACAAGATGCTGGTCCACTCGCGCAACAACCAGCAGATCTTCGAGAGTGCCTGGGCCGCCTTCAAGATGGGCGTGGTCTGGGTGCCGACCAATTTCCGCATCACGCCGCCCGAGGCGGCCTATCTCGGCCAGTCCAGCGGGGCCTGCGTGATGCTGTATGACCGCGGTTTCGCGCCGTATGTCGATGCGGTGAAATCCGCCTCGCCCACGCTCGAACACGTGGTGGCCCTGGCCGACGCACGGCCGGGCGAACTCGATTACGAAACGCTGGTGGCCGATGGCAGCGGCGAAACCTTCCGCGAGGCCGAAGTCGATTACGACGATCCGCTGTGGTTCTTCTATACCTCCGGCACCACCGGCCATCCCAAGGCCGGCATGCTCTCGCACGGCCAGATGGCCTTCGTGGTGACCAATCACCTGGCCGACCTGATGCCGGGACTCACGCATCAATCGCGCTCGCTGGTGGTGGCACCGCTGTCACACGGCGCAGGCGTGCATGCGGTGGTCAACACGGCGCGCGGTGCGGCCAGCATCCTGCTCTCTTCCGAACGGCTGGTGGTCGAGGAAGCCTGGCAGCTGGTGGAAAAATACAAGGTGGACAATCTCTTCACCGTGCCCACCATCGTCAAGATCCTGGTCGAAGATGAGTCCGTGGACCGCTACGATCACAGCTCGCTGAAACACGTCATCTACGCCGGCGCGCCCATGTATCGCGCCGACCAGATCCATGCATTGAAGAAGCTGGGCAAGGTGCTGGTGCAGTATTACGGCCTGGGTGAAGTGACCGGCAATATCACCTTCCTGCCGCCCTATTTGCACTTCGAGGATGACGCCCATCCGCAGGCACGCGTGGGGACCTGCGGCATGCCGCGTACCGGCATGCAGGTCGCCATCCTGAACGAGGATGGACAAGAGCTGGCGCCCTTCGAGACCGGCGAAATCTGCGTGCGCGGACCGGCCGTCTTCATGGGCTATCACAACAATCCGGAGGCCAATGCCAAGGCCTTCAAGCATGACTGGTTCCACACCGGCGACCTCGGGCATGTGGACAAGGATGGCTTCCTCTACATCACCGGACGTTCCTCGGACATGTACATCTCGGGCGGCTCCAACGTCTATCCGCGCGAGATCGAGGAAGCACTGCTGACGCACCCGGCCGTCTCCGAAGTGGCGGTGCTGGGCGTGCCCGATCCCAAGTGGGGCGAAAGCGGACTGGCGGTGATCGTCTGCAAGGCTGGCCAGCAGGTCGATGGCGAGGCCTTGCTGGCGCATCTGGAAACCCGCATCGGCAAGTACAAGTGGCCACGCCGCTTCGTCTACTGGGACAGCATGCCCAAATCGGGCTACGGCAAGATCGTCAAGAAACAGATCAGGGCGCTGCTGGAAGAGCAAGGCGACTACCGGCTATGAAACTCTCCAGCCAACCTGGCGAGACCACGGCCAGCGCGGGTTTCCTGGCGGTGCGCAAGTTCCTTCATGCAGGCCAGCCGAGCTATCCGCGCACGCTGGACCTGGAGGCCGACCCGGCCGAGGAACTTCGTATCACCCTGCAACCAGGCACCCCGGTCGGCCCGGCCTTGCGGCGCGTGCTGGCACGCTATGGCCAGCGCGGCGGCGTGGGACGGCTGTGCGGCGGTAGCGCGCGGCGGCTGCATTACCACCGCATCGAACAGACCGGAGACGCCAGCCGGCCTTATGACTATGGACCACCCCACGTCCTGGAAGGCGTCATCAGCTTCGTGACCGGCGCCATCACCATCGGCCAGAACGCCGATGGAAAAGTATTACTGCATTGCCACTCAGGTTTCATCGATGGCGATGGCACGCTGCATGGCGGCCATCTGCTGCTCGACACGGTGGAGGTGGGCGACGATCCGCTCATCCTGCGCCTGTGCCTGTTCTCCCGCAGCGCCTTCGTCGTCAACAGCGATGAAGAGACGCACTTCAGTCTATTGCATCCGACACCCATGGAATGATGATGACGCTCCCCGCCCATGACAGCGATTCCCTTGACGACCACATCCACGTAGAACAGGGCCAGCTCGGCAAGCTGGTGATGGCCCGGCTCAAACCCAATCAGGACCTGACCGAAAGCGTGGAAGCGCTGTGCCGCCAGCACGGCATGGACAAGGCCATCGTGCGGGGCGCCATCGGCAGCCTCATCGATGCCCATCTGCAATACGCCACCCCGGCCGGGGTGCGTGCGATGGAGATCAACGGGCCGGGTGTGGAAATCCTCAATGTCTTCGGCGAAATCGGTTTTGCGGATGGACCCGCCAGCGCCCATCCATTGCAAGGCGTGGTGGCTGATACCGAGGGACGCATCTTTGCCGGGCGCTTCGTGCGCGGCGCCAATCTCTCTTTCATCACCATCGAGATCACCCTGCAGGAATGGATTGCGGTCAAGCAATCCGAGGCGCTGCCGGCCTAAATCACTTTCCTTTCCCCCATGAAAAATGCCGCGCGGCTCATCACCGGGCGGCATTGTTTCATTCTTGGACTAACTATCGGATCAGGCTTCCGTATGCAGCGTGGCTTCGGCTTCCTGTTCGATCTCGACTTCGGCGCGCGCGGCTTCTTCTTCGCTCAGCAGGCCGCCTTCCCACTTGGCCACCACGGCCGAAGCGATCGAGTTGCCCACCGCATTGGTAGCCGAACGGCCCATGTCGAGGAAGGTATCGATGCCCAGGATCACCAGCAGGCCCGCTTCCGGGATGTTGAACTGGTGCAGGGTGGCGGCGATCACCACCAGCGAGGCGCGCGGCACGCCGGCGATGCCCTTGGAGGTCAGCATCAGCACCAGCATCATGGTGATCTGGGTGGAGATGGGCATGTGGATGCCATAGGCCTGCGCGATGAAGAGCGTAGCGAAGGTGCAGTAGATCATCGAACCGTCGAGGTTGAAGGAATACCCCATCGGCATGACGAAGCTGGAGATCTTGCGCTTGACGCCAAAGCGGTCCAGCGCGTCCAGCAGCTTCGGATAGGCCGCTTCCGAGCTGGCGGTGGCGAAGGCCAGCAGGAAGGCTTCCTTGATCAGCGCCAGCAGGTGGAAGATGCGCTTCTTCAGGAACACGAAGCCCACCGCGATCAGGATCACCCACAGCAGCACCAGCGAGAAGTAGAAGTCACGCATGAAGACCGCGAAGCTGACCAGGATGTCCAGGCCATTGACGGCGACCGTTGCGGCCATGGCGGCAAACACCGCCACCGGCGCGAACTTCATGACGTAGACGGTGATCTTGAGCATGGTGTGCGACAGGTCGTCGATGACGGCCAGCAGGTGCTTGCCGCGTTCACCCAGCGCCGCCAGGGCGATGCCGAAGAACATGGAGAACACCACCACCTGCAGGATCTCGTTCTGCGCCATGGCTTCCACAATCGACTTGGGCACCAGGTGGTTGAAGAATTCCTTGACCGTGAACTTGCTGGTGGCCAGGCCCGCACCGGCAGCATCCGGCGAAGGCAGCGCCACGCCGGCACCCGGTTGCAGCAGGTTGGCCATGATCATGCCCAGCGCCAGCGACACCAGCGAAGCGATGAAGAACCAGGCCAGCGACTTGCCGAAGATGCGGCCCACCGACTTGGCGTCGCCCATGTGGGCGATGCCCACCACCAGGGTCGAGAACACCAGCGGTGCGATGACCATCTTGATGAGGCGCAGGAACAGGTCGGAGGCAATCGAGATATAACCCGCCAGCTCCTTGGCCTCGCCCTTGTCGTAGTGATTGAAAATCAGGTAGCCGACCAGGATGCCCAGCAGCATGGCGGCAAAGATGTAGGCGGCTTGTGGAATGCGTTTCTTCATGTGTTCTCCTGCCCTCGCTCGCCACCGGCACCAGGCACCGGTGAGAGGACGATGATGTAAGGCTTGCGGACGGCGCCGGCCGGTGCGGTGACAGGGGCGCCATGCTTTTGGATGGTCAGAAAGCGTCAGTTTCTGATGAGAAACCCTGACCGTTTTTTCCCGCCGCGCGGAAAAAAGGACGAAGCTTATTGACTTATGCCCCCCGCCGTCAAGGCTAAGCAGGTAAAACTGCCCCAAAACGCAGCAAACCGTCCACAGGAGCCGGAATGTGGCGATTTTGCCAACATGCCTGAGGCCAACTTGTCAGCGCTTTGTCAGCCACAAGACACCCGCCTGCAGGGGCTTCAGAGTGCGGTCGTCACGGGTGCCGTGGCGGCCGGATCGCTCATGCTGGGGCGGCCGGTTTCCAGATGGCCCGCCAGCCGGCGCAGCCAGTGCGGCCGGTCCTGCAATTGCCACTGCAGGTCGTACCAGTGGTGGCTGGCCGCCAGCTCCCAGGCGCTGCTGACGCTCTGCCCGGCCGGCACGTGCAGCACGCGCGGGGTGTGGCCGTAGGCCAGATCGGTGACCGTGGCGATCAAGGGTGCCGGGCCGGGATTGAGCAAGCTGAGGTTCAGCACGCCGCGGGCCGCATCGTAATGGCTGCGCAGTTCCGGTTCCGGCTGCGACGTGCTCCCGGCCTGCCCTGCGAAACGGCGGAAATAGCCGTTCGGTCCCCACACGCTGAACTGGTAACGGCCTCCGGCCGCAAGCGGCCAGCTGTCAGCGAGCTGCTTGCCGGCTTCCACGGTATAGCCGCGCGGTGCGCTACCGAGGACATCGTCGTGGACCTGGAAATGCGCGCCCTGCCGGCCGACATTGTCGAAGCGCAGGATGTAACGGTCGCCCTCGCGGCTGCCATGCACGTGCAGCGCATAGGGCAAGGCACAGGCAGTCCGCACGCCCGCTTCCTGCGGCGCGATGGACAGCGCGGCGCCGGGTGCGGGCGCGCTGATGGCGACCGGACGTTTGCATTGCAGGTCGGAATCGGCCAGGTAGTGGGTGGTATCGGGCAGGCGCGGTGCCGAGGTATCGCGCCGGCTGAAATCCAGCGTCGATGTGAGGTCGCCGCACACCGCACGCCGCCAGGGAGAAATGTTGGGCTCGATGACGCCGAAGCGGCGCTCGATGAATTGCAGTACGGACGTGTGATCGAACACCTGCGAATTGACCCGTCCGCCGCGCGACCATGGCGAGACCACGAACATCGGCACGCGCGGGCCCAGCCCGTAGGGCAGCTGGTCGGCAGTGAACTTGCCCTGCTGGCTCGCGGCCACCACGGCATGGCGCTCCAGCGCGATGTCCACCGTGCTCTTGCCGGAACCCGGCACCGTGGGGGCCTGCGGCGGGACCACGTGGTCGAAGAAGCCGTCGTTCTCGTCATACATGATGAAGAGCACGGTCTTGCTCCACACCTCGGGATTGGCGGTGAGCGCATCGAGGATGTCGGAGAGATAGCGCGCGCCATACAGCGGCGTGTAATCCGGATGCTCGGAATACACCGCCGGCGGCAGCAGCCACGACACCTGCGGCAGCTTGCCCTGCTCCACATCGGCCCTGAGCTGCGCGACGCTGCGGGTACTCATGCCGCGCGCGTGCAGGGAGGAACCGATGGGGGCATGCACGAATTTCTCGAACGAAGCCAGCATGTTGGTGCCGTAGTTGCCACTGAACTTGTCGAAGTCAGTGCCCTGCTGGTAGACCTGCCAGGAAATGCCGGCCTGCTCCAGGCGTTCCGGATAGGTGGTCCAGGTGAAGGGCGGCAGCTTGGTACTGCTGAACTGGTTGTCGATGTAGTCGGTATTGTCCAGCAGCGGTCCACCTCCGCTGCCCAGCGGATCGATCATGCCCGTCATCAGGTACATGCGGTTGGGATGGGTGTTGCCGGGAATCGAGCAAAAATACTGGTCGCAGACGGTGAAGGCATCGGCCAGGGCATAGTGGAAGGGAATGTCCTCGCGCACGTGGTAACCCATGCACAGATTGCCCTTTTGCTGGGCCCATTGATCGGCGCGTCCGCCGTTGATGGCACCCTGGGTGGTGGCCCAGGTGTGCGGCAGGCTGCCGACGCATTGCGCATTCATCGCCGGATCAGTGGTGTCGTAACGGAACGGTGCGATGACGGCGGCGGGATCCTCCTGACGTGGCTGGAACCAGACCGGATGGCCATTGGGCAGCGTCACCGGAAAGCGGTCGTTGTAGCCGCGCACACCGGACAGATGCCCCAGGTAGTGATCGAAGGAACGGTTCTCCTGCATGAAGACCACGATGTGCTCGACGTCCTCGATGCTGCCCGTGCGCACCTGGGGCGCGATGGCCAGGGCCTTGCTGATCGAGGCCGGCAGCAGCGCGGCGGCGCTGGCAGCACCGGCCACGCTGGCCGACAATCTTAGAAAATCGCGTCGACTGGTTCCGCCCATGATCCTGGTCCTCGTGCGGGCAGCCAGGCGCGACAAGACCTTGCGGGCTTCGCCTGACCACGCCGATGGTATCGGTGAAGGCGAAAGTCTAAGTTTTTGATCTGACAGGACAATGACATCGTGAGACGCATCACGATGTCATCCGGACCATCCTGACTATCCTGACTATCTGCGTCCTCAGGCCTGTTGCAGGGCACTGTCCAGCAATTCGATCCAGTGCCGCACCGGCGTGTCGGTCCCGGATTGCAGGTGCGTGACGCACCCGATGTTGCCGGTGACGATCATGTCCGGATCGGTGGCCTGCAGCTTGCTGATCTTGTTGTCGCGCAGGCGATAGGACAGTTCAGGCTGCAGTACCGAATAGGTGCCGGCCGAACCGCAGCAGAGATGGCTGTCCGCACACAGCTGCACATCCACGCCGGCCGCGCGCAGGATGCCTTCGACCTTGCCGCGGATCTTCTGGCCATGCTGCAGGGTGCAGGGCGGGTGATAGGCCACGCGCTTGCCGTTGAAATCCTTGAGCTTGTGCTGCAGCTGCTCTTCGAACTCGGGCAAGATCTCGCCGATGTCGCGCGTCATGCGGGAGATGCGGCGCGCCTTCTCGGCGTAATCCGGATCGTGCTGCAGCAGGTGCCCGTATTCCTTGACGGTGGCCCCGCAGCCGGAGGCATTCATGACGATGGTGTCGGCACGCACGCCGTCACGTCCTTCGATGTAGGGCCACCAGGCGTCGATGTTGCGGCGCATGTCGTCGAGGCCGCCGTCCTGGTCATTGAGGTGATAGCGGATGGCCCCGCAGCAGCCGGCCTTGGGTGGCGCAAACAATTGCACGCCCAGGGCATCGAGCACGCGGGCAGTAGAACTGTTGATGTTGGGGGCCATCGACGGCTGCACGCAACCTTCGAGCAGCAGCATCTGGCGCGCATGGGTGCGCGTGGGCCAGCTTCCGGCGTCCTGCGGCAGCGGCACCTTGTTCTGCAACAGCTTGGGCAAGAGCGGGCGCACCATCTGCCCCGCCTTCATGGCCGGACGGAAGATCCACTTGCGCGGCACCAGCTCCTTCAAGGCGGTGCGCAAGACGCGCTGGCCGAAGGGACGCTGCACCTGCTCTTCCACCACCTTGCGGCCGATGTCGACCAGGCGTCCGTACTGCACCCCGGAGGGGCAAGTGGATTCGCAGTTGCGGCAGGTCAGGCAGCGGTCCAGGTGGGATTGCGTGGCGGCCGTGGCGGGCTTGCCTTCGAGCACCTGCTTGATGAGATAGATGCGGCCGCGCGGGCCATCCAGTTCATCGCCCAGCAGTTGATAGGTGGGACAAGTGGCGGTACAGAAACCGCAATGGACGCAGGAACGCAGGATGCTGTCGGCTTCCTCGCCGGCCTGGGTGTTGCGGATGAAATCAGCCAAGTTGGTCTGCATGATGATCGCTTGGAAAAGAGGCGCTTACAGGCTGGCGTACAGGCGGCCGGGATTGAAGATGCCCTGCGGGTCGAATTGCTGCTTGAGACGGCGATGGATCGTTTCCACCGCCGGCTGCAAGGGGTGGAAGACACCGATGGCCTTGTCACCGCCACGATGCAGGCTGGCGTGTCCGCCCACGGCCAGTGCGGCGGCGCGGATGGCAACGGCATCCACATTTCCCTCAGGCCGCAGCCAGCGCTGTGCCCCGCCCCACTCGATCAGCTGGCGGCCCGGCAGGTCGACGGGCGGGGCCACCGACGGCACCGACAGACGCCACAGCGGGGCTTGCGGGTCGGCGAAGAAGGGGTGGGTCTGCTCGCGCAGGTCGGTCCAGTAATCTTCCGGATTGCTTAATTCGGTGCCACCCATCTTTTTGATTGCTGAATCGACGGCGGCCTGTGCACCCGACAAACGGATCGTGAGCACATTGTTGACCCAGGCGCTGGCCACCAGCGGCAGGGGTTGCCCTGCGCTCTGGTTGAGCAGGCGCAGCGCACCTTCCTGGTTGATCTCGAAGACGCGGGTACTGCTGGCGATGGGACGCGGCAAGACCTTCAGCGAGACCTGCAGGATCAGTCCCAGCGTGCCCAGCGAACCGGCCAGCAGGCGCGAGATGTCATAGCCGGCGACGTTCTTCATGACCTGTCCGCCGAAGTGCAGTTGCTCGCCCTTTGCATCCATGAGCACGGCACCCAGTACGAAATCGCGCACGGCACCTGCGCTGGCGCGCGAGGGACCGGAGAGGCCGGCCGCGACCATGCCGCCGACGGTGGCCGCACCACCGAAACGCGGCGGCTCCCAGGCCAGCATCTGGTTGTGCTGGGCCAGTGCCGCATCGATCTCGGCCAGGGGCGTACCGCAGCGGGCGGTGATGACCAGCTCGGTCGGTTCGTAGTCGATGATGCCGCTGTAGGGGCGTGTGTCGAGCAGGTCGCCGGCGGGCTCCTGTCCGTACCAGTCCTTGGTGCCGCCGCCCCGGATCTGCAGGGCGCGGCCGGAGAGGATGCGTTCGCGGAAGGAGGCCAGCACGGCGTCCATGTCTTGTTGTGCTTGCATGGTCAGAATCTCGGCAGATCGGGGAAGCGCAGCTGGCCGCGCTGCACGTGCATCTTGCCGTACTCGGCACAGCGATGCAGGGTGGGAATGGCTTTATCGGGATTGAGCAGGAAGGCCGGATCGAAGGCGCGCTTCAATTTGAAGAAGGCCTCGCGCTCGGCGGGAGAAAACTGCACGCACATGGAATTGATCTTCTCGATGCCCACGCCGTGTTCACCGGTGATGGTGCCGCCCACTTCCACGCACAGCTCCAGGATCTCGGCACCGAACAGTTCGGCGCGGTGGAATTCGTCAGCGATGTTGGCATCGAAGAGGATCAGCGGATGCAGGTTGCCATCGCCCGCATGGAAGACGTTGGCGCAGCGCAGGCCGTATTTCTTTTCCATCTCGGCGATGCCCAGCAGCACCTGCGCCAGCTTCTTGCGCGGGATGGTGCCATCCATGCAGTAATAGTCGGGCGAGATGCGGCCCGCCGCCGGGAAGGCGTTCTTGCGGCCGGACCAGAAACGCAGGCGCTCGGCTTCCGACTGCGAGCAGGCAATCGCCGTCGCGCCGCTGGCGTTGAGCACGTCGGTCATGCGGCCGATTTCTTCCTCCACCTCTTCCACGGTGCCATCGGATTCGCACAGCAGGATGGCTTCGGCATCGATGTCATAGCCGGCTTTCACGAACGGCTCGACCATGCGCGAGCTGGTCTTGTCCATCATCTCCAGCCCGGCCGGGATGATGCCGGCGGCGATCACGTTGGCCACTGCATTGCCGCCTTTGACCACATCGTCGAAGGAGGCCATGATCACGCGCGCCGCCTGCGGCTTGGGCACCAGCTTGACGGTCACTTCGGTGACCACGCCCAGCATGCCTTCGGAACCGATGAAGACGGCCAGCAGGTCCAGGCCCGGCGCATCCAATGCACCGCTGCCCAGTTCCACCACCTCGCCTTCGATGGTGACCATGCGCACGCGCAACACGTTGTGTACCGTCAGGCCGTATTTCAGGCAATGCACGCCGCCGGAATTCTCGGCCACGTTGCCGCCGATGGAACAGGCGATCTGCGAGGACGGGTCCGGCGCGTAATACAGGCCGTGCGGGGCCGCTGCTTCGGAGATGGCCAGGTTGCGCACGCCGGGCTGGACCACGGCGGTGCGCGAATACTTGTCCATCTTGAGGATCTGGTTGAACTTGGCGGTGGAGACCACCACGCCATCGGCGATGGGCATGGCCCCGCCCGACAGGCCCGTGCCGGCACCGCGTGGCACGATCTGCACCTGCAGCGCGTGGCAGGCCTTCATGATGGCGATGACCTGCGCCTCGTTCTCGGGCAGCACCACCACCATGGGCAACTGGCGGTAGGCGGCCAGGCCGTCGCATTCGTAGGGGCGGGTGTCTTCCTCGTCGAACAGCACGCAGTGTGCGGGGACGACCCGGCGCAGGGCATCGACGACTTCGCGCTGGCGGGCCGGCGCGAAGGACGGTTGGGCGGGAGCATTCATGCTGGACCTCGGCGGTAAGCTAGGCAGGCGTGCGGCGCTGGATGTCCCTCTTCTTGCATCCGGTGCTGCGGCTCACGCTGTCTCGTTTGTTGTCAGCCCGCATGGGGCGGGCTTTTTCAGTCCGACAAGTGTAACGAATTTTGCCGCCCTGCACGGTGCCGTATTGCCTGGCGGCCCACTGAAAAGAATTTCCGGCCGCCGTGAATTATTTTCAGGGCGGCCGGACGGGATGGGCGATACAAAGCCGGGTCAGATGTTGCGGAAAGCGTTCTGCATCCAGCTGATGAAGGTATCGACCTCGGGCCGCTCGCGCACGGCGCGCTCGTAGACCACGTAATACGCATGCGGCGGGGTGCGCAGGCGCACGTCGAACAATTCCACGATCTCGCCCCGGGCCAGCAGTTCTTCGGCAAAGTGCTGGCGCGTGAGACCAATGCCGTAGCCGTGGCGCACCGCTTCCAGCAGCAGGCCCAGGTCGTCCACGCGCAGGCCGGACGAAGGCTCCACCCAATCCTTCAGGCCCGCGGCCTCGAACCAGGGCTGCCAGGGCTCCAGCGCCGAACGCAGCAGGGTTGCGTGCTGCAGGTCGGTGGGCGACTTCATCGGCGGCAGGGTCTTCAGGTAGCCGGGGCTGGCCACGGCGAAGGCCGGTTCCTCGAACAGCTTCTCGGTGATGATGTTGGGATAGTTGCCGGCACCGAAGCGGATCTCGACATCGCTCTCCGAGAGCGACAGGTCATACAGCGGTACCGAGAGGTACAGCTCGACCACGATCTCCGGATGGCGCTGGGTGAAGTCGGCGATGCGCGGCATGAGCAGGTGGCGCGCGAAGGTCGGCGGCAGCATCACCTTGATCTTGGGCTGCACGGCCGCATTGCGGTGGGGCATCGGGAAATCGGTCAGCGTGCGCAAGGCGCTGCGCACCACATCGAGATAGCGGCGGCCGAATTCGGACAGGCCGATGGAACGGCCATCGCGATAGAACAGGCGCTCGCCCACAAAATCTTCCAGCAGGCGGATCCGGTGCGACAGCGCCGACGGGGTGATGCACAGTTCCTCGGCGGCAATCGCAAACGAGTTGTGACGGGCTGCCGCCTCGAAGGCGGACAGGGCATGGACGGGGGGAAGGCGGGTGGCCATGGATGGTGGATTCCTGCTGCGGTTCAAGCAAAACTGATGAAAACTAACATTCCGTTGCCGAAAAACTAAAAGGCCAGGTGCATAAAACTAAGTTTTTCTCCCCTGGCCTGCGTGATGCATCGACCTCACTGTTCCCAGCGCAGGATCTTGCCGGGGTTCATGATGTTCTTTGGATCGAGCGCATGCTTGATGGCGCGCATGACGGCAATGGCGCCATCGCCGTGTTCCTGGATCAGGAAATCCATCTTGTGCAGGCCGACGCCGTGTTCACCGGTACAGGTGCCATCCATGCCGAGGGCCCGCGCCACCATGCGGGCGTTGACGCCTTCGGCGCGGGCGATGTCGGCCGGGTCGTTGGGGTCCACCATCATCTGCACGTGGAAGTTGCCATCGCCGACGTGGCCGATGATGGCGTGAATGAGCCCCTGCTCTTCGCAATCGGCCTTGGTGGCCAGCACGCATTCAGCCAGGCGCGAGATCGGCACGCAGCAGTCGGTGGAAATCGCACGGGCGCCGGGGCGAAGTTGCAGCAGCGCGAAGTAGGCGTTGTGACGGGCGGTCCAGAGGCGGGTGCGGTCTTCGGGACGGGTGGCCCATTCGAAGCCGAGCGCATGGAATTCCTTGGCGATATCCTGCACCAGCTCGGCTTGTTCCTTGACGCCGTTCTCGCTGCCATGGAATTCGAACAGCAGCAGTGGATTGACCGGCAGGCTCAGCTTGTCGTGGGCATTGATGGCGCGCACGCCGTTTTCATCGAGCAGTTCCACACGCGCCAGCGGCACGCCCATCTGGATGGTCTGGATGACGGTGTTGACCGCATCGGCCACGCTGGGGAAGGAGCAGATCGCAGCGGAAATGGCTTCCGGCTGTGGATACAGGCGCACGGTCACTTCGGTGATGATGCCCAGGGTGCCTTCGCTACCCACGTAGACGCGGGTCAGGTCGTAGCCGGCCGAGGATTTCTTGGCACGGGTGCCGGTCTTGATGATCTCGCCTTGTGCCGTGACCACGGTCAGGGTCAGCGTGTTTTCCTTCATCGTACCGTAGCGCACGGCATTGGTGCCCGACGCGCGGGTCGAGGCCATGCCGCCCAGCGAGGCATCGGCGCCCGGATCGATGGGAAAGAACAGGCCCGTGTCCTTGATCTCCTGGTTCAGCTGCTTGCGGGTGACGCCGGCCTGGACGGTGGCGGTCAGGTCTTCGGCGTTGACGGCCAGGACCTGGTTCATCTGCGACAGGTCCACCGTGACGCCGCCCTGCAGGGCCAGCACGTGGCCTTCCAGCGAGGTGCCGGCGCCGTAGGGGATGATGGGGGTGTCGTACTGGCTGCAGAGCTTGACGAAGGCGGCGACTTCCTCGGTGCTGTGGGCGAAGACCACTGCGTCCGGCAGCATGGGATCGTAGGAGGATTCGTCGCGGCCGTGGTGCTCGCGCATGGCCAGGGTGGTGGAGCAGCGCTCGCCGAAGAGGGCCTTGAGCTCGTCGAGCAGGGCCTGGGGCACGGGGCGTTTCAGTTTCCGGGCGTCAACTAGGTGGTTCATGCAATGTCTCTCAGGGGTCTGGTGTCTCGGTGTTCTTATGGTCTTGTGCGGGGAAGATGCAGGGCCGGTGAAGCGGCATCCCTTGCCGCTCCAGTGGACTGACCACTGATCCAATCGATGAATTTTACTCTCTTGCCGACTTTAGTTTGCGCAAATGTCCCCCTCCATGCTGCCCGATCGGACAAATCAAGTGAATTGTTTACGCCATTTTTCCAGCAGGCGCGCAGCGGCTCGCAGCGCGCGGGAAGCGCTTGCCTTGGCTTGGGCAAGCGCTTAAGCTCCCCCGCGGATCAACAAGGAGCAATGATGGGCAACCGACTTTCGAAAATCGCCACCCGCACCGGCGATGATGGCAGTACCGGACTGGGCGATGGCAGCCGCGTGGGCAAGGACAACCTGCGCATCCAGGCGCTGGGCGATGTGGATGAGCTCAATTCGCAGCTGGGCCTGCTGTTGTGCGAGACCCTGCCGGCCGCACTGCGGGAGGAACTGGTGTCGATCCAGCATGACCTCTTCGACCTCGGCGGCGAGCTGTGCATCCCGGGCTATACGGTGCTGGCCGATGCGCACCTGGCCCGGCTGGACGCCCTGCTGGAAAAGTACAACGCCACCCTGCCCCCGCTCAAGGAATTCATCCTGCCGGGTGGCTCGCGCACGGCCGCGCTGGCGCACGTATGCCGCACCGTGTGCCGTCGCGCCGAGCGCAGCGTGGTCATGCTGGAAAAATCCGAGGCCGGTGTGAATGCACCGGCGCGGCAGTATCTGAATCGTCTCTCCGACCTGTGCTTCGTGCTGGCGCGCGTGCTCAACCGGGAGGCGGGTGGAAAGGATGTGCTGTGGGAGAAGGGGCGGGAACGCTGATTGCGTTCTCACTGCGGGCAGTGAAGGCAGCGCTGCAGCAACACCGCCTTCTGCCTGCGACAGCTAGCGGGAGCCGTCCACCGGCTTGCTGCGCGCCAGACGCCAGGCGATGGCACCCAAAGCCGCCACGGCAATGATCAAACCCACCCACAGCACGATGTTGCGGGTACTGGCCGAAGCGGCCGCCGCGCTTTCCTGTGCCATCGGCAGCCGTGCTCCCAGCGTGGCGTTGCCCATCTCGGGGGTTGCCCCCATCAGCAATTCCGCTGTCGGCTGCGCCACCGGTGCCAGCGCCGCATCGCCCGCGCCCATCCTGAAGGGCGGAGATCCCCGTGCCACGAAAGTCAGCTGCGCCGGCCGCCAGCCCAGGCTCACTTGCGGCAAGCCGCTGCCCAGGCCGCCATTGCGCATGTCCACCAGGATCCGCCAGTTGCGCTCGGGCGTGACATGGAATTGCAACGGTGCGGAACGCTCCTCGCCTGACTTGCCTTGCAGACGGAATACGCTGCCCGTAGCGACTTCCCGCCAGGATACCTGGGCCTCGCTGCGGCTTTGCAGGCTGACCTTGGCGATGGTATTGGGCTGCGGCAGATCGATGCGCACGCTTTCGGCCGGATAGACTCCGCCGCTCTCGAACAGATATTCGCCCGCCAGACTGCCGGTGCGTACCTGCGCGGCAGCCTGCCAGCGCAGAGCGGGCGCATCGTTCCCGGGGACCGCTTCCACCACAACGGTCTCGGCGTCGATCGCCGTGATCTCGGGCACGCCATCCGGCCAACTCAGCCGCAGGTAGCGCTGCCGCAATCCGTCCAGCGGCACCCGCTCCTGGCGCAACTGCTTGCCATTCGAGGACGCCTTCAGCAAGTCGGCTTCCGCCACGCTGTGCCATTGCGCCAGATCGGCACTGCTCTCGACCTGGACACGGCCCTGATATTGCGTCCCGCCCAAATGGATACGCAAGCCGCTCACCGACGCTTCCCGCCCCAGATCGACCAGCACCGACTCGTCAGCCCCGCGCGGCGCGGCCGGTGCGCCGACCTCGGCACGCAAGCTGCCGTCGGGCGCAATCGAGACACCCAGGCGAGGCTGGCCACCGGCTCGGTTGGCGGAGGGCACGGCAAACCAGGTCACCGGTGCCGGCACCACGCGTTTGACCGGAGCGGGAACGGTGGCCGCCTCCAGCGAGAACGGCACCCGCTCTCCGGCACCGTTGACGATGCGCACATCGCCCAGATCGCTGCGCTGACTGGCCGCGTAAATCTCGGACGGCAAGCGCATGCGGTAATACGGGCCGCTGCCGCTGAGATTCACCTCGTACCATTGCACAGCCGCCACCGGCGCGGCTTCCCTGGCGTGGGCGCTGAACGCCAGCAAGCCCGCGCACAAACTCATCAGCATCGATTTCATGGCGTGACCTCCTCGGCGGCAGCGCGCTTGGGCGGCAAGGGCGAGAAATACCCCACCAGCAACAGCAGCACACCGACCCCGATGAACGCGACGATGCGCTCCAGGCCCTGGATGCGCGACAGATCGAACAGGAACAGCTTGATCACGGTCACTCCCAATAACGCGCCGCCGACGAACCACAGCATGCGCAGGCCGCGACGCGTGGCAATGACCTGCGTGGTGAGGGCACACAAGGCCCAGAACACCGTCAGCGCTGCCTGGGCCAGCGTCGAGTGCGAGATGTCAGCCAGCGTGTAAGGCAGACCGGTCCAGTGATGCAGGGTGCGCAGCAGCATGGCGTTGAGCCAGAGGAAGGCCGTCGCGCCCACCGCGCTCATCAGCGCCGTGCGATACGGCGCAAGCAAGCTGGTCAGGCTGGCCAGGCGCGCGAGCCAGAAAGCGATCAGTGCATAGATTGCCAACAGGACCGCATCCAGCGGATTGAGCAAGGGCAGCCGCATCCAATCGCCACCGGCCTCGGTGAGGTTGACGTTGATCGTCCACAGCCACAGCACCAGCATCAGCGGCAGCGAGGCCAGCACGCACAGCTTCTGCAGGCGTTCGCTGCGGACCAGCCACAGCCCGGCAAAGGCAAAGACACCCCAGCCCAGCATGAAGACCTGTTGCCAGCGGAACGAGGCCAGCACGGCAGCTACTTCATATTCCACGCCGAAATAGTGATGCAAGGTCCGCAGCAGCAGTGCGTTGAACCACAGGAAGACCGTGGCGAACGCCAGATAATTCACTTCCAACGGCGGCGGGCTCACCTCCAGCTGGCGCAAACGCCCTATCCATGCGGCCACGGCCAAAAAGCCCAATAATTGCGCCACATCCAGGGGGTTCAACAGGGGTAGCCAGAACAACGGCGAGGCATCGCCGTCGCTCAGCGCACTGCCGATGCTCCACACCCACAGCAGCAGCGCCAGCGGTGCCGCGCCCCAGACCTGATAGGACCAGGCCTGCACGGCCACAGGCCAGCGCAGGCGAGAGCCCAGGGTCGACACTGCCAGCAGGCACAGTCCCACTCCACAGGCCCAGGCGCTCCAGCTCCACGCACCTTCGGGGACGAACTCACGCAAGCGCCAGTAGCCCTCGAAGGCCAGCAAGGCGCACAGCATCCAGAAACTCAAGAGGTGCTGCAGGGCATACGGCGGCCAAGCGGAGGTCTGGCCGCGTTCGTGCTCGCCTTCCAGGTGCCACAGGATGGCATAGGTCGAGACCAGTGCCAGCGGCCAGGCCAGCCAGCCCCATCCGGTCAGCGGCGCAGCTTGCGTCATGAACAAGCCCAGGGTCAGCAGACCCAGCACCGGTGCCAAGGCCTGCTCGACGCGCCGGGCCAGGGGCCAGGCCAGCAGGCGGCGTGCGGCGTGGGCCAGCCAGGCGGTGAGGATGGCCCACAGCACCAGCGCAGGCAAGATGAACGGGACCAGCGCCTCCGGTGCCAGCGTGGCGGCGTGCGCCTGGATTTCGCGCAGGCCGGCAGCGGCCCACCAGCACAGGCCCCAGACCGCAGCGGCCATGCCCACTTCGGGCAGCGATGCATGCCAGCGGCCCGCATCGCTGCGCACCTGCAGCCACCAGCCGATGAACAGGCCCGCCAGCGCAATCATCAGCATGGCCAGGAAGCCGGTATGCACGACCGGCATCAGCACCGCACCAGGCGGCTCGCCCCAAGACGCCAGGAACGCCAGCGCCGCCACAAGCTGCATCAGCAAGCCGGACAGCAGTGCCAGCAGCCGACGCTGGCGCACTGCCATCCACACCAGGGCCGCGCCCTCGATCGCCCAGGCGGCTCCCGTGGTCTGGCCAGAGCAGGCGAAGGGGATGGCCAGCGTCGCGAAGATCACGCCCAGGACCAGCATGGCATCGAACAGCAAACCCAGCCGCTGCCGCCAGCGCACCAGTCCGGCTGCGGCCAGCAGATAGAAGGCCGACAAGGCAACCGCACTCCACGCCAGGCCGAAGGGCATGGACTTGACCAGGGCCGCCTGCAGCGCGGTGGCCGCAATGGGCGTGCCGAATACCAGCGAGCCATCCACGTAGTGCCGCACCACGCACTCGCGCCGCAAGGCATACAGGAGCGAGATGCCGACGTACATGAGGAAGAACAGCACCAGGAAGGCTTCGGTGCTGGCGAAGTGTTCCGGTGCGTAGGCGGTCGCGCCCCAGATCGAACCGATCACGAAGGTGAAGGAAAATCCCAGCAGATTGAGCGCGCGCCAGGCCTTGAACCAGGCGATGGCAAAGATGCCGGCATTGAGCAAGGCGTAATAGCTGAAGAGCGCGACATGGCTGCCGCCGCCGCTGCTGACCAGCACCGGGGCCAGAAAACCGCCCGCACTGCCCATGAAGGCCAGCACCGCCGCATCCTGCCGGATCGCCAGGAACGCGCTCAGGGCGCAGATCACCACCATCAGCGGGAGAGCCATGCCCGAAGGAATCAGCGCATACAGTTTGACGGCAGCAAACACCGTCAGATACAGCACCCCTACCCCGCCGCCTTGCAGTACCAGTCCGTACACGGTGCGGCGCTCGCGCAGGTGCCAGCCGGCTCCCAGCAGGACGGCAGCACCGAGGGCAGTACCCGCCAGGCGGAATTCGATCGGCAGCAGGCTGTTGCTGGCGGCGTACTTGAGCAGGAAGGCTACGCCGAAGAACAGCACAATGATCCCCACGCGCACCACCGTGTTGCCGCCCAGCAGCCAGTCTCGCGCGGCATTGAAGGCGCGCTCCAGCAGGTCCGGTGCCGCGGGCGCAGCGGGCCTGGCAGGGAGGGATGGCGGCAGTTCAGGCTCGCTCCCTGCAGCGCCAGTCGCCAGCGGAGCGGCTTGTTGTTCGTGCGAGGTCTGTGGTTCTGCCTCAGCCGAGGCGAGCGGGACAGGCGCTGGCGGCAAGGTGGCGGTGACGGGGATGCGGACTTGATCGTGGGAGCGTACTTCTGCAGGGAGCTCCACCTCGACAGGCGGCTCAGGGGGCGCAAGGTAATGCGGCGATTCCTGTCGCAGCCGCTCCACTTCTTCACTGAGCATCGCGACCCGGTCTTCCAGGTGCTTCACGCGGGCGGCCAGGGACGCGGAAGGTGCCGTACCGGTGAATGCGGCGGATGACTCCTCCTGCTGGCTACCCGCAAACAGCACATTGCCGAGCCAGAAGCCCAGCCCCGCCATGATGGCCATCGTAGAACCGATCGACCAATCACTGGCCAAGGCCAGCACAAAGCCCGTCATACCACCGACTATCGCCGTCACCCATCTCATGGGTCTCTCCTCGTTTGAATTCTTGCAGGAAGATTTCAGGAGCGCCCATGCGAAACCGCCGGCCACCCCACAAATTATTTCCAAAAGGAAATTATTTTAATTGATGAGGTCTTGGACCGGCGCGGCCGCAGGATGTTCAACGGATGAGAAAACGCGCCGCATCCCCCGGCCAGCGCGGGCCGCCGGGGTGAGGCGTGGTGCGGGAAGACGGCGCTTAGCCGTTGTTGACGACCAGACGGGGCTGGTCCTTGCCGAAGCGCTGCACGATGGACTGGGCGATGCCATCGGCATCCAGTCCGCACTGCGCCAGCAGTTGCGCAGCGTCGCCATGATCGATGAAGCGGTCCGGCAAGCCCAGGTGCAGCACCGGCTTGTTGATGCCGGCGGCGGCCAATGCCTCGGAGACGGCAGCACCGGCGCCGCCCATGATGCAGCCCTCTTCCACCGTCACCAGCGCATCGTGCGAGGCGGCCAGCTGCTTGACCAGTTCCACGTCCAGCGGCTTGATGAAGCGCATGTTGGCCACCGTGGCGTTGAGCTTGTCGCCCGCGCCGAGCGCCGGTGCCAGCAGGCTGCCGAAGGTCAGGATCGCCACATCCTTGCCCTGGCGGCGGATCTCGCCCTTGCCCAGCGGCAGGGTCTCCAGCGTCTTCTCGACCGCTGCACCGATGCCGGCACCGCGCGGATAGCGCACCGAGGCCGGGCCGGGATACTGATAAGCGGTCGAGAGCATCTTGCGGCACTCATCCTCATCGGAGGCCGCCATCACCACCATGTTCGGGATACAGCGCAGGAAGGCCAGGTCGTAATTGCCGGCGTGGGTCGCGCCATCGGCACCGACCAGACCGGCGCGGTCCAGGGCGAAGGTCACGTCCAGGTTCTGCAGGGCCACGTCGTGGATCAGCTGGTCGTAGGCGCGCTGCAGGAAGGTCGAGTAGATCGCCACCACCGGCTTCATGCCCTCGCAGGCCATGCCGGCGGCAAAGGTGACGGCGTGCTGTTCGGCGATGCCGACGTCGTAGTAGCGATTCGGGAATTTCTTTTCAAAGCCCACCATGCCCGAGCCTTCGCGCATGGCCGGGGTGATGCCGACCAGCTTCTCGTCGGCGGCGGCCATGTCGCACAGCCAGTCGCCGAAAACCTGGGTATAGGTCAGCTTGCCACCCGCGCTGGGCTTGATGCCTTCGCTGGGGTTGAACTTGCCGGGACCGTGATAGAGCACCGGATCAGCCTCGGCCAGCTTGTAGCCTTGTCCCTTCTTGGTGACCACGTGCAGGAATTGCGGTCCCTTCAGGTGCTTCAGGTTCTGCAGCGTGGGGACCAGCGAGTCGAGGTCATGGCCATCGATGGGGCCGATGTAGTTGAAGCCGAATTCCTCGAACATGGTGGCCGGGACCACCATGCCCTTGGCATGTTCTTCCAGGCGCTTGGCCAGTTCCAGCACCGGGCCGGGCAGTACCGACTTGCCCACGTCACGCGCCTTGGCGTAGAACTTGCCCGACATCAGGCGCGCCAGGTAGCGATTGAGCGCTCCCACCGGCGGCGAGATCGACATGTCGTTGTCGTTGAGGATCACCAGCAGGTTGATGTCCTCATGCACGCCCGCATTGTTGAGCGCTTCGAAGGCCATGCCGGCGGTCATCGCGCCGTCGCCGATGACGGCGATGGCATGGCGGTCCGAGCCCTGGGTCTTGGCGGCCAGTGCCATGCCGAGCGCAGCCGAGATCGAGGTCGAGGAGTGGGCGGTGCCGAAGGTGTCGTATTCACTTTCGATGCGGCGCGGGAAGCCCGAGATGCCCTCCTGCTGGCGCAGCGAGGCCATGCGCTCGCGGCGGCCGGTGAGGATCTTGTGCGGATAGGTCTGATGGCCCACATCCCAGACGATGCGGTCCTGCGGCGTATTGAAGACGTAATGCAGCGCGATGGTCAGCTCCACCGTGCCCAGGTTGGAGGACAGGTGGCCGCCGGTCTTGGAGACCGAGTCCAGCAGGAAACCGCGCAGCTCTTCGGCCAGCGGCTTCAATTGATGGCGGGACAGGCGGCGCAGGTCGGCCGGGTCGTTGATGGTATTGAGGAGCATCTGTTCTTACCGTGTTGGGGTCTGAAGGCCGCGCCTGGCACATGCCGCGCGGTCCGTCTTCATGCCGGGTTACGTCGCTTAAGTCTTTCTCTGCACGATCAGGTCGGCCAGCTCGCGCAGGCGGCGCGCCTTCTCGCCGAAGGGTGCCAGCGCCGCGTGGGCATTGCCGCGCAGCTTCTCGGCCAGCGCCTGCGATTCGGCCAGGCCCAGGATCGAGACATAGGTCGGCTTGTTGTCCGCCGCATCCTTGCCGGCCGTCTTGCCCAGCGTGGCCGAGTCGGCCGTGGCATCGAGGATGTCGTCGACCACCTGGAAAGCCAGGCCGATGGCCCGCGCATACTCGTCCAGCGCTGCACTCTCGTCGGCGCTGAGCGCCTTGCCGCCCAGCGCGCCCAGCAGCACCGCTGCGCGCAGCAGGGCACCGGTTTTCAGGCGATGCATCTGTTCCAGCTCGGCCAGCGACAGGGTCATGCCCACGCTGGCCAGGTCGATGGCCTGGCCGCCGCACATGCCCACCGAACCGGCCGCCTGGGCCAGCAGGTTCACCATGCGCAACTGGCGTGCCGTCACGCCGGCATCGCTCTTGACCAGCTCGGCCTCCAGCGGTGCCGACAAGGTATCGAAGGCCTGCGCCTGCAGGGCATCGCCGACCAGCAGCGCGGTGGCTTCGTCATACTGCACATGCACAGTGGGCTTGCCACGGCGCAGGGCATCATCATCCATGCAGGGCATGTCGTCATGCACCAGCGAATACACGTGGATCATCTCCACGGCCGCCGCAGCCCGGTCCAGCAGCGCGCGCGGAGTATCGAAGATGTCCCCGGCAGCATAGACCAGCAACGGGCGCACGCGCTTGCCGCCATCCATGGCGGTATAGCGCATGGCTTCGTGCAGGCGCGCCGGCACCACCGAGGTCGCGGGCAGGAATCGGTTCAGCACGTCTTCCATGCCGCCCTGCACCTGGCGCATCCAGTCGGCAAACGTCAGCGGGGCCTGCGCGCTGGCGGCCGGCATCTGTGCATTCATCAGTCGTCCCCGCCGGCAGCGTCCGCCGCATTGAACGGCTTGAGCATGTCGCCTTCGAGCAGCTTGACCTGGCTGTCCACCTTGTCGAGCTGGCCGGCGCAGAACTTCACCAGTTCAGAGCCGCGTTTGTAGGCAGCCACCGAGGCTTCCAGCGGCAGTTCGCCGGCTTCCATGCGGGCCACGAGCTGCTCCAGCTCTTCCATCGCTTCCTCGAAAGAAGCAGGCAAGGCGGCGCTCGCCGCAGAGGCGGCAGCAGAGGAAGCAGCGGCAGAGGTTCTAGGCATATCGACCCATTCAAAATTCCAACCCGGTATTTTAGAACAAACCGGCGATGCCCAAGTCAATCAAGGGCGTGGAAATGTCAGCGGATTTCGAGCTAAGCTTGTAAATTCGGCCAATTTACTGGCATTTTGGCCACAAAACCCGGCCCCTTATGGGGGTTTTGTGGCATAATCCTCGGTTCTGTCCAAAATTTCCTCTTCATATTATTTGAACATAGGTTTTTGCGGATTTTCTTCCTTAGGTTGGTGCAAATTAATTTGGGGGCGGAAATGTCCGATCTTGCTACTTTTGCCAAATTGGCGCGTTCAAACGCGCAACTTCCAGTCCACGTCTACTTTGACGAACCGCTCCATCAGCGGGAACTGAAACAACTCTTCCAGCAGGGACCTCGTTACGTCGGCCACGAGCTGATGGTGCCCGAAGCTGGCGACTACTCCACGCTGCCCTGGGAAAACGAAGGCCGCATGCTGGTGCGCAATGCGCAAGGAGTTGAACTGCTGTCCAATGTATGTCGTCACCGCCAGGCCAAGATGCTCGATGGCCGTGGCCATGCCACCAACATCGTCTGTCCTCTGCATCGCTGGACCTATGATCTGAAGGGTGAGCTGATCGGCGCGCCGCATTTCGGCGAGACGCCGTGCATGAACCTGTCCAAGACCCCGCTGCAGAGCTGGAATGGCCTGCTGTTCGAGAACAACGGCGTCAACATCGCCGACAAGCTCAAGCATCTGGGCGTGACGCGCGACCTGGATTTCTCCGGCTACCTGTACGACCACACTGAAGTACACGAGTGCGACTACAACTGGAAGACCTTCATCGAGGTCTACCTGGAGGATTACCACGTCGAGCCCTTCCATCCCGGCCTGGGCAACTTCGTGAGCTGCTCCGACCTGAAGTGGGAATTCGGCCGCGACTACAGCGTCCAGACCGTGGGCGTGAACCACGGCCTGATCAAGTCCGGCTCGCCGACCTATGCCAAGTGGCAGGAAAAGCTGCTGCAGTTCTCCAACGGCAAACCGCCCAAATACGGTGCCATCTGGCTCACGCTCTACCCCAACATCATGGTGGAGTGGTATCCGCACGTGCTGGTGGTGTCCACGCTCTGGCCGACCGGTCCGCAGAAGACCACCAACGTGGTGGAGTTCTACTATCCGGAAGAGATCGCCCTGTTCGAACGAGAACTGGTGGAAGCCGAACGCGCCGCCTACATGGAGACCTGCGTCGAGGATGACGAGATCGCCCTGCGCATGGATGCCGGCCGTCGTATACTGATGGATCGCGGCACCAGCGAAGTCGGTCCCTACCAGTCGCCCATGGAAGACGGCATGCAGCACTTCCACGAGTGGTATCGCCAGCAGCTGGACGTGCCGCAAGGAACCAGCACACCATAACCAGGCCAACAGGCCGCGCAGGGGGAAAGCAGATGCAGGCAATGCGGCAAGCTCACGACGGACGTAGTCTGCGCCGTCATTGTCGCCCGCCCTCCCGCATCCGCCCCTCCCGCTCCAGCTGCAATACGGCAGCCCCGGTTCACGCCGGGGCTGCCGTTTTATTTGGTGCTCGTGACGCGTGCGCCTTCCCCACTCTCCCCTCCCACTACTGAACCGCCGCCATGCAATCGCTCTGGATGCTCGTCGCCTCATTCCTCTTTGCCGTCATGGGCGTGTGCGTCAAGCTCGCCAGCCAGTACTACACGACCTCCGAGATCGTGCTCTGCCGCGGCGTGATCGGCGTGCTCTTCATCCTCTGCCTGATCCGCCTGCGCGGGGGTACGCTGCGCACGCCTTTCCCGCGCGATCACTTCATTCGCGGCGGTGTGGGCGTGGTCTCGCTGTGGATGTGGTTCTATTCCTTCAGCCTGCTGCCGATCGCCACGGCCACTACGCTGAACTACATGTCCTCGATCTGGATTGCGGTGATGCTGTTCGTGGCCGGCTGGTGGCAGGGCCACAAGAAATTCGAATGGGGCCTGGCCGGCACGGTGGCGCTGAGTTTCCTCGGGGTAGCGCTGCTGATGCGCCCATCGCTCAATGCCGAGCAGTTGCTGGGCGGTGCGATCTCGCTGGCCTCCGGCGTGCTGTCGGCGCTGGTCTACCTGCAGGTGCGCAAGCTGGGGTTGCTGGGGGAACCGGAGTACCGCGTAGTGTTCTACTTTTCTGCCACGGGCGTATTGGCCGGGCTGGTCGGCAGCGTGGTGACGGGCCGTGTGCCGCTGTGGCACAGCCATTCCTGGATCGGTGCGCTGCTGGTGCTCATGATAGGCTTGACGGCCACCACCGCGCAGATCGCCATGACGCGCGCCTACCGGCTCGGCAATACCCTGGTGACGGCCAACCTGCAATACACGGGCATCGTCTTTTCCAGCCTCTTCGGGGTGCTGATCTGGGATGATGCGCCGGGCTGGATCGGCTGGCTGGGCATGGCGATCATTCTGGCCAGCGGCATGCTGGCGACGTATCGCAACCAGCGCAAGAGCCAGGCCGTGGCCAAGAACGTGCCCAAGGTGGACCCGATCGCCACCGAAGTCTGAATCCAGGAATCCTGCCCGCTTGCAGGGCTTATGAACAAAAGGAGAGCCGCATGACCTACCAGACCCTCATCAGCGCCAGCGAATTGAAATCGCGCGCGCAGTATCTGAACATTGTGGTCGTGGACTGCCGTCACGACCTGACCAACCCCGCCTACGGCCGTGAAGCCTATGCCGCCGGCCATCTCCCGCAGGCCCGCTTCGCCCATCTGGATGAACTGCTCTCCGGTCCCAAGACCGATGCCGCCGGGCGCTTCCATGGCCGCCATCCGCTGCCGGACCGCCAGCAATTCGTGCAGGCCATGCGCGAGCTGGGCATCAACAATGACACGCAAGTGGTCGCGTATGACGCTCACGGCGGCATGTATGCCGCGCGCCTGTGGTGGCTGCTGCGCTGGATCGGCCACAGCGACGTGGCCGTGCTCGATGGCGGCATGGCAGCCTGGCAGGCGCTGGGTGAAACGCTGACCAGCGAGACGCCGGCAGCGGCTGCGCCGGGCAACATCCAGGATCTGTCCTCGCTGGTCAAGACCGTGGATGCGCAAGCCCTGCTCGACAATCTCAAGAGCCAAACCCTGCAAGTCGTCGACGCGCGGGCACCGGATCGCTTCCGTGGCGAGAACGAAACCATCGATGCAGTGGGCGGGCACATTCCGGGCGCGAAGAACCGCTTCTTCAAGGACAACCTGCAGGCTGATGGCCACTTCAAGAGTGCCACGCAATTGCGCGAGGAATGGCTGTCGGTAGTGGGTGATCCGCAGGCTGCGGTCATGCAATGCGGCTCGGGCGNGACCGCCTGCCACAACCTGCTGGCGCTGGGAGTGGCGGGGGT